>OGZF01001259.1_pt1 | contig 16586 bp, 18 predicted proteins | sample 1576771 | NCBI WGS metagenome assembly OGZF01 (sample SAMEA3541536, study PRJEB24748) | human gut metagenome | biome: human gut; feature: human-associated habitat; material: faeces | place: China | collected 2012
TTTTCCTGACCTGAATTCCTTTCAGTTTTGTGTCATTGTTCTTCATAACTTCAACTCTTTTCACCTCATATTCTTCTCCAAGTCTTTTCTGCACTTCATCAATCACATCATTCATTCTGTCGTCCATAGCAACCTCCTATAAATAAAATAAGAGCAAGCACTTAAGTTTCCTTACTCAAGTACTTGCTCTGTTTCTTTGTATCAAAGTTATTATATATAGTTGTATGTGGGTGATTTACGACTGTTATGCTAATATAAAAGCTCTTCCTATAAACATAATGCTTATGACTCCCTTAGGTTCAAGAACTCTTTTTCCATAACATATTATAGTAAATCTGCTTTCTAAGCATTTTGTCTAACTTAGCCATCTCTACTGCTTAACTATATTATTTATTATTTTCACTTTCCTGAATTGCACGCATTATCTCTATTTTATCACCCAAAAAATTATAGGGTTTAAATTTACAGTAATTGTAATATCTTATATCTACCCAATTATATATATACTTTTCTAAATCCTGCTTTATTGCATCAAATGAACTCCAAAAATCATTTTTTTCATAAACCCTCCCTAAAGTTAATTTTGCTGCATAAAATTCAAAGCTGTAATCTTCAAGGATTGTTCTTAAATCTTCATCATATATTCCATTAATATTAAGAATATATTGCTGATTTTCTATTTGTTTAAGTGCTTTTTCTATCCCATCTATGCTAACCATTAGTTGTTCATTAAAAAATTTGATTAATTCTGCTTGTCTAATATCATCACTATCAGCAAATTTACTTTTTGTTATTTCATACCATTCAATCCAAGTATGCTTTTCCTGACGATAATCTTTATCCTTAAAAGCAACACTACACAATCGTGACCAAGTCTCCACATACCACATTATTTGATATTTTAAATCCGTATACACGACATCGTATATACTATTTGCTTTCTCGTTTTTCTCTTTAATATTTCCAAGTTCGATTAACAAAGCAACAATTATAGAAGCTACACATCCCAATGATAAATTCTTGACTATATCGGAAATAAGACTATTTGTAATATCGTTACAAATAACCGCAATAATCATTATTAACACAGAAATTCCACCAATTAAACTGTACATTTTCCAATTCATTTTATATGGATTATTAATATGTCTTTTCACTTTCTATTTTCTCCCTATTATTTAATGCATTTTAACTGGACTCGCAATTTTTACTACATTAACATTTTATGTTTTTATCATTATTTATTCTTGGATTCCATTCTATTAATACTCCATCTTTCCAACGCCCTGCAACATATTCTTCTTCATTTAAAGGCTTATGCATTACATCACCAGTATACTTATATCTTTCACCCAATAATCTATAATATCCCCTTTTAACATATTCAAATATATGTAAATCATTTTCAAAATTTTTAACCATACCCTTATTAGTCCTATTATAACAATAATCAGAATTAAGGTAATAAACACTTTCTGGGGCAACACCATTCTCCTCATACAATGCATTTAATTCCTTATTTCTAAGAACTACATTATAACCATTTTTCTTTACATAATCATTTATAAAATCTGCAATTTTTCTTTTATCATTTTCTAGTACATTTCCACCCATTCCCATAATTATACCTCCATGTTTTATATTAAAAATATTATTATTGAAAAAATAATCAAAAACACAATTGAAAATATGAGCAAAGATTTACCCAATTCATCTTCATCTTTCTTAATATAAACAATTCCCAGTATTATACCTATAATTGGAAATAGAAATGAAATTATATACAATACTGCATTTGAACGATTATATTCTTGTATATCTTTTCCATTAAAATAATCATTCCGTTTGAATCTGTAGCCACAAAAAACACACTCTTTGCCAGAAGATTTATTTATTCCATCACATTTAGGACATCTAAACTCTTCGGGACGATTTTCAATTTCTTTATTATATTCCTCTTCATCATATTTTCTATCTAGTTCTCTTTTCCTTTTCTCTAACATAGCTAATTCTTCTGCAGAATAATATTCTTTTTCATTCATTAATATATAATATACATCTGATATGCTTAATTTTTCTAACTCTTCCTGTGTCATAGTGTATCTCCCTTATTTTTATATGCATTCCCCCACAACTATCCATGTATTTTATAATATAACCACTTATAATTAATATATCGTTATTATATCATTTCTATTATACATACGCAATTCTCAATCATTCCCCTCCCCCTGACACCAAGTGCCACAAAAGTGCCCAACTTGCCTACAAACATTCCCAGTATTTATGCGGGTTTTCAAAATCACAATAATTAATACATGGAAATAATAAAGAATGAATTTCTTCACAAGTCGCCCGTTCCCCTCCTAGTCAGTAGGCACGAAAAGAAAAAAGGGAATGGTTTTTCAACCATTCCCATCTTAATGAGCCCACCGGGGTTCGAAGCCGTGAGAGCGCTTAAACACTGGTTTTCTTCGGACTCCTTTATGACACTAGTCCAGTAGGAGGCAACAGCCTCTGCAATAATTATCCCCTAATTATTATCTTATATATTAGTGCCTGAAAAGTGCCCAAAAGCATATTAATGTTTATACTATTATATTTCTTTAAAAAATTTATCTATAAATTTATCTTTATCAAGCCATTCTCCTTTGCTAACATCATATGTACAATAATATGGTTTTGCATATAAAGAATCTGATATTCTATCTGGTCTGCAATCATAACATGCATACCTAAACTCACACTCATTACATTCTTCAATATAATCTTTACTCAATGAGCATATCTTATTATCAATTAAATCTTTTAATTTCCGATTTTTCAGATTACCATGTGATAGTTTTCTTTCCATTACGCATGGGTAAATATCCATATCGCATGAAATATATAGCCTTGAATTGAAACATCTATTCCCTCTCATATTATTAAGAACTCTTCTTTTATCAATCGGAGTCTCAAATGTTTCTTTTGTAATTAATTTTTTATTCAACAATTCAGGTGAAAGTAAATTCACACTACCTCTCCCTGCCAATCTTACGATATCTTTATATGGATTAATGGTAAACAATTCTGTATTTTTTTCTCCAACTAAACACCCCTTCATATGAACTGTTGCAACTCTATATTTTATTTTCTTTATTTTTACTAACTCTATTGCATTCAATGTTCTTTTATATGAACCTTTTACCATTGTAACAGAATCATGTTCTTTTTCAATGTATGAATAAACAGAAAATGCTAATTTTATATTATTATACATTCCTATAAAATCAATCCACTGTTCATCTAACATAGTGCCATTTGTAAATATTTCTATTGATTCAAATTTTGTCTGTGCATACTGAATCATTTTCTTTATCTCTTTATTGCAAAATGGTTCTCCTCCTATTATCTGAATTCTTTTTATTCCAATATCAAGTAATTGCTCACATACATATTGAAAATCTTCATATTTCATAAAATGGTTTCTAACTGGAGAAGATTCGTTATAGCAATGTTTACATTTCAGATTACAAAAATCGCATATCTCAATCCATGCAAAATTAAACTTTTCATTACTGGTCTCCATTTTATTATCATCTGGCTTATCTTGAACCAAAATACCACATTCCGATAATTTTCTTATGCATATTTCCTCTTCATCTGTAAATTTATCTATGCCATTTATATTTTCAATTAATTTTCCTAATTCTTTTCCAATGTGATACAGCTTTCCATCATTTAAATTATAGATACAATCGTGCGTTTTCCCTTTTATATGATATACATCTGTGTTTAAATACATAATCTTTCCCTTTCCAAAAAAGGTCTAACAGATGAACTATTTTCTAGCATCCGTTAGACCTCTTTTATCACTCATCATCGGCTGGATCGCATTCTGGCATACATCCAACCCCATAGTCAGGACCACACATTTCATTTGGTCCACACAAAACTTCACAATAATTATTATTGCTTAGTTTCTTATCTACAGTGAGACACTCTATATTCATACTTTGTCACCTCCTTAACTACTAATCCATTCATTCAATGAAATTAATAACTATTGAATATCATATTCGACATTATCAATGTTAATTTGTTTTCCGTTATATACAAAAGAAATCTGGCTTACTAGCTTACCATTCTTGATATTATTAGTATCAATATTAATATTTATACTTTGTGCTGACCCTGCAAAACTATATGAATTGGTGTATTCATTCAACATTGATATTGTTTCAGAAGATGTCTTTGTAACTATATATCCATCTTTATTTAATACTCCGCTTATATCCATTATTGCATAAACACCTTCATCTACATCAAAATAAATACAATATTTGATTGATGTTTCATCTCCATCTTTGAAATATATCTTATTTTTCCCTTTTGATATGTATTTTTTATTTGCAAGACTTGATATATCATCATTTTTATTATTTATAGTATTTTCTATAAATTGTGTCTGGCTTTCAACCTCTGTTTTTGCAGCAGTTTCTTTCTCCGTTATATTTTGCTCTGTAACTTCTTCATACACATATGTTATAGATTCATTAACTTCTTTTTTATCATCATTAGTATTTCTATTGGTAATCAATACTATAATAATCATGATTACCAGTAATAGTCCCACAACTCCGCATAACACTGGAATCAGCTTCTTACTTTTAGTATCTGTTTTATGGACTAAATTATCTTTTGTTACTCCAGCCTCATTTACACCTTTTTTACTTAATTCTGATTTTTTATCAATAATATCAGTTTTAGTTTCTTTGTGATTTTCTGAATCCACTATTTTTTCTTGTGGTACTTTTTCGACTTTTGCCCCACATTCTTCACAGAATACAGCACTATCTTCAAGCTCTGCACCACAGTTCTCGCAATATTTCATTCTGCAACCTCCTAGAATTTATGTCCGCATGTTCCGCAGAACTTAGCTTTGCTCTTCAATGTTGCTCCACATTGAGGACATGTTTTGAATTCAGTTTCTTCTGTATTTACAGCAACTGTGTTCTTTACCTTATCTGTTGCACCTGCAAACATTTTCTTCGTACCATCAAAGAAGCCTGATGATTTAGGCTTTGCATTTTCATCTGTCTGAACTTCTTCATTGGCTGTCTCTACAGCAGGCTTTTTCTCAAAAGGTACTTTACCCATCAGATTCTTTCCGAAATTCTTGACAGAATCTTTCGCTGTTCCAACTGCCATCATCACATTTTCCTTACGGCAAAGCTTTTTTCTCTTTTTCAGAAGAGCATCCAACAGAGACAATGTTTCATAGCCATATTCTCTCTTCTTGTTTTCAGCAGTAACAATATAGGAATCAATCGTCTCAGAATCCTGAAAAACATCTATATATCCTGTAAGCTGGCTCATAATAAGTAACTGTAAGTCTTCTCTATTCTTCTGATATACAGTAGATGGTAATGTCTCATAGTATTTTTCAACCAAATCATCCATATCCATATCTTTAACTGGTTCATCAAAAAATGTTGTATATTGTTCTTCTGCTTTGTCTCGGTCTTCGATAGTGTCATATACAAATGTATTAAATGTTCTTCTCTTTGTATAGAGAGACTCTTTATAATCATCCACCTCTGATAAATACTTACATTCAGTAACCTCAAATGGTTTCATTTCAGCTTTTATCTGTTCCTCAAACGGAACAATACTCTCATATGTGGTATATTCTCCCATGTTATACATTGATCTAAGATAACTATCAGCCAAATCCTGCTTATCAATATTCAGATAATTTACCGTATTATTCAATTCTGCTGTTAATCCATTATGTTTTTTCATTATGTATGAATATATTCTTGTCTCATATGGATTCAGTGTAAGAATCTTAATAATCTGCTGTAACTCCAACTGAGGATTATTCTCGTCATGGTCAAAATTACCTGCAATAGCATTTCTTATCTCTGGTTCAATCTTATCAAGTTCCTCATCTGATGGATATGTAAATGTCTTCTTCACTCTGTTATTTACAATCCTTGCTATTGTCTTGTGAAGCTGGTACACATCTTTTTCCATTGCACGAACCAAAGAATTCTTAGTACTTGCTCTTGTGAAGATATCTTCTTTCTCAGATTCAGCCGCTTTCCTGTCTAATGCCCCTAATCCTGCCGACAATAATGCCGCTCCTCCTGCCACAACAGCATTCATAGCCATTGTTTCAGTTTCTGCTTTGGCAACATTGCTCAGGTCTTTACCAACATCACCTGTTTGTCTGTAAAATCCCAATGTCTGAAATGTACTTCCAGCATCTGCTACCATTTCTTTTCTATCTGCTTTACCTTGTGCCACATCTGCGTCTATAGCATTTATTTCTCTGACAATATTTAATATTGCACTTTTATAATTGATATCAAAATCTTTAGCATATTCTTCTCTAAGCACTTCCTCATCAACATCATATATTCCATATGATATAAGATGAATTGCTCCTATCTGAAGATATTCTTTAAACAGCCTGTCTAACATATACTGAGCTGATATCTGTAAATCTGTATACGACTTTACATTCTTATCATAACTCTCTGATGTCTTAGCTTCTGCTTCTTTAGATAATTTCAAGAACTTATCTCTTAATGAATTATAAGCATCCATTTCTTCTGTCATTACTATGCCTGATGATAACACGCCTAATCTTTTTTCTCCCATATATTATTACCTCATCTTATTTTTTACATATTTCCTAATGGTTACGCATTATATGTTTATAACGATTAATAGCCTCTCTTCTTCAATTCCTTTGCATACCCATATCTTTCTCCTGCTGTACTTGCATTTTTATATTTTTCTTTTAACCTATCATCTGACATCTGAGAACCATACTTACTAGCTCTGTTTATATCTGAATCTATTCTCCTCATCTTGTTTTCTGCACTATTTACCATTGCTCGACCTACTTTTTTTGCTATATCTTTAAATGCCATATAATTTTCTCCCTTCATAATTTTAACTTCTGAATTAAATCTTTCATCTTATATTCAGCGAAAACTTTCTTCCTACTTTTTCACACTATGTATCTGCAATTATTTTAGTACAAATATTTACTAAAATCAATAGTAAAGATTTGTACTTAGTATAATTAAAAAAAAGGGTTCAATCGGAGGATATATCTTATTGGATTACATTCGCAGAATTAGAGATTTAAGAGAAGATTCTGACTACACACAAGAGTATGTTGCCCATGTATTAGGTACATCGCAAACTATGTATGCACGCTATGAACGAGGTGCAAATGAATTGCCTATTCGACATTTAATCTCATTATGTAAGCTCTACAATGTGTCTAGTGATTATCTTTTGGGATTATCAGACCAAAAATAAGAATGGTAAATATGAATTAATCATTTGCCATTCTTATTTTAATCCCCCCTCTGGGTTAGTAACTCGTATTGGTATCAAACAGGCTATCTACGAGTTTTTATTAAACATAAACTCTCTTAACCACATTCCTCATCATCTCTCCTCAGAAGTGCCTAAAAAGGTGTCATAAGCGCAAAATAAATATTATATAAGAAAATCCTGAGCAATCATTCATATAGACCACTCAGGATTTAATCATTATCTGTTTTAAATGTATTTCCTATCTAGTAATTATCTCAACTAACAAAAAGTGACTTTTGCAGTTTCTCTGTTGCCTTCCTACGATTCTCTTCATACGACCCTATATACACATCATAACTAGTAACGATACTGGCATGTCCTAACAAATATTGCAAATCCTTAGCACCTATTCCTTCGCTTGCCAAAATGCTTCCATATGTGTGTCGAAGAACATGCAGACTTTTGTATTCAATATTTAATGACTTCATAAATGTTCTATATTTATCACTAATCTGCCATACCCTTACAGGATTCATCTTATTGTCTGTTAAAAGATAAGCTGAATCATTGAAACGTTTCTTATTTCTCTGTTGTTTGAGTAAGCTCATAAGTTCATCCATTACATATATCTTGCGGTATCCAGAATATGACTTAGGTTCTTTCTCGTAATCTTTATCTCCTGCTGCCACCCTAGCATGACTAATATTGATTGTTCCTGTATCAAAATCTATATCCTTCATCTGAATACCTGCTATCTCACTTCTACGTAGCCCGCACAGAAGAGCGAGTTCAATTATTAGTTTTGTATTCTCATCCTCACACTTATTAACCTCTTGAAGTATGTATCTTGCTTCCTGTATCGTGTATGGTACTATTTCTTTTGGCTTTGTTTTTTTCACAATAACATCCTTGGCTGGATTTTTTATAAAGTCAATGTATTCAAGCTTCTTCGCCATCTCTAGCATTGCTGAAACCAGCATAAGATAGTTCAATTTTGTTTTTGAACTCACCCCTTCCCCTTCCATTTCATCAATATATAGCTGTAATGTTTTCATCTTGATATTTTCTAATCTACATTCACCAAGAGATGTGACTATACCATGTTTTTTGTTATATAAAAGGCTCCTATCACTCGCTTGAGTACTTGGAGAATGCCATTTATCACTTATTTCAAGATATATTGGTACAAACTCCTTCAACAAGATGTGTGAACTACTGGCATTAGATTGCAAAAAATATTCTCTCTCCTTTTCAGCCATAAACCTCTTAATATTTGCCTTTGATGTATTCTTTGGAAATACTTTACTTCCACGTTTTCTTTTTCCGCTACAGCTATAGACCTCAAAGACAACTTTTGAACGACCATCTGGTAGTACTTGTATATGTGCCATATATATATTCCTTTCTATCATTCTAAACCATTATATCGAAACATCAGACATATTGTTCATATATACCGAAACCTTATAACACCTGATATATTCTGCATTATCAACAATAAGTTTCGATGTTTCGATATTTTTACAATCTCCTATACTTCATCTACGATTGTTAGCTTGTCTCTTTTACTTTTATTATTTATTATCTTTATTATTTTACAAGTTCGTGTACTGGTTACAAAAATTTCCAATCCACAATCCCTTAAATTACTTTGTATTGCATTAATCCTTCTGCTTAGCGAATTTACCGCCGTTGGGAATCCGTTAGATGTTGTATCAAGTTTATTATCCATTGCAACTCTTTTTAATTCTTTATATAACTCAGCGTATGGTGCTTCATATTCCTTTCTGTATTCCATAAATATTAACAATGCTTTGCCTACTGTATTTTCATCAAGCAACTGGTCATTAATTTTCTTAGCATTATGAGTAAACAAACTATCTACATATGACTGTTTATATCCTAATACCTTACCAACCTTTACTGCATACATATAAAAATCACTAAGCCTTATTGAATTCTTCATATCTACTGGCTCATCATCTAACATTGCCTGTGCTATTATATTCATACATAGCAACAATATATCAGGCAAATTCTTCTTAAACTGCTTATTTAACTCTGTCTCTGTTATCATCTTATCAGATGTAATTCTTTTCAGATTGAATTGTATAGTACGGTCAAGTAGATCCTCTGCAAAAATCAAAGGGCTTGTTCCATTTATCATTACTATCGATTTAAGATTAAATGTTGTCTCATGCGAATTTTCATACAGAGTCCTTCTGGTCTGAGTTCCATTGGTTACAGCTCGACAAAGAATATTGCTAGTATCAGCCTTAATATATGACAGATTATCAAAAACACAGACTGCGGAATTGTTTAGTCTCATATATAATCCATCTCTGTCTGTAGGAATCGAGCATAGGTCTAAATTCTTAGGCTCAAGAATTGTTTCAAAGAATCTTGCCATTGTAGACTTCGCACTTCCCTTTTCAGATGACACCAGAATCAACGGCATTGGTGTTATATCACTGGTGAATGCAACACACAGGTATATAGCGAACAATGCAACATCCTTATCATTAGCAAAATTAAAGAATCTCTTGATATATTTTAGCAGTTTTTTATAATCCTTAACTTCATCTTTTGGATTAATCATTACCTGTTCGCTGTATGACTTATCATGCTTAAACACAATGTCTTTATTCTTTAGTACCTCAACCTTTCCATCCTTTATTGAAGCAACCATATTGGGGTTCAACTCATACAATATATGCTTATCGTTTATTGTACAGAATCTTTTATGTATTTTCTTTATTGTATCATTTTCATATGCCTTAATTGCTATATAATCAAGTGGCTTGTTCATATCATTAGTTTTTAACAACATTCCTACATTTACCATTAGCTTTTGTATTATCAGCCTTAATTCATAAGAATGTAGCTCATATATCGAATACATATCATTCTTTTTATCATAATATCTACAGTAAATAGTGTTGTATTCATCTCTGAATGCCTCAAGAATATTATTGTCAAAGGCTTCTTCCAGTACACTAATTAACGATACATTCTTATCTCCAGTATTTTTACTTTCCGATATTATCTTATCTTTAGTATTATACTTTTTCCCTGTCTTAGCGAAATACAGCTGATTCCAACTTACATTGTTTTTCTTGCATGAATCATGGTGACACCGGGCAACGATATGTTTAGGCTTAAAAAAAATGTATGCTCCATCTGTATGTTCCTTAGAGAAAGGGCATTTCTGCAAATTAATCAAATAGCCGTTACCATATTCTTTTGTATCTCTTACCTGCAATTCATTATCCGCAAGCCATTCCTTAAATTCCTCTATATTATCATCAAACATTAATTCAACTCCTTTTTTAAACTAGCAACTTCCAATAGTTCTTCCTTAGTTACCTTCTCTGGTACTTTGGGATATTTTACTATCTTTGAATATGTATATGGTCTATCAGGAAGCGAATCGCCCTTCCTGCTTATCGTGCCAGCCAGCTTGATTATTCTCGGCGGGTCACATACTGAAGTATCTACTGAAGCCTTATCATCTGAGAATATACTATCAAGCGTTTCAAGTACTGCCTTTATAAGCTCCTTGTTTTCTTTATTTACAGGTAATTCTTCAAGATAGTAGTCTGCTGTGTAACCGTTTCCACTCGAAGAAATTATAGGCTTCGTAATACTGAAGGTCTTGAGAAATCCCATTACCTGTAAGAGCATATTCTTTGCATATTTTCTTTCTCTATCAGTCGCCTGTATCCCAGATGGTCTTTTAGGGTCTATATCAATATGTAAAAAAATATAGGCTTGCACATCATTCTCACTTGTACAATTAGTTGTGTCAGTTCTCAATCTATTATCAGCTCTAGCTAGAATAGCTGGATTTAGCTTTTGTAATGACATATAAATGGTTTCATCTTTCCATCTAGCTCTTATATCTTCCCAAGCCTTATTGTAATTATTGTAATAACCTGAAACTGTTCTACCTTTATTAAGCCTTGATTTCAATATTCTTAGCTCTACAACTCTTCCCTGTAACTGATATGCACTAACTGTTTTTAAAAATTCGTTCTTTTCATCATTCATATTTGCTTTTATGCTTTCTGTCATCACATTCTCCTTTCAGCAAGCTATAGTACAAATATATATTCATACCATAGCTTGTTACCTTTATTCCTTAATCAATAATCTGAGAAATCGTCATCTTCTTCCTCAACAATTTCTGAGTGCTTATGTTCCTCTGTAGTGTATTCTTCTATTACTGGCTCTAGCTCTCCATAATCGTAAGCACTGGCACTCATCTTATATGTAAATTTTCTGTCGTCAGGCATTTTGTCCGCTTTGTATATCTCTGCTATCCTTACAGGATTATATTCTGTATATAGAGGCGAGTTCGGCTCTAAAAGTAATTTCACCTGTATGTTAGTAAAACTGGATGGATATATTTTTCTTTCCTTGACCAGTCCTAATTCATCACATATTTTATATATTTTCGAACCCTTGTAATATTTTGCTGGGTAAACAGACTCAACTTCCGCAATTCTTGATTCAGTACCGCTGTTAATACGAACGCCTATAATTGCCTTTACAAAGAGCTCTCCTGTCTTCGATGACTTTATAGTATACATCTGCTTGCCAATTCCATAGTATTCTCCTGGAGTCAAGACCTCTTTATCATCAATATTCCATACTATCTCATTACAGTTATTGCTTGAAGAATCTTCTGTATTAGTTCTATTCATATCTCGCCTCTTAGTTATTTTCATCATTTGTGTTTACCTCACATTTCTTTAAAATAACATAGTTCACATTTTCTTTTTGCTTAATCTCATAATTAGTGATTGTGTTACACACACGCTTATCATAGTTGAGCTTTAGGACAGAATTTATAAATCTCACAAAATCTGAACTATAATATATTAACTTGCTGCCATTTCTCTTTAATGTTATGGCACTCATCTTTGGCGATATCTGTTTTGCACAGAGTATTACTGTTCCCTTAAGCACATTGCATGCAACATATACTGTCTGATTTTTAATGCCTAATATTTCTTGAGTCTTAGCTGATAACTCCATTCTCTTGCCATTGTCGCTATACACAAATGTAGCAATGCCATTTTTACTCCTTGAGCCTTCCTTTTTCTTATATAGTGGTGCTTCATATCCTTCAAGCTCATCCTGTTGATTGAATTTTTCTGTTTTCTTGATGATTAACTGATTCTTATTTTCCTCCATTTTTTCACTCCTTAATATATTTTTAATACCATCAGCCTCCTCTTTCTGTTGGCGTTTAATAACTTATCATATCTTCATCTAGCAATTTCCTCATTTCCCCTTGTGTAAGTTCTTCATACTTTTCTTTTTAATCAACATAATTTTTTACACAATCAGTTTTCCCCCCTACTAATAGCCTGCGCCTCGATTTCAAGTGCTTATCAGAACAAGCAATATATAGACTATTTTTATTTAAGGAGGCTTTTATGGCTGATACTATTTCTCTTTGCTTTAATAATGCAGAAATTATGCTCGATTGTATTTATGAGGACTATGAATCTGAAATTGAAAATTTTTTTGACAATGGGCATGAATCTAAGGTTTATCGTTGGAAGTTTAAAAGATGGGTTAATACCTACCAAAATTATATAAACGATTTAAAGCTATCTGAAGAAATCAAATGTTCATTAATTTTCTTATCAATCAAAGAATCTTTTGAATTAGATAGTAAAATCATAAAGGTTTCTACAAAACATATTAAAAGTTCAAAAAAACACATTATTTTATTTAAAGATATACTTAATAACCTTAATAATCCTGACAAGAAGCATTTTCAATTAATAGAAGTTGCTTCTTTTTTTTTACCCATTTTTGATATGCTTACCTATGTGTTAGAATATCCGCCAACATATAATGATGAAATCATTTCTGATACGAAACTAACAAAGGATAATATCAATTCATACAAGATTTATTTGGAAAGTTATATAAAAAAAATAGAAAAGACATACCCTCAGATTTCTGATGATTCTTTTAACCATTTTCTTGAAATAATTAATTTATACATTAAATTTATATTTTTGTCTGATATTAAAACACTTGATAACTACATAAAAAATAATCCTATAAAATCAGGGCTTTATTAGAAGTTCTGAATGTATGTGCTGATATTTGATGATATAACCAAAAAAATAATCTAACAATAAAGGCAGATGAGAAATATTCTTCCATCTGCCTTACAACACCAGTTTCTCTTTAGTATTCTTCTGCCCAAAGCATTGTCGCATATGCTCCATCATCTATTACATATACTTTACCTTCTACATAGTTGCCATCAACAGAAGCAAATTCATATTCTGCCTTATATTCAGGCACTTCCTGTTCGTGAATGATTACCTGTTTCCATTCATTTTCTTCACCCTTTCTTTTACTGAATCTGAATATCTGCAAATAGTCCAACTTATGTGTCTTTCCTGCTTGTCTAATCATTTCCCACATAAGAATCCTGTACTCTAAAGGCATTCTCTCATTGATACCTTTTGTTTCATATCTGTCTTTATCAAACATCTTATCACTCATTTCTTGGATTATATTATTTTTATTGTCAGCACATCTCATATGGTAGAGAATGTAACCTCTTTCATATCATCAGAATCAAGAACTATCTGCTCTGAATAGTACATTCTCTTTATTATATCTACAGCCTCCTCAATAGATTCTGCTTTTATATGTTCTATTCTTGATAGTTGCTCTTTTACTTCAACATCATATTCTCTTTGCATATAGCACCTCCTAGCTTGTCTTAATCCACTTTGCTTCCATCTCTTCCATTACAGTTCTCTTTTTGTCCTGATATGCACAGGCATATGTATTCAGAGTGGTTGAAGCGTCTGCATGCCCCAAGATAGCCTGTACAGACTTGATATCTGCATTATTTTTGAGTGCCAGTGAAGCAAATGTATGTCGCAGTGCATGAAGATTAAGATATCTGATTTCATCAGCATGTGAATCCATGAAATCCTTGTATTCATTTGACAAGCTTTCGCTCCGCAGTGGATTTCCACTATTGTCTGTAAATAGAGCCTTTGAATCCACAAAATCTTCTCCTTTTGCAAACTTCTTCTTGTAGTAATCGTTTCTTGTCTTCTTTATTAATGTACAAAGTGTATCCGTTATAGGAATCACTCTTACACTACTCGCTGTCTTAGGTTCTTTCAAAACACATTTACCTCTATGCTGATATACCCTTGCCTTATTGACATTTATAGTTTTCTCTTTAAGGTCTACATCGTCAAATGTCAGTGCATTCATTTCAGACCTTCTCATTCCAGTTGTCACAGCGAGATATATCAACAATTTCATATTACTGCTTGCGTCCTTGTCTACCAACTCAAAAAGTTTCTTTACCTCATCCGCATTGTATGACTGAATCTGCTTCTTTACAATCTTTGGCGTAATCACATCACCTACAAAATTGTAAGATATGCTTATATAGTGTAACTGCATAGCTTTGTCTATTATTCCATGTATACACATTGTTCTATTCTTTATTGTCTTAGCAGACAACCCACTATCAACAAGAAAATCTATGTACTTTTGTAAATGTATCACATTCAGTTTTGACAACTGGATATCACCCAGAAATTCAAGAAAACCATTTTTCTTGTTGTAAGCCATCTGTATATAGTTACTTTGGGTTGTCGGGCTCAGGTTCTTCATATATGACTTCTTGTATATTTCAAAAAATTTCCCGAATGATATCCTTTCATAGTTCAAACCAACTGTATCTTCTTCATACTGCTTCTCAACATTTCTTAGAAAAGCCTTGATTTCCTTCATATTCGTATTTTCAGGAAATGTTTTGCTCTTTCTCTTCCTTGTACCATTGATAGTTCTCACTTCATACATCACTTTGTATCTCTGTTGCTTAGTTCCCTCATCTATTACAACTATATGTGCCATTTTTACATCTCCTTTTCTACAAAAAAAGACAGACAGGATATTACTCCCATCTGCCTTGATTTCTGATTACATATTACAATTTTACTCTTACTTTCTTTCCAGTTTTAGCTATTGAGTACGCTACTACACTAGTTGTAACACCCTGAGCAAAAAGCTGTGCCGCTGTAATCGTTCCTGCAGTAATTAATGAAAATATCATATCTGATTCACCTCCTTTCGTATTTGGAGAAAGTTTTTGCAAATCTTGTGAAAGTTTGCGAAAAGCATTCAACCCCTACTGAATAGACAGCTTCTTTGTACTTTCGCAAACTTTCTGAAAACTTACACAAATTTTTTCTTCATGCTGCAATCATTTCTGTTGCTGCAATGACTGCTATTCCAACGCACAATCCTAAACCGAACCACTGCATACATCATCACTTCCTTTCCTCCTTAGTCATCATGTTTCTTTCTGATTCTTCTTTTGACCGTATTATCATCAGGATTCTTCTCAACAAGTCTTGCAGATATCTTTAGCATTTCATCATTTACATCTAATGGTACAAGATTCCATCGTTCATCCCCATGTCTAAGTCCTAAGTAAAGTACATGTGTCGGATCTGAACCAATCGTATCAATATATTCGGAACTTATCTGATATACTCTGTCCTTAGCCTTACTATTACTGATAGCTTCAAGCAGATTCTTCTTTAAAGTATTAGTGGTCTTATTACTGCTGTGCGAACTGCCATATGCAATTATCAGCTTGTATTCTCCTGCAGTATTGACAGCCTGTGTAATGTACTCAAAGTTTTCCTTGTCATATGTCAGCTGTGATGTAGTAGGCTTTCTGTCAAATACTTCTGAATACAGATTCATAATCCTTACCTCATTTAATCCAAGTTCTTTCATATGATTAATCAGATGTAACTGTGTACTGTCAATCTTTGTAATGTTATCTCCATCAACTGTCGGATACAGACCTATAAGAATTGCTTTGTCACCTTTAAACCCGTCTATCGTTTTCTTAATCTCATATGTATGATTTCCCTGATAGACAACTTCTGTTATCAACTGTTCTTTCTTACTTTCCATAGAAAACCTCCTTAGTCTTACATTTGTAAAAGAATCCCCAGTAAGCGTCTGTACCTATGAATACCCTTATATGCCACTCAGAACCATTTTCTATACATATCAGGTCGTCAAACTCATAGTCTCCTTCAATCAGGTTATACTCTCTGAGACAATCCTTGTATGTATCACTGTCTATACCATCATCATCCGTCAGTATATAGAAGTTTCCACATGCACCATCTTCAAAACATTCTTCTACAAGTCCAATGTGATACTTTGCATTATCTATC
>OGZF01001265.1_pt1 | contig 16519 bp, 15 predicted proteins | sample 1576771 | NCBI WGS metagenome assembly OGZF01 (sample SAMEA3541536, study PRJEB24748) | human gut metagenome | biome: human gut; feature: human-associated habitat; material: faeces | place: China | collected 2012
TTTCAAAGATCAATTTAAAACTAACTAAAAAATCTAGTTATTTTATATTTTCAAAATTTTTCATAAAAAATACTTGAATTTTATATAGTTAGCTTTTTACTAATAAGATACAAATTAAATGATTTTTTCTCATAGACCTTTTTTATTGAATCAAACTTCCATTGCTCCAAAGGTTCAATCCGTAATAGGCAATACTATGATCATTTCGATATACAGGCTGCACTGAATAATTTGTTATTTCAGCATTTCCAATGTACATCACATCATTCAAATAGTATTCACCTGCTGACTCTGCTTCAGGCATAGTACCATACGTTGCATAATAGAAGTTACTATCTAAAATCACATCACAGGAAACATTTTGATTAACTCCTTGTGGACATGCATAAATTGGTTGTACTGTTTCTGGTGCAGGTGTTGGTTCAATAACAATTTCTTCTTTTGAGGTAGTTGGTTGTTCTAAATCCTTCTTAGTTGAAGAATTATTATTGTTAGAATCAATAACTTTTGTATCCAATTTCACACTACTCTTTGAACTATCATTACTTTGAGTATCTTGTTTTTTTGTGCCAGAAGAAACGCTCTCTTTTTTTGAATCACTTTTATTAGTTGTGTTTTCTTCCTTAACCTGAATTTCATCTGTTTTAGATACCTCTTTGTCAACATCTTCATGTTTACTAACTTTTGATTTCTTCTTTTCCACACTCACTGTTTCTTGAGAAGACTTTTCCACAGTAGGAACAGAAATATCTTGATTTGATCTAAATGCTGCTCCTGCTCCAATCATCATCACAGTACTAACCACTGAAATAATTAACTTCTTCATTTGATTTACCTCCACTTGTATTTCTTAATAACATCTCTTTATTTAAAAATACTCAATATAAATTCTATTTACCAACATACAAATATTAATTCTTACTAGATAACAAACATTTTTTCTTTTTCGGTAGGTAATAAGATTCTTTCGGTAGGTAGGAGGGGGTTTAGGGGAGGTAAAAGTCACACCTCACCACGCAAAGACAAACTGCCCCTCCAACAGTTTGGAACAATCACAAGTACGAATAAAGCAATTTCTACATTCAATTATCGCTCTTGTTCGCGTGATCTTTTCTTTGCCCAGCTTTCCAGCAAGTGGATGATCAAATCCCTCTTCTTGCCTGGTGTGTACTCCTTGGGAAAATATTTATCAATTTCCTTCATTTGAAAAGATAGCTTTTCTCTTTGGTTTGGTTTTTCCTCAGAAAGCGTATCTTCAATAAAGTCTGCAGTAAGCTCACCATCATGACTTAATCTCTTGAATTCCTGACATTGAGCTAATGATGGAGTCCTTTGATTTTCAATGATTGCATTTACCAAATCAAATTGTTCTGATTCTGTTAAATATGACAATTCAACGGCTGGATTAAATGCTATTTTAATCTCATTCTCATTACGTCCATCAACCATTTCCTGCAATGGTTCAACAAGGTAGGTTAAACGAATAAATCTTTGAATCTGTTTTCTACTTTCACCAACATTATCTACCAGTATATCAATGGACTTGTGGCCAACTTGACCACAAGTTGTCTTCTTATATTCAACACCTAATTCGTCATCTGGAATTTCTTCAATTCGTTTTCCTTGATGTTTCATAGCTTCTAAACGCATCTTATAGGCATAACCTCTTTCACTAGGATAAATGTTTTCACGCTGAATATTTGAATCTACCATCAGAATCGTTGCCTGGTCATCATCCAAATCTCGAATGATAACATTCATTTCGTTTCTTCCTAGCTGCGACATGGCGAATTTACGCCTGTGACCAGAAATCATTTCATAAGTTCCATCTAGTTTGGGTCTTACAAGTGCAGGCATCAGCATATCGTTTTCTTTGATTGAATCAATCAGCTTCGCCATATCTTCATCCATAGTTACATGAAATGGGTGTCCTTCAAAATCTTTAATTTTGTTTATAGGGATTGTCATTACCTTTTCGGTATTGGCTTCCTGTCTTTCTTCTTCTGTAGAAAATAAGGAGTCATAGCTTGGCAATCCTAAGTCTAATTTTGGCAAGTTTGCCACCTCCTTTTAAAATAAAGTGAGTTGTATATTCTTTTTTAATACATGATGATTCCATTCTTCAATCGCTTGATCTGATGTTGGCTCAGTTTTCGTTCTTTTAGAGCATAACGTACAGATAACATACTGACCATAATATCCATTGATTTTTTTACTGTTCCAATCAATTACTACATGGGCAGTTGAATGACAAAATGGACATCGTTTGATTCTAGGCATCTAACAATCTAAAAGATTCTACAACCACATTTGTGGAATAATTCTTTTTACCATTTTTCTCATATGAGTTTGTTCGGATATTTCCTTCAATATGATAAGCTGTATCCTTTTCTCCTTTTCTACAGATGGCATTCGCAATTTCTCCAAATGCGATACAGTTAATATAATCTGAATACGAATTAATTCCATCTCTTGTACAAATTAAACAAAACTTCACAAAAGAATTGCCCTTATCATTTTTAGTGACTTCAATATCTCTTGAGAGTTTTCCATTCAATAAAACATAATTGTTTGTCATTTACTTTTTCTCCTATCTATTTAATTCTTCTTTGTGCTTAACTTTTTGATTGTTAATCAATTCCTTTGTAAGATTCGAATAAGCTAAAGCTACTTTAGAGTCTTTGGCATACGCATAGATACTCTTACCGGAAATACTTGCTTCACTCGCTTTCGTTGCTTTTGGAATGATTGTATCAAACACACGAATATTCTTTCCGAAACTTTCTCGAATCGTTTCGATTGTACTCTTTGTTAGATTCGTGTTTAAATCCGCAAGCGTCATCACAATACCGGTGATTTTTAGATTACTGTTAATCTTACGTTGAACTTTTCCAACTGTCTGTAATAATTTAGTCATTCCTTTTGCTGGAAGATACTGCGTCTGTACTGGTATCAGTACTTCATCAGCAGCTGATAAAGCATTCACGGTAAGCATACCTAAAGATGGTGGACAATCAATAAAAATATAGTCATATTGATTTCTCAATGGCTCAATACAATTACTTAAAGTCTGTTCTCTGTTGATCACACTTACTAAACGCATTTCAAAATCAGCTAATTCAATATTTGCCGGAATTAAATCCACATGTTCTTCATGATGTAAGATTAACGATTCATAATTAATATCATTGTCATTGATATAATCATCAAGCATAGATGAAACAGAGTGTTCCAATGAATCATTATTTTTCCATCCTAGACAGCTAGTAAGATCACCCTGAGGATCAAAATCCACAATCAATACATTGCATCCATTTCGAGCCAAACCAATGGCCACATTCTCTGTAGTTGTAGTTTTGCCGACACCACCTTTTTGATTTGTGACTGCGATTACTTTACATTTTGGCATAATAAAAACTCCTTTCTCATATACCAGGATTTCCTGGCTATGTAAAAGGAGTTTGTTCATATTGTCTTGTTTTATATTTCTAATACTCTTATGTTTGGCCACTCATCAAGTGTTCTTAAAAGATGCACATTAGCTGAGAGCCTATTTTTATTAGCTGGAAGCAGTCAAAATATTTGAATCAAGCTAATTTCTATCATCTGATAAAGCAGTAAAATTCATCCAATTTCTGATAAGAAAAAAGCGACAAAATCAACAGACTCTATCGCTTAGTTACATGGGTTACAAAGTATTGAAAACCCTTTGTTTAATAAATAAATGGTGCCCCCGAAAGGAGTCGAACCTTCGACCTGCGGTTTAGGAATTTGGCCTCCTGCTTAGGAGCTAATACCGTGTTTTGTCCGCTTGATATCGTGAAGTGTTAATTGTGCCGTAAATACGGCATTTTTAGCACTTTTTTGATTCTTCATTTTTGTCCGTTTTGTGCTAATAAATGGGTTCGAATGATGGTTAGGATGACGTCATCCGAACCCCTCTAATTAGCAAAATATTAGCAAAAAAGTTCGGATACGCGTAGGTCATCCGAACACTTTTCCCCCATTTTTGGGAGCGTTTGACGTGCATTCGAACCCTACGGCACGGAGCCTGAAAAAATTTGGAGCCCCCGACAGCATCCGAACGGTTCGGATGCTCTTTTGGATGCCTACTTTGCCCCAAATACACTCTTCTGCAGTCTAAAACATGGGTTATGGAAAGAAAATTATTACAATTTTGATGAATAAAGCTTACTATGCTATAGTTTCTTAAAAGAAACTCTTTATTAAAATCATTCAAATATAAAAAGATTGGAGAACACATGAACAATGAAATTATTAGATTTGTAAATGGCGATTTACAACTAGATGTTACAGTATCACCTGATAACGAAACGGTTTGGCTCAATCGTAATCAAATAGCACAATTATTTGGCAGAGATATTAAAACAATTGGCAAACATATTAATAATGCTCTGAAAGAAGAATTATCGAATGAAGTGGTTGTCGCAAAATTTGCGACAACCAGTCAACATGGAGCTATTGAAGGAAAAACCCAGACTCACATGGTCGAATACTATAATCTCGATATGATTATTTCTGTCGGCTATCGTGTAAAGTCTAAAAATGGTATTATTTTCCGTAAATGGGCTACCTCTATATTAAAGGATTACATGATGAAGGGATATGCAATAAATGAGAAAAGAATTGAAGTATTAAACAAGACTGTATCCATTCAATCTAGGATGCTTGCTTCTACTTTAGGTATTGAAGAAAAAGAAGTATTGAATGTGATTGAAGCTTATTCAAATGCACTATCATTACTTGATGATTATGATCATGGAACTATCCCAAAACCAGATGGTATAGCTTCTATATACCGCTTAACCTATGAAGAATGTCGTGAATTGATTGATTCTATGAAATATGGCAACTTTTCAGATGTATTTGGTGTTGAAAAAGAGAAAGGAAAACTCAATGGAATCTTAGCGGCTATCTACCAAAATGTTTTTGGGACTGAATTGTATCCAAGTATCGAAGAAAAAGCTGCAAACCTTCTTTACTTCTTAATAAAAGATCACCCATTCGTTGATGGTTGCAAACGTATAGGTGCATCTATATTCTTAGAGTTTCTAAATAAGAATAAACATCTCATTATCGACGGAAAACAAATTATTTCAGACAGTGCACTTGTTGCCATTACTTTAATGATTGCAGAATCCAGACCTGAAGAAAAAGAAACAATGGTCAAACTAGTAATGAATTTTTTAAAAATGTAAGTTGTCAAAAAATAAGTGAAGTAAGCATCATTTTCAGCAGATTACTTCACTTATTTCAATTTTAGTGAAATGAATTATTAATTTAATTGAAATTAGTTAAGTTTTTTGTTATAATTTAATTAACTTAGTAAAGTGGAAAGGAGAAAATATGTTAAGTGTTGAATTAGATGATTTAATTAAACAAATTATTAAAAAAAAAGCTGAATCTCAAACAGTTGAGGTAAAAGCTGCTCATGGTGGAACGCCAAAGCGCTTATATGACACGCTTTCAAGCTTTTCCAATCAAGATGGTGGTGGAATAATTGTATTTGGACTTGATGAAGCACAAGATTTTAAACCTGTAGGTGTATACGATTTACAAGATCTTCAGAAGAAAGTAACGGAACAATGTAATCAAATGGTTCCTCAGGTTCGCGCTATTTTCACCATTACCGAATATGAAGGAGCTAATATCTGCAGTGCAGAAATTCCTGCTGTCGATATAACAAATCGTCCTTGTTATTATGCAGGAGCAGGAAAAGTAAAAGGATCTTATGTCCGTGTTGGTGATGCAGATTTGCCAATGACAGACTATGAAATTTATAATTTTGAATCTTTTAAAGCCCATGTTCATGACGATGAAAGACCAATTGAACGTGCTACTTTGTCTTTATTAAGAGAAACTGATATTAATAATTTTATTCTACAAATGAAGATAAATCGTCCTGGTTTTTCAAAATTATCTGAAGATCAAATCTATGAATTGTTATCCATTACACGCAATACCATTCCTACATTGGCTTCTGTTTTAAACTTTGGAATTTATCCACAAGGATTACTTCCCCAATTGGCAATAACCGCAATTGTTGTTCCTGGTAAATTAATTGGCGATATTACAGAAGATGGAATTCGCTTCTTGGATAACAAAAGAATTGAAGGAACTTTATCCGAAATGTTAGATGAAGCTATAGCTTTTTGTAAAAGAAACATGAAAGTCCAAACCATCATTAATCCAAATAGCGGAAAAAGAGAAGATCGAGTGGAATATCCAATGAATGCTATAAGAGAAGCAATTCTAAATGCTTTAATTCATCGCGATTATAGTATTTATACAGAAGGTACACCTATCCAAGTTTGTTTTTTTACCGACCGTTTAGAAATTCACAGTCCTGGAAGTCTATATGGAAGAATGACCGTAAATGATCTAGGTAAAGCTAGACCGGATCTTAGAAATCCTGCACTTGCAACTATGTCTGAATTCTTATTGAAAACAGAAAACAGATATTCCGGAATCCCAACAATTCGTAGAGAAATGAAAGAGTATGGATTGCCTGAACCTGTATTTGAAAATAAAAGAAATGAGTTCGTTGTTACGTTATACAACAAGCAAAAAGCTGAAACTAAGGGTACTGATGAAAATAATGATTTAGTTTCTTTTTGTAAAACACCGAAGTCAAGAAAAGAAATTGCTGAACATTTGGGCATACAAACAATCGCTTTTGTTACAAAAGAATACATCCAACCATTAGTTGATGCAGGAAAACTAACACTAACAATTCCAGACAAGCCTAAAAGTAAAAATCAAAAATACTATTCTAAATAAAATCGTGTTCTCCTTCTTACATACCAGTTAACCACTGGATATGTAGAAAGGAGTTTTTTTATGCGTAAATGTAAAGTAATTGCCGTCACTAATCAAAAAGGCGGTGTTGGTAAAACTACAACTACGGCAAATGTTGCGATTGGATTGGAACGATATGGCTATAAAGTACTGATTGTTGATTTTGATCCTCAGGGTGATCTAACCACTTCCCTTGGTTGGAAATCCAATGATGCTTTGGAATGCAGCGTTTCTAATTTATTGGATGCGTATATTAATGATAAGGAAATCAATTATTCTTCTTTGATTCTAAAACACAAAGAAGATGTAGATGTGATCCCTGCAAACATTGAACTTGCTGATATGGATATTCGCTTAGTCAGTGTGATCAATCGTGAACAGACACTAAGCAGCTGTATTGAACCATTACGTGATGACTATGATTTTATCTTGATTGATTGTCCACCTTCTTTAGGAATGCTTACCATTAATGCACTATCTGCAGCGGATGAAGTACTGATTCCAGTACAGGCACAGTTTCTTCCTGCAAAAGGTATGACTCAATTGCTTCAGACTGTAAGTAAGGTACAGCGTAAAATCAACACAAACTTGAAAGTAGCTGGTATTGTCATGACGCTTGTAGATATGAATACTACAGTAGCCAAAAGTACGATTGAAACTATTCAGGAAAGCTTTGGTAAAAACATAAGAGTCTTTGATACGATTATTCCCAAAGCTACAAAAGCCAGTGAAGCAACCATAGCTGGAGTCAGTATCTATGCCTACGCAAAGGATTCAAAAGTTGCTAAGGCCTATGACAATCTAACCAAGGAAATCATTTCAGAACAAAAAATAAAACATAAAGACAGAGACTGTCGTTAGGAGAAGAACATGAAAAACAATTCAGTCCAATTAATTGGAACACTGACAAGAGATATTGAACTATCTAAAAATAGTAAAGGTAATTCTTTTGTCCGATTTACTCTAGCTTGTACAAGAGACAATAAACCCTATACAGACTTTATTAACTGTATCGCCTTTGGTGAAGTTGCCAATGCACTTTGTAAACACAAAGATAAAGATACAGCCTATGAAATCAATGGGTATCTTCGTATAAGCTCTTATGAAAAAGATGGTAAAAAGATATATTCTACGATTGTTGTTGTGGAATCTTTTACACTCTTAAATGACTAGAATACGATTAAAACGATGTCCTCATTGTCACTCTATCGCAAGACTTCGTATTGACTGGGATAACAAGAAAATCAATGGTTGTTATGGTCAGTATGTAAGCTGTACTTTGTGCTCTGCCAGGACACAAACAGAAATGAATGAAGAACTTGCAATAAATGACTGGAATCATCGTAAATTAAAAAATTGTATTCAACTCACCCTATTTTAAAGGAGGTGGCAACATTGCCAAAACTAGATTTGGGATTGCCAACTTTTGACTCTTTGTTTTCTACAGAAGAAGAAAGACAAGATGCCAGCGCAGAAAAGGTTACCACAATCCCAATAGATAAAATTACAGATTTTAAAGCTCATCCATTCCATGTATCGATGGATGAAGATATGGCAAAACTTATTGATTCCATTAAAGAAAACGATATGTTGATGCCTGCACTTGTACGACCAAAATCAGATGGAACTTATGAAATGATTTCTGGTCACAGGCGTAAATTTGCCCTGTCACAGCTAGGAAGAAAAGAAATGAATGTCATTGTTCGAAACCTAGATGATGATCAGGCAACGATCTTAATGGTTGACAGTAATATTCAACGTGAAAACATTTATCCAAGTGAACGCGGTTATGCCTATAAAATGAGACTGGAAGCCATGAAACACCAAGGTAAAGTTGTAGATGACAATTTCGATAATATTTCTATCGAATACAGCAAAAATACAACTTGTGCCCAACTTGGGCACAAGTCAGTTAATAAGAAATCAGTCGAAATATTAGCTGATCAATTAGGTGAAAGTAAAAATCAAGTTAAAAGATTTATTCGTTTAACCTACCTAGTTGAACCACTACAAAAAATGGTGGATGGCCGTCATGAAAATGAAATCAAGATTGCATTTAATCCTGCTGTTGAACTTTCGTATTTAACAGAATCTGAACAGTATGATTTAGCCAATGCGATTGTTGAAAATCAAAGAACACCATCTTTAGCCCAATGTCAGGAATTTAAAAGATTGTCTCATGATGGTGAACTGACTACTGAATTCATTGATGATACTTTATCGGAAGAAAAACCGAATCAAAGAGAAAAGTTATCATTTCAAATGAAAGAAATTGATCCATATTTCCCGAAGGACTTTACACCAGGCAAGAAGAAAGATTTGATGATTCGCTTGCTGGAAAACTGGGCAAAGAAACGAGCACGAGAACAAGAACGATAACGATAATCATAAATGTGATTGTCTTTTTTGTATGTGTGCTTGTAAACCAAACTGTTGGAGGGGCAGTTTGTCTTTGTGTCAGGACGTGTAACTGCAGCCTCCCCTAAAACCCCTCCTACCTACCGAAGTAATCTTATCACCTACCGAAAAAGAAAAAATGATTGTTATTAGTTAGTAGTTATAGATATTTGCAGGTTTGTAATAAGAATTATATTTTCGTATGTTTAAGTTAAGAAATTATTTTAAACAGATCATTGGAGGTTATAACGTATGAAAAAATCTTTAATAGGAATTAGTATTTCTTTGTTGTGTGTTGGAACAGTTGTTTATGCAAATCAACAAAACAATGCTTCTAGTCCTGTTGTTTCTACTGTTACTAAGCAAACAAAAGATTCAAAAGCAGACACAAATGAATCTAAAACCAAGGTTAGTAAACATGAAGAGACAGAAAAGTTAGAAGAAGTTGGAAATGCAACGGATTCAGAAACAGAACAGAAAACAGATGCAGCTTCAAAAGAATCTAGTTCAGTAAAAGCGAAAGCTAAGTCTTCTGCAAAAGCAGAACCCAAATCCTCTGTTTCTTCGGAAGGTAAAAAACAAACTTCAAGCAATCAAACAAAAACTTCAGGTACTACAAAGAAAGATAATTCAACAGTCAGTTCTTCAAGTACAGGTACAAGTAAAGAGCCTGAAACAAAACCAGTTGAAAAGCCAAGTAAACCTGTTCCAGAACATGTTGTAGAACCCACTCCAACACCAGAACCTGTAAAACCAAGTTATGCATGTCCTGGTGGAGTGAATCAAGATCTGGCCTGTGATGTGATTATGGATCAAAATCATTACTTTGCGACATATTCTTCTCAAGCAGAAGCAGAAGCAGATGCAGAAGGTGTATATTACCTGAATGAAGTGATGTATATTGGTGAAACAGAAATCACGAATTATTCTGTACAGGCCGTATATCGAAATGATCATAGTATTGCTTACTATGGTTTAAATCTTTGGAGTAATGGAAGTTTGATTCAATAAAGGTGGTGATGAATGAGAAAATGAATAGTTTTAACTAGGCGAGATCTTCTCGTCTTTTTTGTTGCAACAAAATAAATGAAAGGAAAAATGAAGATGAAAAATATTTTAAAGAAAGGTAGTAAATTCTTTCTTACAGCATTAGTGATTCTCAATTCCATGATGAACACAATACCGGTACATGCTGAAGAACCAACTGCCGATGAAAATTTAGATTCTATAGTGGAACTGGGAAATATCAAAGATGTATTTCCAGATTTAGTACCACAGGATAATGGTGTAGCAACACTTGATATGACAGATATTGGTGGCCGTTATGCCATGATTCATATCAACAATCAATTTGGATTTGATTATATTTCCTATTTGACGGTTGATGATAAAACTGTCTTCTGTATTGAACCGATGCAGTTATTTACAGAAGGTTTAGATTATCATGAAGATACTGCAAAATGGGATGAATTATCTGAACCAACTCGTCAGGCTATCTGGGAAATCAGTTATTATGGATATTCCTATCCAGGACATCAAACTGAAAAGTACTATACAGCTACACAATGTATGATCTGGCAAGCTGTTACAGGGACATGGTATCAGCCTTATGAACTGGATGGAACAACCATTTATGATATTTCTGGTGAAATGGCTGAAATCAATCGTTTAAGAAGTCAGCCACAAGGAAGACCATCTTTTAACAACCAGACAGTTAAAATGGGATTAAACAGCCCTGTTACTTTAACGGACACAAAAGGAACCTTAGGCAATTATTCCATCACAAATGCCAATGGGATCAATGCATCCGTAAATGGAAATAACCTAACGGTTGCGATTACTTCTGAAAACTACGACAAGTCCATTACTTTCTCACGTAATTTTGGTGCGCGTGATGTGAATGTCATTTATGGATCTGCTGGCTATCAAAGAGTCATCTGGTTAGCATCAAGACGTGACCCTTCTCCGGATTTTAAATTGAATTTTGAATTGCGTTATGCCGATATTGAAGTCGAAAAACAAGATGTAGAAACAGGAGATAAAACACAAGGCGATGCCACATTTAATGGAGCTACATTTGCGATTAAAGATACAAGTGGAAATGTTCTTGAAACAATTACTACAAATGGAGCAAAAGCCAAATCAAAAAAATATCCAGTTGGTACAACACTTCATGTTTGTGAAGTGACTTCACCTGAAGGCTATTTAAAGAATGAATCTTGTAATAGTGTCACTTTAAAAGATTCTGGAGATTCCACTCCTTCTACCTTTGGTACAACCATCAAAGATCAAGTGATTAAAGGACGTATTGAAATTGCGAAAAGCATTGATAAAGATAAATACGGATTATTCCAATCTAATATTCAAAAACCTGGTAAAGGATTCAAGTTTGATATCATTTTAAAATCTACAGGTAAAGTTGTATCCACATTAGAAACCGATGAAGATGGACGAGCTATCAGTGATTATCTTCCTTATGGAACGTATATCGTAAAAGAACAATCAACTACTGGTTACGATACATTAAAACCTTTTGAAGTTAAGATTGATCAAAACAATAAAACTTATTTCTACAACATTTATAACGATACAATCAAAGCGGAATTAACCATCTACAAGACGGATTCTGAAACAGGTAAACGTATTCCTGCTGCCGGTGTTGAATTCAAGATCAAAGATGCCGATGGTAATTTTGTCACACAGGAAGTAACCTATCCAAAGAAATATACAACGGATGTATTTAAAACAGATGAAGATGGTTCTGTACATTTACCTTCTCCACTTAAATTTGGTGAATACAAATTAGTAGAAATCAAAGCACCTTATGGCTATGTTTTAAAAGATACAGAAATCCCAGTCAATGTAGATGGTTCTTCTACAGAAATCTTCATGAACTTTGACAACAAAACACAAAAAGGTCAGGTCTATGTGGAAAAGTCTGGTGAAATGTTAAGTGGTGTTAAAGAAGAAAAAACAGATTATGGAACTTTATATACACCTGAATACAAAGAACAATATCTTTCTGGTGTTACGTATGAAATTACAGCTCGTGAAGATATTGTGACTCCTGAAGGAACAGTCTGGTTTAATAAAGGTGATGTTGTAGATACATTTACGACGGGTGATGGTATTACTACTTCTTCCTTATTACAGTTAGGTAAATATACGATCAAGGAAACAGCTACTCAGACAGGTTATGTATTGGATCCAAACAGTTATGATTTTGATATTGAATATGCAGGTCAAATGATTGATGTTGTTGAAATCAAACAGGCTTATATCAATGAAAGACAGAAATTAGATTTAGATATCAACAAAACTTTTGAAGAAGAGAATAAAGATGTTTATAAAGATGTTGTATTTGGAGTCTATTCTAAAAATGACATTACTTTAGAGGATGAAGTATTAATTCCTGCTGATGGATTAGTTGGTATTTTAACATTGGATGAAAATGGAAAGAATAACGAACAGTTGGATCTTCCTGTTGGTGAATACTATGTTAAAGAGCTTGAAACCAATGTTGCCTACAAATTAGATGAAGAAAATCATGATTTTTCATTCAGCTATGATGAAGATACAACAAAACCAACTGTAACTGTATCTATGGATCTTTATAATGAAAAGCGTCGTTTAGAACTTGAAGTGAATAAAGTGGATAAAGAACATCATGATCATTTCTTAAATGGTGCCATCTTTGAAGTATATGATAAAACAACGAATGAATTTGTAACTAAACTATGTTCTGGTAATCTAATCATTACTGGTAATGACAAAGATGAAGAATATGAAATTTCAAAAGATGAAGAATTCTCTAAAGTCATTAAAACCGTTAAAACCGATGAAAATAAACAAATTCTTTTAGACTTAGATGATGGTACTTACTACTCTAGAAAAGTTGGCGATGACAAGGTTAGTAAACATATCATTAAAGATGGAAAAGCCATATTAGTTGATGCCATCTATGGTCATGAATATGAATTCAAAGAAATCAAAGCACCTACTTCTTATCAGTTAACTGATAAATCAAAAGCTTACAAAGTAGAAGCGGATAAAGAAACAGATACTGTCATTTACTATTTTGAAAATGAACGTATCGTTGTTCCAAATACAGGGGTATAAATAGTATGAAACATAAGAAAATAAAAGCTGCAGTCCTTGCGATTACAGCCATTGCAGCACTGGGTGGAATTCTCTATAGTCAGTTTGGAACAAAGAAATCTTATGATTATACAGACTATTATGTAGAATCCAAACCAACCAAAAACAATACAAATGACAAGGAAGCTTCTGAAAAGGAGCTTTCTTTGTCTTTATTAAAACAAACCAATAAAGATGTAGTAGGAATTCTAGTATTTGATGATCGAGTGATTTATGAACCAATTGTACAGGCACCCAACAATGATTTTTATGTACGAAGAAATATTGAAAAACAATATGCCAATGCAGGTATTCCCTTCATATCCGCTAGCTGTAATATTGATTCACAAAATGTAGTGATCTATGGACATTCTTCCAAATGGAGCAATATTATCTTTACTCCACTTATGAGTTATATTGATGAGAATTACTATCTTAAACATCCAGCCTTCGAATTCATTACAAAAAATGAAACAAGAACCTACAAGATTTTTGATGTGATGAATATAGACTTGAATAATCTCAATGATTCCTTAGAATTTACGCAATCTAGTTGGGATACTTCCAATGAATTCAATGCCTTCATTTCCAATTCCATCAATCGTGGATTGTATAAAACAAAAGAAAGTTCAACATCAAACGATAAATTAATGACCTTAGTAACTTGCGATACAAGAGATAACAACAAGAGAATTGTAGTACTTGCCAAACAAATAGATACAAAGTCATAAATTCATGAAAAGTTAATATAAATATGGTACTCTTTGTTTAGATAAATTAGAAGTTATGGAGGGAGTAAATATGCTAGATAAAAAAGAGTTTGATCTTTGGGCAGATGGTTACGACAAAACTGTCGGCATTTCTGATGAGAAAAACACATATCCTTTTGCTGGTTACAAAAAGGTACTTGGATTCATTTTTCAGACTATAATGAAAACTGAAAATGCTATTGTTTTGGATATTGGGTTTGGAACAGGTACATTAACAACAAAGCTATATGAGCAAGGGTGTTCCATATATGGGCAGGACTTTTCATCTAGGATGATTGAGTTGGCATCTGAGAAAATGCCCAATGCACATTTATATCAGGGTGACTTTTCAAAAGGGCTTGCCGAACCGTTGCGTAACTTTCAATATGATTATATTGTTGCGACATACTCTTTGCATCATTTGACGGATGATCAGAAGAAAGATTTCTTTCTAGAATTGCGTAATCACTTAAAGGAAAACGGCAAAATTATAATCGGCGATGTTGCCTTTGAAACACGAAAGGATTTAGAACAGTGTAAATTGAAGGCAGGAGACACATGGGATAATGATGAAATCTACTTTGTCGTTGAAGAACTGAGAAAAGATTTTCCGGCTCTTTCATTTACACAAATGTCCGATTGTGCAGGAGTCCTGATTTTGGACTGACAAATTACAATTTATTGATTTGTTAGATAAATAGTAATTTGGAGGTGAGATTATTATGGATAAATATACAAAAATAAAACATCTTTTTGAACAAAATAGAGATGAAGAAAATGCTATAAAGATGTCAAAATATATGAGAGATTTGTTCAAATTCTATGGATTAGCAACTCCAATAAGAAAGTCATTTTATAAAGATTTACTAAAAGAAGAAAAAGTAAGTAAAGTTGTGGATTGGGATTTTTTAGATAAATGTTATGAAGATGACTATAGAGAATTTCAATATTTAGTCATGGACTATTTAGTAACTATGCAAAAATATTTAACTTATGATGATGTTTCTAAAATTTTTAAATATATAAAGTCAAAACAATGGTGGGATACAATAGATGGACTAGATAGAATCGTTGGAAATATAGCATTTAAAGATGAAAGAATAAATGATTTGATGTTGAAATGGTCAAAAGATGAAGATTTTTGGGTAAGAAGAATAGCAATAGACCATCAACTTTGTAGAAAAGAAAAAACTAATACAGAATTATTAGAAAAAATAATTGTAAATAATTTTGGTAGTAATGAATTTTTTATAAATAAGGCTATTGGTTGGAGTTTAAGAGATTATTCTAAAACAAATCCGAAATGGGTTAAAGAGTTTGTTGGAAAATACAAAGACAAAATGGACAAGTTAAGTATTAAAGAGGCTAGTAAATATATTTAATTAGCAATACAAATTAACAGTTTAGGTTTACCTGAGCTTCGATAAGCATTAGCACTTCAGCTAGTGCTTTTCTTTAATCAAGTGAGCAACATGATGTTCACACTATTAGAAATTAAAAGGATCATTCTATTACCGAAAAATGAATATTTACCAAAAATTGGGAATAGAATAATGACAGAACCCACTAATTGTGTTAAATTATGCTTGTGATAGTTATTACCAAAAATTTAATAATTTTTAAAAAGTGGGAATAGGGGAGGATGTTATGCAACTTATTGTTAGAAAAAAATATTTAGATGAGTTGATTGAATTATATGGCACACCCGATATAAAGGTTATCACTGGAATCCGTCGTAGTGGAAAATCAGTATTACTTCAGGAATTTATCACATATTTAAAATCTTTAAATGAGCAAATCAATATTGTGATGATTAATCTTCAAGAATTGGAATTTGATTATTTGTTAGAATACCATGCCTTGCATCAATATATTATGAACCAATACAAAGAAGAAATGACAAATGTACTGCTAATTGATGAGGTACAGATGTGTCCTCAATTTGAACTTGCAATTAATAGCATTTATGCAAAAGGAATCTATGATATTTATATTACAGGTTCTAATGCTTTCTTGCTTAGCTCAGATTTGGCAACACTGTTTACTGGAAGAACAATGGAAATAAAAGTATACCCATTTTCATTTAAGGAATATTTAACTTATTATAAAATCACAGATGGATATGATGATGCTTTTGATCAATATGTCAAAATTGGAGGTATGCCAGGAGCTTATGCTTATAAAACGGAAGATCGACAATATGACTATGTACGAGATGTTTATTCAACAATTCTTATTCGAGATTTAGTTGAAAAGTATAAGATAAGAAATAAACTAGAATTCACGAATATATCCGAATTTATGATGGATAACATTGGAAACTTGCTTTCTCCAAACAATATCTGTAAAACTTTAAAGAATGATCAAAGTGAAATAACAAGAAAGACTGTTTCAAAATATATTGGTTACTTAGAAAA
>OGZF01001289.1_pt1 | contig 16213 bp, 14 predicted proteins | sample 1576771 | NCBI WGS metagenome assembly OGZF01 (sample SAMEA3541536, study PRJEB24748) | human gut metagenome | biome: human gut; feature: human-associated habitat; material: faeces | place: China | collected 2012
GACAGCACCTACTCCGTCTGTATCAAATAATTCACGACAAGTTGCAACCACAGAATATGTGAGAAGTGCTATTGATAAATATGCAAGTGGTGATAGCAGCGAAAATATTGATGAGTTAGACAAAATAGTAGATGATATCTATTGTGACAATAAAGAGTGGACTTGCACAAAAGTCGATCGAAAATTCCCAAACGTCACATTAAAAGATACTTCTACTGGTGAAATTCAAATTAATTGTATTGATTTTGGAAGATTTAGATTTTCTGAAAGTTTACCAACCGAAATTTCATTGTTTAGTTCAACTTCATCAAAAGAGAAGATTACTACACCAAATAAGGCGGTTTTGACTTATGTACCACAGTCGGGAGAAAAAATATATATTAATGCTGAGTATGATTGGTCTGAAAACGTTTTACAGTTGTCTTTGGCAAGTAATAAAATTGATGAACATAAGCAAGTTGATTGGATTGATTCGGCAAACAAGAGATGGCAATTTACATTAGGTTATTATGTTGTTACGTTAGCACAAGATACTTCCAAACAATATAGTATTCAATCTCAGACGTATACCCTACTTGATAATGGATATTTTTATTTTGCAAATGCATCATATAAGATGCCATTGTCAGAACTTCCGACGACAAATCACACAAGCATTTTATCTTCAATTATCGAAGTTTCAAATAATATATCTCAACTAAAGAGTGAGCTTGCAATTGAAAGAAATAATATTGCCGAGACTATATACTCTTTACATCCTACTGTTGAACAAATAACAATAAGTGCTGATAATAAACCGTCTAATAATTGGTATGGAAGTTTAATTACAACTGAAGTAAACGAATTGTTTGTTTTGGATAATCGGTTAGGAGATTTTTTTAAAGGGACTTACAATAAACAAGGTAATTTTCTTTATACCAATGACGAAATTGGTTATGTATTAACAAAAGATATTTTGCTAAATCAAAAAGCTTTTTGTCGTGTGCTTTCTAATCCTACGTCAGGAGTAGATAGTGTTTTTGGAGAAATAGAAGTGTTATTAACATTCTAAGAGGAGGAATTTATTATGACAAACATTAACTGGAAAGTAAGAATTAAAAATCCGATGTTTTGGGTGCAAATTGTGGTTGCTATTTTTGTCCCTGTACTTGGCTATATGGGGATTACGGCACAAGACCTAACTACATGGCAAGCAGTAGGCAATGTAATATTGACAGCTTTTTCTAATCCATATGTATTGCTGTTGATGGCAACGAGTGTTTATAATGCTATTATCGACCCAACTACAACAGGCATTACAGATAGCAAAATGGCACTTACATACAACACGCCTAACAGTGATAAATAAGAGAACATTCATCCTATGCGAATGTTCTTTTTTTTGTGCAAAAATTAAAGAAAGGAAGATTGCTATGAATATAATTGAAGTTGCTTATAAATGGCACGGTGGCTTTACAAAGCGTTCACGCACAGATTTTATAGCGTTACATCACGCAGAAGCAGTTAAATGTACTCCACAAGATATACACAGTTGGCACGTCTCAAATGGTTGGACAGGCATCGGTTATCATTTCTTTGTACGTAAGGACGGCACAATTTATCGTGGTCGTCCGCTTGATGTGGTTGGTGCTCACGTTCAAGGTATGAACAGTTGTTCTATTGGCATTTGTGCTGAAGGTGATTATCATACAAAAGAAAAGACAATGCCACAAGCACAAAAGAAATCTATTATCGAGTTATGTCAATATCTTAAAAAGAATTATTATCCAAATGCAAAGATAGTTGGACATAGAGAAATCGGTGACAGTAATTGTCCTGGTCGATATTATCCACTTGATGAAATTAAATTGGCTGTTGCCGGAGGAATTACTGTTCAAGCAGAAAATCCTCAAAAGATTGCTTTGGATAAGTTGGTAATGAAGGGTATTATTACAGATGCATCTCAATGGGTACTTACTGATTTCTTGACAAATGCAAAGGCAGTTAGAGTTCTCGACCTGCTTTCAGGCGGTACTTGGACAAGCGAGAAAACAAATTCAAGTATTCATTGGGCTCAGCCAAATGTCATCTCTTTAGCATCTAAGGATGGTGGTTCTTCGGACGGAACAAAAGTCATTGAAGATATTGACGGAATGGTTAATAAACTAAATGTCTGGATTTCTAAGGCTACATTATTGGCTTTGGTTGATAAGCTTACAGGCGGCACAAAAGAAAAATACAAGAATAGAAAAACAGACCATTGGGGCAGAAATTGTCTTGATAGTCTTTGTGATAAAGGCATAATTACAGATGTTAAGTATTGGGACTCCGATTTCGAATCTACGGTAGAAAACGGAGTTTTTTTAGTGCTTTGTTGTAATGCGTTTGGTCTTTGAGGGAGGGTTTAATGTACACGATTACTCTATTAAACGATAGAAGATTATATGGAGCTCACAAAGAAGCAATTATGCAGTATGACAATATGGTCGGTAAAATTCAATTTTTAATTCCACAAACATATGACGGAAATGATATGAGAAATTTTACGACTGTATCATTGGAATATATCTCCCCTATTTCTCATTTGTATAAGCAAGAATTTTTAACTTTATCTGAGGAATTGGTAGAATATGCTGATGAACAATATTTAGAATATTTGCTTCCTATTGGCTCAAAAATGACTGCTGAAAATGGGGATATTGAATTACAACTATCGTTTTACCAAGTTTATATGGACGAAGATGGTGTAGTTCAAGACCCTGTTCTGAAAACACAATCTTGTAGGGTAAAAATTATTCCTACAAAGAACTGGGCTCAATTTGTACCGTCAGAATCTATGGCGGCACTTGACCAACGTATTGCTCAGTTGATTGCTTTGGAAGAAGAAATTACCGAATTACAAGGACAGATTATTGAACATCATGACAATTTTATAAATGATGATGTTATTTCTGATAAGACAACATATTCGTCAAAGAAGATTGAAGAATTTATAGATAAGAATGAACTTGATGAAACCGTTGAAAATATAACAAATACTGAAAAACAAACAATCTCTGATGAAGAGATAGAAAATCTATTCAAATAATTTAGGATAAATCGCATTATGCCGGCTAACAATGCGTTTTATTATATACATAACCTATACACTTTTATTAAATTCAAGGAGGAAATTAGAATGGCAAACGAAACACAAAAGTTTTTAAGTTACGAAGGTCTTGGTACATATGACAGTAAAGTCAAAGCTTATATTGTAGATAAGGCTGACGCTGCCAAGACATCTGCTATCAAAGCAGACGCGGTTGTAGTTACTACAGATGTAACAACAGAAGGATATGCAAAATCTTATACTTTCACTCAGAATGGTGCGACTATTGCTACGGTTGATATTCCAAAGGATATGGTCGTATCAAGTGGTAAAGTGGTTGTCAACCCTGAAGGACAGGATGAAGGCACATACCTTGAATTGACACTATCTAATGCAACAAGTGACAAAGTTTATATTAATGTTGGTAAGCTTGTAGACATTTACACTGCAAAAGCTAATGCAACTCAGGTTCAGATTGCTATTGATTCTGCAACAAGAGAAGTTAGTGCCACAATTGTTGCTGGTGGTGTAGGTTCAACAGAACTTGCTGACGGTGCAGTTATTACTGCTAAGATTGGTGATGCTCAAGTTACAAAAGCAAAATTAGGCACTGATGTACAAGCTTCTATTGATAAAGCCGATTCTGCAATTCAGTCGGTTGCTACCGGTAAAACAGACGGTACAGTCGCTGTCGATGGCACAGATGTTTTAGTTGCAGGCTTAAAGTCTGCCGCATATGCTGAGACAACGGCTTTTGATGCGGCTGGTGTTGCAGATACAAAAGTAAAAGAACTTGCTGATGGTGCAGTAAAAACAAATACAAGTGATATTTCAACACTAAAAACAAAAGTGGCTAATCTTGAATCTGTTACTATTGAAGCAATCTCAACAGATGAAATAAATGCTCTATTTACAAAAGTGACTGAATAATTTATTCTCTGATTAATTCAAAGTAATACATATTTCTAAGGGAAGGGTGACGACTCTTCCCTTTTTGTATTGCTTGATACTATATGTTTTTGCAAAAATATATAACTCGTTTTGGAGGAAAGAAAATGGAAGAAAAGAAATTTTTAGATTTAAATGGTTTAAAAATAGTTGTAAATAACATCGAGAACAAGATAGATGGAAATAAGGCTGACATATCTTTTACTGATGATACTACTTATGAACCGTTAGAAGAAACGGAGGCAAGTTCGTAATGGCTATGTCTCTTAAAGAAAGCTTGGAAAGCTTAAAAAATCAAACATCTGCATACACTCCGGCGGTAATGATGCTTGAACCAAATACTGAACCAGAGATAACAGTTGATATGGACAATAGAACGATTACTGTTCCATCTGAATTGCAGACAATAGGTGTAGCCACTGAAAATAATGCCGAAACAGTTTACATTCGTGTTCCGTCTATTACATTTGACGGAATTGATTTAACTGATAAGACTGCCTATATCTATTTTGTGAATGCCGGCAAAGAAGTGAATATTTACAAAGTGACAGATGTTGTCGTTGAAGATAGTTCTATTAAACTTGGATGGACAATTACTAATGACGTTACTCGTTATGCAGGAACGGTATCATTCTCTTTGGCGTTTGAGTTGGATAATTCATATAAATGGACAACCACACCTGCTACTTTAACGGTTCTTAAAGGATTGGACATTGACCAAACAATTTCAAAGCAAGACACCGCTATTGTATCTGCTCTATATGACAAGGTTAATGCTCTTAATACCAAGGTAGACAATGCCGTAAATTCAATGGATAATTCAGTTGCAACAATCAACACATTGCAGAGTGCTATACAATCGTTGCAGTCGGAATTAAACTACATAAAAGAACACGTTGTTTACGTGATAGATGATATTGAAAATTAGAAAGGAGGAACTTAATGGCTAAAGCAAAATATTTTACACAAAATAAGGAAAAAATATATCCTATATCACACACCAAAGCAGTATATGATGGCAATGGTAAAGTCTTAGAGGATAGATTGACTGAAGATGAAACTGCAATTTCAAGCCTACAAACGGACGTAAAAGGCAAAGCCGACAAGACTGATGTAGACAATAAGCTAAACTCAAACAGTGCCATTTCTGATACTACTGTGGCTTTTACAGAGGCTTCAGCAAGGGAAAATATTGTTTCAAATGAAAAGACGTCTACTCTATTTGGCAAAACCAAGAAATGGTTCTCTGATTTAAAAAAAGTTGCTTTTACGGGTAGTTATAACGATTTGATTGATACTCCGTCAAATGCTACTACTACCATTAATGGTTTAATGTCGTCAAGCGATAAAATAAAATTAAACGGAATATCAAGTAATGCAAATAACTATATTCACCCCACTACATCTGGCAATAAACACATACCAAGTGGAGGCTCATCAGGTCAAATATTGAAATGGTCGGCAGATGGCACTGCTATATGGGGAACTGAAAAAACATATAGTAATGCTACTACTTCAAGTTCAGGGTTGATGAGTGCAAGCGACAAAACAGACCTCGATGCTTGTGTAGAAACTTTAAGTGCCGATGCGTCTATGTTTCTTAGTTCCATTAAATCTCCAGCTCCTGCTGAATTTGAATTTGTTGAAACTTTATCATTAAGTAATTTAACTTTAACAGGTGATGTAGTATTTTCCGATACGGGTTTATTTAATGGATATGCTTCATTAACTGAAATCACATCAGGACTTAATGATATTTTTCAAAAGAATATTGATAACGGATTTGATTTTGTTTACTATATGGTACATAATACAAGCAGTAAACGATTTGAATTTTCTGCTACTGACCCATTGTATATATCCAGTAGTCAGGGTGGCAAATGGTATTACGACGGCAATGAGATAGCCACTAAGTCTGATATCCCAAGTACGTCTGATTTCCTTAAAACATCTGGCGGTACTTTATCTGGTAATACAACTTTGACTTCAGGATATGGTTTCTTGTCAAGTTATAGTAGTAACCTTAAATTACTAAGAGTGAATTCAAGTTCAAATTACTTCGGCGAACAAGGTGGAGCTACTGCAATGTATAACTATTTTGGTTATAGAAATAGTGCCAATACAACTACAATAACTAATCATTTTGGTAGTAGTTATAATTCATCTTATAAGACAAATCTTAGCAACTATTACGGAAGATATGCTGCCACAAACTATTTCGGTTCAAGTGCTACAACAAATTATTTCGGCGATAGTTCAACTACATCATATTACAGGGGTAATACTATATACCTTGGTAGCTCAATATCTTATCCTGTGTATATGCAAGGCAGCACTTCATATAGAGTTGTAGGAACAACTACTGGATACAACACTAAAATCCATGTGGCAAGTTCACAACCAAGTAATATGGCGGTAGGAGATATATGGTTTAAAATACCATCTTAATGGGAGGTGAAGAATAATGGCAACGGGTTTATGGACAGATTATAAAGCATCATCTTTTGCTGGTGGCAGTGGAACTTCATCTTCTCCATATCAAATTTCAAATGCTGCCCAATTAGCTTATATGGCTTATTTAGTAAATAGCAATACAACTTATAGAAATAAATATTATCAGCTAACTGCTGACATAGATTTATCTGCTCATTATTGGTATCCTATTGGTAAAGAAAACTATTCTTTTAATGGTACGTTTGATGGACAGTATCATACTATTTCAAACATGACAATAGATAACACGGTAACAGGTATGGGTGTAAAATACTTGGGTCTTTTTGGTTATATAGGTAAATACAATTTAACTGTCACTATAAAAAATTTATTTATGAATAACGCTATGATAACAGATAGCTCTGCTACTTATACGTCTTTTTTGGTAGGACACAATGGAGATAAATTATATTTAAATAATATTTCTATTGATAATTCAGAACTTGTTTATGCAAGCAGTACAACTGTTTCTACTACGGGAACTTATTTTGGAGGGCTTGTGGGATATTCTAATAATTTGTTATCAATAGATAATGCCAATATATATAAAACAAACATTCGTAGTAATAAGGAAATGACTGGCGGTTGTATTGGTTATTGTAACAACACTGGTTCTCTTACAATAACCAATGTGAACAGTATTATTGACGAACTGATGACTTCTAACACCGTGGCTAAATTAGGTGGGCTTGTAGGAGAAGTTGAAATTAAAACTGGTTCGTATATTACTATTCAATACATATCTGTGTATATAAAAGATAGTGCTGGGTCAGGCTCGTATTATGGAGGATTAATCGGATATGTTGTTCAATATTCGTCTTATTACACAACATATCTTAAAATTTTAGACTCCATAACAGACGTTACTTTAATTCTATCAAAGGGGACGTTTAAGACGTATGTTGGTGGTTGGAAATATAGTCCTGTAGAAAGTACCATTAAGTCAAGAATGAGTAATCTTTGGTATAACAGTAACTCAACAAATAATAACGGTGCATATAGTGGATTATTTACTTCGACTGATAGTACAGATGTTGTTACAGCGGTAGATTTTTCAGCAAGTAATTCGGCGATAGTAAATTCAGACTGGAGTTCGACCCTACAAATTTACTACGTTGCATACAGTCTTGCCTGTCGTAAGTTCTCAGTAGAAATGTTGCAATCTGGTTCAGTTGCTTATCGAAATATCATTTTACTTAATGATATGTATGCACGAAAACATTCTTTAGATCCTATTAAAATGTTATTGATTATGGACATGGGCGGTGACAATCCATACGAAGAAAATTTAACAACAGGGAAATATTTCTTGGTAACTGGAACTTCTTTTACATTGCCTGATGCAGACAAATATTCGTATCTTGAACAAAAATTAAATTTACGTAGTTTAACTGATTCAGATAAATATTTGTCTAAATCTAAAGAATCAGAAGCTACTTCTGTATATTATTCGCCAAGCGATACGATCAACAATATTACTACAGATATTTATTTGTGGACAGATAGTATAGATACAACAAAGATACTTACCTACAAAAAAGATAACAGCACAATCGTCAATATTGAGGACATTTATGACAAAACAACATCATCAACAATGAAAGTGACAACCGATTATAAGTATAGAAAAGACAGTTCGACAATAGTATAAAGGGGTGGTTAATTTGTTAATTATTAATGATAAAATTCAAATTCAAGAAGAAACTGAAATTTTCGAAAGAGATTTTTTTACAAGAGGAGCTAAAAGAAAATGTATTCAAATAGAAATTCCGAAACAAGATGGTGTAACATATGAAACACTTGTAAATACATTTACGGATGGTATTTCTATTGTTAGACGATTGACGGAAACAAGAATTGAGCCAAAACTTGTAACAGAAGCTACTGAAACTGAAGAAGCAGTCTATGAAGATGTAGAAGTTGAATATACCAAAGATTATCCGTTGACAGATTTTGTTGTTGCCGGTGATATTATTGATAAGCGAGACGGCACATTTGTTGTTTATATGGGCAAGAAAACGGAATCAGAGATACTTGAAGAACAAAATGCCGAGCTGTTGTTGACACTTGGAGGTGAAATCTAATGTATTATTCTATGATAAAAAAATATTATCTTGAAGGATATGGCTATCCTAAGAGATATTACAGCGATACAGATTTGGACAAGTTTGTATCTAAAGGTATGCTAACTAAGGAGCAGGCTGAATCTTTAAAAGCAGAAAAAGGAAGTGTTGAATAATGGCTGAAAATGTTGAAAAAACTGTGGAATTTCAAATTGAAGATATGAATACGGTAATAAATTTACTAAACGACATAAGTGTTCGTGGCAACGATGTAATAAAGTTTGCAAATGTTCTACATATTTTACAAAGCAAAGGTACTATTAAGTAAGACACCAAGGAGGGCTAATGGAAGTAATATCAGAATTACAAAATATAGATTTGACTTCGTGGATTATTGTTGGTTTTATGATAATGGCAATCATTGTAACATTCTATGAGGTCATATGTAAAGTATGTGCCATTTTCAATAAGCCAATAGGAGCAATGAAACAACGAAAGGCTGACCATGCATTGTTAGTTGAGACGGTTCAGGATTTAAAGCAATTACACGAAAAGCACGAAGAAGATACTAAGCAGTCAATTAAGCATGATAAGATTATCAAGGAAGAACTTTCGATGCTTACCAATACTGTCAATAGCATTGCTACCAATCTTGAAGATATGGAGCGAAAAAATAACGAAACCAAAGTTAAGGAATTGAAAGACACTCTTATCAATTATTATAATAAGTATCGTGTGGTTGGTGAATGGTCTGAGTTGGAAAAAGAAGCATTTTGGGAATTGTTTGAAGACTATTCGGCAAGAGGTGGTAATAGTTACATACATTCAATTGTCGAGCCAGTTATGCGAGAATTAAAGGTAGTTGATTAAAAACCAATAATCGTATATAACACAAACAACACTTGAGGTTGTTTTGAACGTGGAAGCAAGATGTCGGTTCGCTTTCGGTGTCTTGCGAAGTTCTATGGAGGGTTGTGTGATAACCACATAGCGAATAGGTCTTAGACTGAAAGAAAACACACTATAATTTTAGGGTAGAGGAATTAAGTTTCCCCTACCCTATTTTTTACGCTTTTCAAGAATAATTTATAGAAATATAGATTTATTTTCCTTTTACTTTTTAGATTATAATAACACCAATTTTGATACCAATTTGATACCAATTAATTGATAAAAGTTGATACATTTTGATACTTTTAAGCCTTTTAGAATTATTTTCCAATCTTTGAGCCCTTAAAAAATGGCTTAAAATAAGGGTTTCTGAGGATTTTAAATTATTTTTGATATTATATCCCTTTTTTTTTCAAATGCATGTTTGAAGAATATTATGCATTCTTGTTTTACGGTGTTTGTTTGAATGCGATATTTATTTCTCGACTCCTCACTCGGTTGAAGTAAAACTAATGATGTATCTGGATTGTATTCTATAATAGCAGATAAAATTGCTCCATAATAAAAATGTTGTTGTTTTAAACTTGGCATATAGATTTTCCTTTGTATCGAGTATTTGATTTATCTTTCGTTCGCATTTTCTACTTGCCCGGTTTCCACTTATAGCCGCATTTTTGACATACATTTCGTGGACTGCCTGAACCTATAAATCCAGTGAGTAGACTATATCCCCTATTCGTTGTTGCAACTGAATATGAACCGCATTTAGGGCAACGGACGGATGAGGATGTATTTGATGTGTTTTCGCCTTGTGATTCGGCTGCAAGCATAGCAGACTGTCGCTCATATTGTGCAAGAACTAATGGCACTCGGTCGTAAGCTTCTTGGTCGAATTCTGATGATGTTTTGACCAATTCTTCAAAAATTTGTTCTTTTGCCCCCGATTTTAAATCTCCATATTCATCAAGATATTGTTTAGGTACGAATTGTTGAGTTCCTAGAGTTCCACACATCCTACAAAGCTCTTTACTTGGATCTTTTTTAAACGAAAAACCTATCGTTCCGCATTTCTTGCAATATGTATGTGGTAATGACATTATCGTTCCCTCCTTTTTATTTTTATAATACCATAAAAGTCAAAAAAAAGCAAGTGTCTCCACAATACTTGATATAAAATTTAATAGTGTGATATTTAAAACATATGAAAATGATTTAGATGGTATATTTAATAAATTAGGTTTTAATAAACGTACATTCGCAGAATGGGGCTCGCAAGTTAAAGAAGCTTTTAATGGAGCTGAAACAGGTGCAAATAAATTCTATACAACACTTAACAAAATTTCAAGTGTTATGAAAACTGCATTTACTGTTCCAAAAGATAAATTGGATTGGATAAAAAATTCACAAGGTGAAATTGTCACTAAAAATAATATTGATTCATATATTCCTCAAATATCTCAAGAAGAAGCGGATGGATCAGCCAAGTCAATTCAAGCACAATCAATTGCTGTCGCTAATGGAACAAAAAATTGGCAAGATTATTTTCAAAATTTAAATATTACAGGTCAAAAACATATAACCGAGCTAATAAAGAACACCAAAGATTTATCTAAGCTTACAGGTGACGATTTAGTCCAAGCTACTAATGCCGCTCGTGAGTCTGCCTTAAAGCATAATGCAGCATTGCAACAAGAAACTTTAGGTGCTAAGGCTGCAACTTTAGGATTAGAAGCACTGTCTGTGGTTGGCAATGCACTTATAAGCATGGGAATTAGTTTTGCTATATCGGCAATAATTAAAGGCATTGATAATTTGGCTCATTCGGCACAAAAATGTAAAGAACGAGTTAATGATTTAATGAACACTTATGATAGTGCATTAAATACAGCAAACGATAATGCTTCAACAGCTGAAAAATTAGCAGACAAATATGAAAATTTGTCCACTGGCGTTAATAATTTAGGCGAAAATGTTTCATTAACTACTGCTGAATATGCAGAATATAATGATATTGTCAATCAGATTGCCGATATGTTTCCTACTCTTGTAGCAGGATATACTGATGAGGGCAATGCCATTTTAACATTAAAAGGCAATGTAGAAGGATTGCGAGATGCCTACAAAGAGGCTCAAAAAGAAGCTTATAATTTATTGATTACCAGTGGAGAAGATAATGACGGTAATGACATAATTAAAAATTGGAAAAATCATAACGATGAAAATGTTTGGTCGATATTATTTGATATTGGAAAACCTGATGTAGGTGGAAGTATAACATATAAAGACGCAATTTCAGATTTGAAGAAAATTATTAATTCAAATTATGACGAAGCAAAACAAGCATTATCCCCAAGATTAAATGATGGTTCAGATATATTAAGTATATATGGACGAGAATATTTAGGTAGTTTGGGATTTAGTTCTGAAACATCTGAAGAAGATTTTTATAAATTAATTCCAACATTGAAAGCTACTCTTCAATCTCTTAAAGCAGAATATCAATCAAGTTTAAAAGACGTTCAGACTTTAGCAAATGCATATCTCATGACAAATGAAGATTATGAAAAGTTGAATGAACCATCTAAAAATGCTGCTTCTTTGATTGTGAATAGCATTGATGAGAATATAGCATCTGGATTTAAAAATAAAGAAGATGTTGGTGCATACGTTTCTAAGTTAGTTTCAGAAATACAAAACAATCCAGAATTTCAAACAGCTCTTACAAACTTATTTACAACCGACTTGTCTACTTTATCCCCTGAAAAGGCGAAGGAAACAGTAGATTCATATCTTTCTACAATATCAAGTTTCTTGCACGAAGATAAAAATGAATTAAAGATAAGACTTGGATTTGACAACGTTGATGATTTACTTACATCTTATAATAATGCAATCAAAACTTCGATTGATAAATATGGTGGTTCGGAAAATGATTTAAAGAAATTTTTCGATGACAACTCTATTAATACGCAAGAAGAAATTGATAAATGGTTAGAAGTTGCTAAAAGTTGTAATACAGCAGAAGAAGCAAAAGAGAAATATCTTAAAGTTGCTCCACAAACGGATCTTGCTACACTTAAATCTTTAAATGATTCATTAGACAAAATCCAATCAGCATATCAAACAGTATCAACAGCCATCGAAGAATACAATAAGAATGGATATATCTCGGTAGATACATTCCAAAGCTTAATGGAATTAGAGCCTGAATACTTAAATCTGTTGATGGACGAAAACGGTACACTTGCACTTACTTCTGAAAACTTATATAAGCTTACAGAAGCAAGAATAAATGACCTTGCGGCAAAACAAGCATCAACATTAGTAGACAGTGTAACAAAATTAGGTAGTGAAGCCGAGCAGCTTGACTACTTAACTCAATCTACAAAGGAAGCAACTGAAAGTACATGGGGTTTGGTATATGCAAAGATAGCAGAGGCTCAAGCTGCAGGCACGATCAGTGATGATGTTGCCGGACGTTTGAAGTCACGAGTAGATGCTTATAAAACGTGGGCGGATTCTACAATAGACGGAATTAACAAAGGCAGTTTAGGCAAATCTTCAAGTAGTTCTAAGTCTGAAAAGGATAAAGCAAAAGCATTAAAGGACTACAATGATAAGCTTAAAGATATCAATGAAAAACTTGAAGAACTTGATAAAGCAGAGCATTTATCAAACTTAAAATACAGCATTGAAACAATCACACAAGACCTTGATACATTTGAGAAATCACTTGATAGATTATCTTCAAAGCTTGATTTGACATTTGAAAAAGATTACAGTGCAAAGTTAAGTATTATTGGGCAACAATTCTTAGGAGCTTCACGTTACGGCGGTGAAATGCGTGTTGAACTTGAGAGGTTATTGGCTATTGAGCCACAAACGGCAGATGAAGCAGAAGAGCTTGCTTCAAGACTTGAAAGCTTATCTGACAGTTTCTTTGAGAATGAGAAAAATATTATTGAGTATAGAAATTCATTGTTTGAAACAGCAACAGATTATTTGGGCGAATCTGCAAGAGCTACTGTTGAACAAGTAAACAATGCTAAGAGTATTTTGGATAATACCTTTAATGTTATTAAGAATGGTTCATTGTCAGGCGATGGTTTCTGGTCGGCTACTCTCCTACCGTCTATCTCAAAAGACAAGGTCACTAAGCAGAGAGCAGAAAACAATAAGCTTATCAAGGAAGAAAAACGTTATCAAAACGCTATTGCTAAAATCCGTAAGAAAGCAACAGATATGTCTTATGCGGAAGAAAAAGAGGAACGTGAAAAGCAACGTCAAGAATATCAAGAAGAACTTCAAGAAGCTTATGAGGACTATCAAGATAAGATTAATGATGTTATAGGTCAAAATATTGAGGTTTCAGACAGCGTTAAGAATATTGGCGATGAGTATATGAATACTGCCGATAAGGCGGAAAATGCTGCTCAGAGAATGTCAGACGCAATGAAGAACATCAATTGGGAACAGCGTTCATATGCGAATAAATCTTATACTTATGAGGATGGTGCTCCGACAAGTGCACAATATCAATATGCCTATGGCGATTCAAAATCAACGGTAGTCATAACGAAAAAAGCACAAGGCGGTACAACATCACAAGGACTTACAATCACTGGTGACGGTACGGGAGCATATGCAGGACAAGAAGCGTATATAGGACAAGACGGCAAACTTCATCTATTCAATAATGAAGCACAACTATCTGAACTGCCTCCGAATACTCGCATTGTCAATGCAAAAGACTTGCAGAATATCATTAAATATACTGGTATGAAGTATTTCTATCAGCCTATTGAAAATATTCAATCTGCAACGGTTGACAAGTTTGCACAAGGTAATACAAATGTTTCATTCTCACCTATTCCATATAACACATTATCTACTCAAGCATTGTATTCAGATATTAATGTACAAGCAATGGTTGAAGAGACTATTGCGGAAATCAACAATGAGTTTAATGCTTTAAAAGGCAATATAAAATTTAGTGCGGTACAAACTGCATTCAAGAACAGTCTGACTGATAAGAAGATGTACAAAGACTTATCAAACACTATTGTTAATATGACATCGCAGTCGCTTGACAAAGCTGATAAGAGTACACTTGCAGATTCGGTTGTTGAACTTATTTTGCAAAATTCAGCTTGGAATGATTTACCGAATGAATTGCAGAATAAATTGTCTGAATTGAATGTAAATGCAGATAATTGGACTGATTGGATAAAAGACTCAAATAATTCACTTCAAGCATTTAACCTAATGCAAGATGGTGGAATGAGTAGTTGGGACTTGCTTGATAGCAACGTAACTTCTCTGTTGCAACAAGCAGGTATTAATGGTAAAGACGCTTGGGATAAATTTGTACAAGATGATCCACTACAAGCATTGACTTTGTTATCATCTTCTTGGAATAGTATGAATGATACTATTGGGCAATATATGACAGATGCTCAAACCATTGCTGCCAATGGTGCAAGGGCTATTCAATCACTACAAATAATCGCACCGTCTATATCGGAGCAATCTTGGAACGCATTGCAAGTATTGATTGCTAATAAGATACAAGAAATCATATCATTAATGAATGAAGTATTTGGTGAAAATACAGTTGACATGAACTTTGCTATCAATGTAGGTGGAAGTTTACAAGGAAATGCACAGACTAATCCGCAAGGCGAAAGTGCAGTAGTCGATTCTGCTCGTAAGTATCTTGGAACACCTTATGTTTGGGGTGGTACTTCTCCATCTGGTTTTGATTGTAGTGGATTTGTACAATATGTATTAGCTGAAAACGGTAAATCAGTGCCGAGAACAACACAAGAACAGTTTGCAGGTGGACAAGCTGTTGATAAGAGCAATCTTCAAGCAGGAGACTTAGTGTTCTATAATTGGCAAGGTGGAACAGATGCAACTCATGTAGGTATATATGAGGGTAACGGCAAAATGATACATGCTCCACATTCGGGAGATGTTGTTAAAGAAGTTGACTTTAATTCTTACGGACAAAATGCGTATCTTGGTGCAAGACGTTACTATAAAGGTACAGAGGGTGCGTTGCCGGGACTTGCTAAACTTGGCGATGAAGCAGAAGTAAGAGGATTAAATTATCCTACACCTGAAATTCTTATCAGACAAAAAACAGGCAAAGCTTATCTGACAGGGTTAAACGGCACACAAGTTGTTAATCTTGACAGAGGCGATACTGTTATTCCTTATGCTGATACAAAGAGAATTTTAAATGGTAATGTGCGTCATGCTTATGCCAAAGGTACACCGAATGCCAAAGATGCTATATCAAGAATTTTAGGTATAGACAGAGTTAAGAATAGAGTTAATGACAGTAGAAATAATAATTCTTCAAGAAGTAATAATTCGGGTATAACAAATAATACAGTTCAACAATCTTGGGACACAAATGATTTTGGACAAGGTGTAGGTAAGTCACATTCATATACCCCTTTTGACGAAAATGGATATTTAGGGTCATCTCTTGGATATTGGGATACAAGCTCAAATGCATGGAAGTTGTTTAAGAAGTTATTGGATAGTGGCGATTTGTCAACCGATGAGAATGGTATCTATACATATAAAGGTGCTCGTCTTGTAGCTATGACATCGACATTCGGTAAAGCCGGAGATGTTATGAGATACACTCAAGACGATGGCTCTGTATTTTACGGTATCATAATGGATGAGAAGTCCCAAGAATATACATCATATGACCATAATCCTGCTAATAAGTGGG
>OGZF01001292.1_pt1 | contig 16184 bp, 5 predicted proteins | sample 1576771 | NCBI WGS metagenome assembly OGZF01 (sample SAMEA3541536, study PRJEB24748) | human gut metagenome | biome: human gut; feature: human-associated habitat; material: faeces | place: China | collected 2012
GGGTGGTTGCCGCCCCCTTTGCGAAGCTAGTTGGCTTCGGAACTAGTGGTCGATGCCGTTGAGGTTCACCCTCGTGAGCGTATAGGTCACATAGTCGGGCGATTGAGGCTTTGCGCTCGCCACGTCACCCTTAACCAGGCTCGCTCTCATTACCAATCGATAGTTCGCGTAGAACTGCTCACGCTGTTCAACCTGCGTGTTGACCTTAACGGTAAAGGGCAGGCTAAACGTAGTGTCACCGTTCTGCGTTTTGAACTTGCCATTCTCCTTCGAGTCAGTGAAGGTGATCGTGCTACCGGAGGGAGCGACCGCGGCAAGCTTACTCTCCGTCACTGTTACGTAGTTGGAGATATCATCCGTTACACTCTCATACGTGCCGTCGGTTCCGCGGCGCTGCAGCTCGAGCGTGTACACAACAGAGTCGGCATTTGCAATTGCCTCGGCGGCGTTGCTAAGTCCACCCAGTTCATACGTGGCACCCAGACCAATCGTGCCATTCGCGATCGGACGTAGGTCGTCCACGTTAATACCAAGCTGCGACTTATCTGGCGCAGAAAGCGTAATGGTCGTATCACCCGTGTCCATGCGATAGTACCCGACGTTACCGGGCTTCGTCTGCGTCAGGCTCGAGGTATTAAGGCCTTCCTTACGCGTCGAAAGCTTGGCAGTATAGGACATCTTGGTACAGGCGTCCTCGCCAGACTGCTTGGACAGGGAGATGACCTTGTTGCAGCCGTCCGGCGTAAGGCGAATCTCTTCCACCACCGTATGCACGGTAAAGGATCCGTCCGTTGCGATCTTGCGGATTCCGGCGAGGTCATGGTCGAGCGTGAGCTTCAGCGAATCATCGCCTGTATCCGTCACGGTCTGCGTGAACGCAGGCGTCGAAGCGTCACACTTCTCCCACTTGCCGTCATTCCACCTATAGTTCTGATCGCCGATGGCAACATAGAACTTCGCAATCGCCGAGGTTCCGCTCGGGAAACTACTCACCCCCGTCAGGGTATTGTTGGCGCCATACTTGCACAGTGACGTATCGAGCTGATAGAACAACGAGTCCGAGTCAGCATAGTTCTGACTTGGGTTAAACGTAATTTTGTCGGTAACGTCAAGAGAAAGAACGTAGGCGGCGCCGTCCGTCGACTTCGAAACCGGAGTGCGCGCCTCCGACTTCCCGTCGTTAACTTCCTGCCCGTAATTGGACAAGATGCTGTATGTCGATGCCGTACCGTTTTGATTATCGTCGCCACCGGTGCGCAAGACGTGATGCAGATTCCAAGATATGCGGGCACCCGAAGAATTCGAGTCAATAGACGAAGCCGTAAAACCGTTGATATTAGCTTGCGTCACGCCGTCGCCCGACTTGGGCACGTTGACAACTAGGTAGACGCTCTCCGACGCACGCTGCTCCTTGCCGGTATCCTCCTTAGGTACCTTTAGCGTATAGCGGTCGTTGCTGGGAACGTCAGCGCCTGCAACCTTAAACAGCATCCACTTGTCATCGAATTTCGCTTTAGCGGTCGCCTCTGCCTCGTTATCACACACGGTCCATGTGCCGGCGCCATCCTGTGTGGCCGACACATCCAAAATCTCGCTCAGCCATCGCTCCTGATATGGATTGCCCGCAGAATCCTTAAAGCCGTCGTTTCCGCTCAGGGAAACGCTCGTTGCTCCGCCTTCGCCCACCGTATAGTGATACTCTCTGCCACCGGCCCGGCCGTCAACGTTCGCATCGATGAGCGTAAGCTGGGTGCCCTGGGGCAACCTTCCGTCGGCACCATTGAAGAGGATGCTCTTACCGAGCCCCTTCATCGAGCCGCCAGCAGCCATATAGCTGTCCCAGCCAAAGTCGACTTCCTTCCCATTGGCAGAATTGTATGTCCAGGTAAGCAGACCCGTCATCGGCTCGCCAAAGCTCGTAAGCACGTGTGCATCTTTTCCAAGGTTAGCGTAGTCGCTTTCTTTAAATTTAGTGCCGTAATCATACGTTGCAGTGAAATCGATCTCGAGCTTGCGCTTAACGATGATCGGCACCTGAACGTTGTAGCTCTGACCCGCCTCGGTAAAGGTGACGGTCAGGAGCGTAAAGCGACCCTTGCCGTTATCCCAATCGGAGCTTGGGCTAAACGACATGTTGTTCTTGCCGTTGTTCACCACGCGAAGCGTGGGATTGTTCGACGCGCCATCGTCCTTAACGAACACACCATCCTTGAGTTGGAAAACCTCTGCTTTGGCCGTCACGTGCGGATTGGTGCCATTCTCGTTATTCAATCTGCAAGCGTCGGAGAAGCCGCCGTTCGCGACGATGTTCAGATAGCTCTTGACCGTCGTGTTGTCGTTGCCAGAGATCACCAAAACGGGGAAATCTGTTGTGGCCTGGTTGCTGCTTGTATCATTATTCGAATTGAACTTACTCGCCACGGATGAGGCATCGTAGCTCGAGGTATTTTGATAGGCGCCGTTGTCATTAATGCCGCCGATATTGGTGTAGGTGTAGCGGCCATCAACGCCAGCAGCCGCCTCGCTCTGGATGGTCGCCGCGGTGTCGATGGCGGCGCCGTCGCCAAACAGGTAGCGGTCGGTGGTGTCGTTGTCGGAGGCACGCACCGCCAGCGTGCTCACGGGGCTCGTGGTCACGTACGGGCTTGCCGCCGTGGTAGCGGTATCGTCCGCACCGTAGAGCGTGGTGCCCTCGTCGGGCGCGCGCAGCGTGTCCTTATAGTCGCCGAACGCTATGTAGGTCTTCCTGTTTACGGCGGCCGTATTGGTCGTGTAAACCATCGGCGGCAGATCACGCGTGGTCTTGCCGTTGCCGAGCTTTACGTTCACGCCCGCTGCGGAGAGGCTATAGCCGTTTGTGTCAACCTCGCCTAAGAGCACGCCCTGCTTAGAGCCCAATTTGTAGGTATTGCTGTCCATGAGCACGTTTACCAGATGGAACTGGCCGCGTCCGTCGCCCGCAATGCCGCCGTTGGAGGTTCCGCCAAACGTTGTGTTAGATACCTTTGTGTTGGTGACGTTGATGACGTCGGCACCGCTGTTAATCGCGCCAAGTAGACCGCCGCTCCACCTGCCCTTGATCGTGGCGCACTCAATCGCGATATTGTTGCAGGCTATGTTCACATTGCTGAAGTAGTAGCCGATAAGTCCGCCCGAGCATTGGTCGGTGCCGGCAATGTTGATATTCTCGACGCTACAGTCCTCAAACCAGTACGTGTTGGGGCTGCCACTGCTCGTGACCTCGCCAATCAAGCCGCCCGCATTACGGATGCTATTGTTCGTTCCGGTGGCATCGCCGATGATGGCGCTCTTGGCATCGCCTCCGGCATCAATGCGCACGTTGCTTATAGAAATAACGCCTCTATAGGCGCTTCCGACCACACCGCCGGCACCCATGTACTTATCGGTGTTCGACCCGGTGGCGAGTACATTTACCCCAGAGATGACTGCCGTGCTCGATGCGACGGCTTCCGTGATGCCAATTTTGGTGTTCACCGATACGTTACTGGAGGTATAACCGAACACGCCGCCCACGTAGGGTGTTGTTCCCGTGGCGGTTATGGTCGAGTTTTTGCCAATAGTCTTCTCGTATACCCCTGTGGCCGCGGTTGTCCACACGCTGCACGGCGAGGCGATCGCACCCACATAGCCGCCAACGTACTTCTCGCCCGTGACGCTAAGGCCAGTGTATGAGCAGTCATAGAGATTCGCGGGCGCCTGCGTGCCGGAGCCGAAATTGACCATATAGGTCACGTCGTTATCCGTCCTTCGGCTGGTACGGCCCGAGCTGCCAAGAAGCCCTCCTACGCTCTTTGCGCCCAACACGGTGCAGTTCTTCATCTGTACGTTGCGGTAGACGCCACGCGTGTTGCCGTCGTAGTTGGCCGTTGCGCCCGCCAAAAGGCCGGTGCCGATGAGGTCGTTCGATGCCGGTCCCGAGGCAATGCTACCGTTGGCGTCTTTGTACGTGAGCGATACGTTGCAGTTACTAAAGGTAAGGTCTTTGACCTGAGCGCCGTCATTCGCGGTGACGCTCTGCCCCACATTGGTTGAGGTGAACATCACGGTGCTGAATAGGCCGCCCACGCCCGAGACCTTATAGTCGTCATCGGCATATTCGACGACGCCGTAAGTGGCATCTTTGGTGCCTACCGTGATGGTGGCCCCGTTGCCGTCGATCGTTGCCACGTGCGGCGTGATGCGGTCGCGATCGGTGGACGCCTCGTTCGAGCTGCAAGCATTGGAATAGTAACGGCCGCTAAGGCCCACGTATCCCGTGCCGTAGCCGGTCATATCGTAGGTGGCATTTTCCTTGAACTCCAGGCTCATGCCGATAGATTTCGACGCGCACACGTAGCCCGTTTGGTAGTCGGCAGCGTAGGACGCCACCAGGTAGGGCGAATTTACATCGTCATCATGGTCGAGCGGGCCGTGCCACCCCTGTTTGCCCGGGGCCTTCTGGTCATCGTTTTTGGCGGTTTCGAAATCGCCGGCAGCGCTCGCAGGCTTGCCCACGCAGTCGTAGCTGGCATTTCGCACCTTACCATATTCCTTGTTGCCAAACAGGTAGCCGTTTATCGCCGGGTCCTGCTTATCGCTGCCCCAGTACGCCTTGGAGCCGCGGAACACGCCATAATTAGCGTAGTCGGTATGTGCCGCTCCAGCACCCGCACCCGAGCTAATGATGGCCGAGAGCACCAAAAGGCCCTGGGCGTTTTCCACCGTGGTCACGGGTGCCTCGGCATCAGTGCCGATATACTTGTTGTCGGTGCCCGTGGTAGTGACGCAGGCGGTTCCCTTGTTTGCGAGCTCGTTGATCTTGTAGTTAGCGTTACCGTTTTCGACTTTGCAGCCCTCGCTAAAGGCATAGCCATCAATCACACGACCAACGTAGGGATTGTCGTACTGCCGGAAGTTGCCCGTTCCAAGACCCTGAGACTTGTCGCTGGTTCCAGCGCGCCAAGACGTCCCTGACATATTGCGGAAGATCACACCGCCGCCCGCAATGGCACCAACGTAACCGCCGACGGGAACAAGATGTGGCTTAGTTCCGCCACCAGTAACCGTAAAGCCAGTTGTAGGGTTATCGGCCGTCGTCCCATTTACGACCACACCATCGATAATGTTATCGCCACCAAGGATGCAGCCGATAACGCCACCAAAGAACGCCGTTGGGGCACCGTCGGCGTCCTTGGCAGAATAAGTAATCGCCGCCGACTCGTTCACATAATTGATGTTGAGGTTGCGTACCACGCTGCCATAGCTATAGGGAACCAGGCCGCGAAGCTCGCCCTTGTTGTTTTCAATCTCAATTGTTGCAGTCGAGGCGCCCAGATCGCCAACGATAACACCGCGGAACGGATTGGCCTTGTTGCCAAACCCGCCAAACGATGCCGCATCGACGGTAATCTTCCTATCTTTGTCAGGCTCTATGCTGTAATACGCACTCTGTATATAGCGGTGCACGGTTTCGTCGCTCAGCGTCTGCTCGGGATCGGTCTTATCGCCGATCTTCCTCTCCCATTTTTTATCAGTACCGTTTGCCTGCTTATAGACGTACGTAACCTCATTGTTGGTCGATTGGTCGCTGCGGCGAGTGCAAAGCGCACTCTGGTCAGCGGCAATGGTGACTTCCCAGCCATCCAATGCCACGCTATTGTTGATGTAGTTGGCGATGGCGTTCATCTCCGTCGCGTCCTTAACGGTATACGGATCGCCATATGTACCACATCCCGTTATCAGCTTTGGAATACGCTGGTTGACTTTTATTTCGTGGTACTGGACATTGCTCTCGGTGGCCTTCCCCTTATAAACATAAGGAAGATAGTCACCGAACACCGGGGCATCGACATTCGCCGTCTTATCCCCAGCCTTCACCAAGCCGTTAGGGGTGCCATACGTCGCTTCATCGTAATACCAAAGCTGCTTGCCGGAGTACTCCGTGCCTTTCCTATCAATTTCGGATCCATAGGTCACCTTGTCATTTTGAGCGGCATCTGCTGTAAAGGTATAGTCCGCCGAGCCCGTGCCGCCGGTCGCGTAGCCAAAGCTCTCCAGCAGGCTCGCGTGGGTAAAAATCGAATTGTCCGTTTGGCTGGGCAAGCTTATTTTCTCAAACTTCGCTATGACCTGATTGGCCTTATCTCCCACGCCGAGCTTGCCAAACAAGCTTGTAGCTGCAATCTTTTTTTTCGTACCGTTATTGTACGAATCGGTTACCGAGATATTCTTCGCATCAAGGTTTACAAGGGTCTGCATCTGGTTGATTAGCAGCGGAGCGTATTGGGTGGTGTTCGTCACGCCATCGACCGCAAGACCATCGAGCACTAAACCGTTTATCGTGATTTGTGCCACATTGGTTTTTTTGACGGGTCCATAGATATAGCGACACACAAGCGCGCCAGACGAGCTTCCCGAATCGCTCACAACAGAGCCCACGGTACCAGCAAGCGTGACATTCTCAACCTTAAGATCGCCCGTATGAGTTCGGATGAGAGCGCAGTGCATATTCTCGTGCTGCGTGGCTTCGTTATTCTTTTTGTTGCCTTCTTGCTCAGCTTTAATATCGGAATAATGGAACGTAATGGTTGCGTTTTTTACCGTTACCGTGGAATTACTGGTGGGGTTGGTGGGGTAGAAGCTGTATCCCTCTAGGTTGATACCCACGCCCCTGGAATCGTCCGTGCCAATATTGTTTCCTTTGAAAATCTCACGATTTCCCGGAATGATATAGCCCTGAATTGCAGGCGGGGCATACAGGTATGCACACCAAAGCAACAAGTACTCCGGGCGGTCCATCCAGCTGCTCGCACTACTATTTTTTGAGTTGCTGCCTACTACCGTATACGCCTTGTCAAGATTGTAGTAATACCTCGTCCAAGCGTTGGTTTTGCGTGAGTTGCCGAAATCCGTTCGATTGTGATAGGTATTATCGCTTCCCGGATTTCCGCTCATGTCGAGCTTGCCGTTATTAACGTCGTCTTTGGTATGAAGTGAAACGACAGTGTTCCATTCACCATCGATTAGCTTGCTGTCTGGCTTCCTGCCATCGCCAACCCATTCATCAAACTTCTTTATGAACTTAGCTTCCGCAACATGAATGCCTTCGACCCTATAGGCAGTACCCCAATAAGCCTTATCTTCTAGATATAATCCCGCATACGGCTCGGAACCGTATGTTCCGTCGGCTACCCTGCTGCCACGGCCGACGAGCAAGCCCAACGTCTCGGCGTTGCCCGCGTTAATGGTTGCGCCCGAAAGGTCGATGGCATAGTCGTTGATGACCCAGTGGCCACTAGCGGCGTATACAAGACCGCCGAGCTCCTTGGAATTCTCCGCAGTTATTGAGGCCTTGGTTGTTCTCAGAGCATAGGAGTTTACATCCTTGTTAACGCTGTTATCTCCGATAGTTACGACCGCGTTGCCCCAGCTATAACCCAAGAGACCGCCCGCGCCATTGAGCTTATCGCCGTTCTTGCCGACGCTCATGGCGAACGAATCGAACACCAACCCTGCGATGTTGACGGTCGCCACATTGGTCTTGTTTGTCACGTTTTCTTGTTTACCCTGTGCGATGCAGCCGATAAGGCCACCAACTTGGGCAATCTTGCCGCTGGCGCAATTGCCGGTTTCGATTTTGCCGCCGGCATCGAGACCCATAACATTGAATGTCGAGGCATAATCGCCCACATAGCCGATGGCGCCGCCAATGCGAATATTGCCGTTAAGCGTTTTAGTTGCAGCGATGGTCGCTTGAGCCTTGCTGCTGCCCCCAAACGTAACCGTGGAAGCTGTCGAAACGCTGCCCGCAATACCGCCAATGTTCACATCGTTAGCGAACGTATCATCGCACGCGATATTCGTTTTGCACGTTGCGCCAGACAGCGTCAGACCGCCCGCAATGGTGCCCGCAAGCGATCCGGCATCAATGGCCGCGCCGTTATCGAACTTCATAGAGCCGGCGATTGTGACGTCGGAGACAGTTGCGCCGTTGATTGCTGCGAACAAGCCCAGGCGGCCGTGGCGATAGATTTTGCCGTTGCCATCACTGGTGGCACTGACCCCGCTATTGCCGCGCATGCCGTAAGGCTCGCCCACCGCCAGACTTATGGTGTGACCGTTGCCGTTGAGCGTGGCGGTAAAGCTGTGGTTGTTCTCGTTAACGCCGGCTTGCTCTTTGGGCTGTCGGTCTTTGGTAAGGCCGGTAAGACCTGTGCCGGAAAGGTTGATGTCTGCAGAGAGCGTGATGTTCGTCGAAGGAATCTGAGCGAAATTGTCATCCGCAACGTCCTCCACGGCGGAGAAGTACCCGCTCGTTTGCCAGGTGATCGCCAGCTTTGCGAAATCGTCGACGCCTGCCAGCACAAAGGCGCCACCAGTTTTTACGAGGTTCGATTTAAAGATACACTGGTGCGAATCGTTGATGGTGATGAGATCATTGCTCAGCCCACTGCCCAGGCGAATGACCTGACCATAGCTGTAGATGTCATCAATCTTGACCTGAATGGTGGGGCGCTTGTATTGCCATTTTGTGATATCGCCTGCGGTGGCACCGCCGTCGCTTCCGCTACCCGCGGCAAAAATGAGTGAGTTGAAGTTCTCATAGACTAGCTGCGCGGTGTGGTCGTTTTCCGCGAATCTGGCGTCCGACAGATCGGCGACACCGCTGAACTTAACGATGCCGCGCCACGACGATCCGACGACTCCGGCAAAGCCGCCGTTCGAGCCGCCGATGGTGGCGTTGCCGGCGGTTTCGACCTTTAGGCCGCGCACTTCTAGAACGTTTTTTGTGTCCACGACGCCCACGGCACCGCCATACTTGCCATTATTGCTGGCGTAGCCCGATGTTGCACATGTCACCGTTGCGTCATCGATGACCACGGCAGACTCGTTGGGACTCCCGTTGCCTTCGCCAAGGTAGCCTACCAGGCCGCCCGCATAGGTGAGCTTGCCGTTGGAGCCCACGCCAAACGACACCGCGGCGCCATCCTGCACCGTGAACGCACGCAGTGCCTCGCCATCCTTCCTGCCCCACAGCTTGCCCACCAAGCCGCCGTAGTTGCCGCGCACGCTATTGTTGTTGTCCGTTCCGTTTCGCAACGTGCTTGTATACGATCCGCCGCTGACGGTCACATCGCCGTTCGAGATGTCGAGCTCGCCGAACAGTCCGCCGGCAGAAGGAGCGACGCCCGTGTTGGATACGCTGAGATCCACGCCCTCGCCAAAGTCGAAGATGTCGCCGTTGATGGTGAACTTGCCGGCAAACGAGGCGTCGCCGATAAGGCCACCTGCATACGTGCCAGCCGATGATGACCCAACCGCGCGTGCAGGCTTGATGGTGATGGCATTGCCCGAGGCGTCTTTTCCGCTGTTATCCGTACCCACGGTAAGCGTGAGGTTGGCTGCCTTGCCGATAAAACCGCCGCTGGCAGTGGTGCCCTTGACGGTGAGCGCGTGTAGGTCGAGAGCTTTCGTGACGTTGACCATGGCACCCGTGCTCGAGCCAACGAGGCCCACAACGCCACCGGCGGAGCCGTTCGTGGACTGGACGGTGGCGGTGGGAACATTGGTCAGGGTGCCGATGCTCAGGGTCGCACCGTCCTTAACTTCGCCTACGAGCAGGCCAGCGTTGCCAGAGCTCGTTTCGACGGTTCCGTCCGAGGCCAGATCGTTGGGGAACGTGACGGACTCAACCGTCAAGGTCCCGTTCTCGACCGTATTGGCAATCAAGCCAATGTTGCCCGTCGCATTCGCCTTGAGATTTTTTCGGGGACCAGCGAGGCGATAGGTAACGTTCGCAGTAAGGTTGCCCGTCGTCTCACCCAGGAGGGGTGCCGTCAAGGCGGAAGTCGTATCATCCTTCTTATCAACGGGATCCGCGATGTCAACCGACGCGTTGAGCGTCTTGCTCTCTTTGCTGTTTTCCGCACCGCTGACCTTCGAAGCGACCATCGGCGCGCTATAGCTAGTCGCGCCTACCCACTTTATCTTGACCGTATTGTTTTGGCCAGACAGCTTGAGGTTATTAAAAACCGTCCGATCAGTCGTAAGCTCGACGGGACTATCAACGTCCCTATAGATCCTGCCTTCAAACGGACATTCATCACTGCCAAGACCCTGGAAAGACATGCCGTTATTAGCCGACTCGGTGAGCTTCGCATCGCCCGTGATGATAACCTTGATCTGCGCATCATAGTAAAGCGAAGCGTCGGCGTTAGACAGGACGGCGAACGCCTCCGACGACTTGACATCGAGGCTTCGGATTCCGCTCTCGTCGTCTTTGCGCACGATGCTTTCCGCGCCGTTCTTCTCGAGCAGCTCGACAAGCTTTTTCAAATCCGTGATCGTCGCACCCGCCTGGGCCTCAGCGTCCTCCGAAGTCGCATCATCGGCATCTTGCTCGGCGTCGTCAGCGGCGGCATCGTCAGCGGTATCGTCGCCTTCCGTCTGGTCGCCCGTGGAATCGGAACCCGTGGCGCTATCGGTGGTATCGCCTGCTGCAGCGTCATCCTTCGCCGCGTCATCCCCAGCACTGTCGCTGTCGGCGCCGGTATCGCTCGACCCAGGCCCGATTGTGACATCGCCGTTGGTCTCGCCGCCCTCGGCAGTATCCAACGCCTTCGCAGATGCGGCAGCAATCTCGTTCGAGATGTTCTGCCAGCCTGCCGCCACAGCAGCCACCGTGGGCGAGCATGCTTGGAGCACCATGACCACCATCATGAACTCTGCGAATATGCGCTTTGCCGTTCTCATCGATTCCGTACCTCTTATCCTAAAACTCCGCTTCCAGAGTTATCGAGTCTCCGTCGCGCCCGTCAGAGTAGTTCCGCTCACGCTAATGTCCAGGTCGCCCCAGCCACCGGGCGTTTTGCCGTCCGCTCGGTAAAAGTTGACGACCATCGAACCCGGCTCCATGGTGAACGTAGCCTTGCGAGCTGCAGCATCCACCGTCGCGCCATGGTTGACCTCAAAGAACGGGTCGATCTCCACGTTCTCCCCCCACGTGAGCGTGACGTTTACCGGTGCGCCCGTAACCGTCACGCGGTAGTTGTACGCAGCGTAATCAGCAAACTTGCCAGCCTCATCGACCAGCGCGCCCTCAACCGCAGCGGTCTTGACCTCGGCCCTCTTTGACGGCACGACTTTCGCCGCCAGACAGGTTAGCTCGGTGCCGGGGCTCTTCTCCGATACGACCGTGGCCCTAATCACAAAGTATGCTTGTCCCAACTTACCCTCGGGGAAGGTCACGGTGTAGTCGTTCTTGGTAGGTTGATTCTCCGGAAGTGTGACGCTGCCACCGGGCTGGGGCGCATAGCTCCACGTGGCGCCATCGAGCCCATACCCCTCGACCGTTAAGGTATACGTCACGTTTTTATCGTTGCAGAAGTTGCTGTTGCTCAGCAAATAGTTATAGATGCTAAAGGTGAAGCTGCACTGCTTGTTGTTGGGATATACCGTAACGGAGCGCTGGGCGCGGGCAAGCTCGGCATCGCCGGGCGCGCTCATGTAGCCCGTGAGCAGGTCGCTCGCAAACAGGCTCTGAGCGGTGCCTGTCGCGGCGACGGACTTAAGAAATCCGTTGGCGATGTAGGCGGAATAGGTAAAGTAGCCACCCGCCACGAGCGCCACGGCACAAACAAGTGCGATTGCTGCCACAACCAGCTTATTCTTGACTAGGCTTTTGGCTTTCGCCAGCTGCTCGCGCTCGGCATCCTGCTGATTCTCTTGCTTCTCCATGTGCGCCCCCTCTCCTACTTACCGCTCGTGTTGCGCGCTATCAGGTAGATCACGTCGGTCTCTTTGGTGCTCTCGTCCCACGAAAGCTTGATGATAAAGTTGAGTGTGTCATTGCCAGTCGAGCCGTCGAGCGTCTTGGCGTTGAGTTCGCTTTTGCCGAATTTCTTGTATCGGTAGAGCGGGCGCGCGTTGCGCTGGACGTTTTGATAGTCCTTGAATGTAGGGTCGCTTGCGCCCTCGCCCGGCACGGCTGCCAGACCGTCGTTCTCCTTGTTGATATATTCGAAGCTCGTCAGCAGGTTCTCTCCGGTTGCTTTCCAGCTATAAGATTTGCCGTCTGCGGTACCGCTCACGTCGGGCGTCTGGAGCGCAGACGTGTTCTCGGCTCTGTACAGCTCAATAGTGAGACCCGTAATGTTGGTCGTATTCGCGAGTTGCAGCTCAAAACCGTCACCGCCCGTTTGCACGCAAAACGCGCGCTTGAGCGTCACCGTGTTGCCAGTCTTGGTATCGCCGTATTCGGGGTTGTAGCTCAGGTCGATCTGCTCTGTTGCCGTAGCGTTGGGGCCCAGCACTTTGAGCTCTGCCGGCTCCTTGATCTTGCCGACGGTGGAGCCGCGATTGGCATCGACGAACCATCCAAGCGTCAATCCCAGCAACACGAGAAGCACGGCCACCAGACCCACGATGGCCAGGGATTCGCGACGGTGGTCGCTCACCCAAGCCTTGATGCGCTCGATGCGGCCAGCCGGACGCGCTTCGCCGTGTGAGCCGAACCCGTTGCCGCCGGGGTTTGCCGCTCCTTCGTTGTGTTTGATATCGCCCTGCTCGCGGGCATTAAGCTGCTCGTCCATTTATTTATCCGCCTCCTTGGCGGTGAAGCGCACGCGAATGTACTTGACGTTCTTGCCGATAATCTCGTCGGCGTTGTTGTAGTAGCTGGCGCAGGTTTCCACATCCGCAGAGGACATGCCGGCTCCGACAGGCGGAACCGCGCTAGGCGCCTGACCTGGCACGCTCGTGCTATCGGCGCGGAAATAGCGCGCGTGGTTATTGTTGATGTCGCCGACGAGGGTTGTGTATCCCCCCTCGTCGCCTGTGTTAGCGAAAAGGTTGCCACCGTAGCCGGCGTTGCCCGTGTGAACATAGCTCTTGAACTGCTCCGGCCAAATCCAGTAGAGGGTTTTGGTGACGGTTTCGGTCGTGCTATTTGAGTCCGCAGCGTAAAAGCTCGACTTTGGGATGGTAAAGCTCTGCGTAATGACGGTGACGCTGGCCCCGTCCTGGGTCACCGTGGTGGTCGTGGGGACCAGCGGATTCGAGTAAAAGCCAGAGGCGTCTTTGCCCTGAAAAACCAGGATATGACCGCGCACCAAATCTTTAAGCGAGTTGACGATCTCTTCGTTTTTCGATGCATCCGCAGCAGTGCCGCCCGTGCCCGCAACGCTCGTCTGAACAGAAATTTCCCAGGTCATCTCCACCGTGATATCGTGCAGGTCATTGCAGAGCGGCCTGACGTTGAGCTGGAGCTGGCCGGCCGACCCCGGAGAGAGACTGCCATCGGCACTCATGTTATTGAGGTTGAAAAGATTGTTCACGGCAAGGCTTGTACTGTCCGACGCGTAGTTGTCCTGAGTGTCGTACTTACCCGCCGTGCCGCCCTGCGTTCCCGAGAGCACAAACCGCGGGCCCTTCGCCGCGATCGTGCTCCCCGTGGCACTCACTCGGTTATTCGCGGCAAACCAGGCCAGGCATGCAAAGATGGCAACGATGGCGGCCAGCACAAACAGACCGCTCACCAGGAAATCCTTCCAGAAATCCTTGAGGGTCCGCACATGCTCGTCGGCAGCTTGGCGGTACTCGGCCGCCGTCTTGTGCTGCTGGAGCTCGCTATGTCGGTCCATGCCACTCATCGTTTGCGTTTGCCCTGCTAGCGGGCGTGCCATCCTTTCCGCTCGGTCGCGTTTATCCGTTGTTCGCAGGTAGAGAATTCAGGCAGAATACAACACCATACGATAAGGTAAAAGAATAGCATTGACCTGCGGTTTGCTCCACAGCGCAAGCCTTAATGATGTCTTAAAGATTACGAATAGCAGCTTCTTCCATATGCCAAGGACATGGTGCAAACAAACCTGACCACTTGCACCAATCCGCAGCACCGGGCAGCGGGCACACGGCGTGCCGCCCCTTAACACCCCAACGCGCGCACGGGTATCACGTAGATACCGTCCTCGACCTCGCGGGCGTACTCACCCACCCCCACAATCACGGCCATAAACTCCGGTTCGCGTGTGCGTGAACGAGGATTTCCACAGACCTTCTTGCGAACGCGCTTGAGGCTCTCAACGCCGGCGCTCGCCTTATCTTCGCTCACCTTAATCTCAAAGGCGGCCCACCGTCCATCGGCTAGCTGCACGATGGCATCGCATTCAAGGCCCGAATCGTCGCGATAATAGCGCACGGGCGTGCTATCCAGCAGGTCGAGCGAACGTGCGTAGACCGAAAGATCGCGTATGACCAAATTCTCAAACACCAGACCAAATGTCTGCCAGTCGGCAAGCAGCGCCTGCAAGGACATACCTAGCAAGGCGCAAGCAAGGCTCGGATCTGCCAGATAGCGCTTGGGCTTGACGGTAAAGCGTCGTTTGTCGCGCGCGGCGGGAACCCAACCGGGGACCTCCTCGAGAATGAACATGCCTTTGAGGGCATCCAGGTACCTGCGCACCTTGGTCTCGTCGGCAAACGCTGCGGGTTCCCCCTCGGCACCGAACATATCCATAAGAATCGTTTTATACGTGGTCGCCTGTCCCAGATTGCGCGCGATCGATGCGGAGACTCGACGAGCAATATCGGGGTCGAGACCAACCGCCGGGAAGCTGCTCGAAAACGTAGTGTTGAGATATTCGCGAGCGACGAGCTGGGCGTCAGCCGAAACCATATCGATCGCCTCGGGCCAGCCGCCGCGGCAGGCGGCGTCGACAAGCCCCGGTGTATCGCCATTGCACCGACAGGGCTCAAAACGATGCTCAAACAAGCCCGCCAGGCTCACCTTGCCGCTGGACTCACCTGTCTCGGCAAGCGTCATGGGGTACATGCGGACGCGGCCGATGCGGCCGGCTCCACTATGCGCGGGTGCCTCCGTCTTTGAGCCAAACGCAGGCGTGGCGGAACCCGTGAGGATATAGGCGCCGCGCGTGCCCCGGGTGCGGTCAACCTCGTGTCTAACGTAGTCCCAAATCTGGGGAACTCGCTGCCACTCATCGATAATATGCGGACGGTCTCCCAGCAACATCATCGCCGGGTCGGCACGCGCGAGGTCGAGATTCTCGTCGACATACGAGGCGGACGCCCCGTGCTCAAGCGCGGCCCACGTCTTGCCGCACCACTTGGTGCCCGCAATCTCGACCGCGCCAAAGACGCGAAGGTAGCGTTCGATTTGCGCATCCACGATACGCGGGATGTATCCGTCCCGATGTAGCCTTTCGCCCGCCATGAGCCACCCCCGCAGATTTCCAGTTCCTGCTTTCTGATTCCTCTATTCCACTGTAGCAAATTCGGATTTTCGGGTGGTTGCGATTCGGATTTTCATGTTCTAAGGAGTCGGATTTTCTGGTGCATGAAATTCGGATTTTCTGAACCCGCTGGTCAGGGGCGCCCTCATTGGCAAAAAAGGCGGGGAGCGCCGATACGGCACTCCCCGCCCACTCAATACGCGATAGCTTTCTTACTTAGAGCTCGTTGGCCGCGTGATACGCCGTGCGAATGGCGCTCGCAATGTCGGCGGTGCGCTCGCCCGAGCAGTCGCCCACGCAGGTCACGGGCACCGTTACGCCGTCCAGGTCAAACCCGTTGGCCTTGGAGCCCACGGCCATCACCACGTAATCGCAGGCGATCTTCACCGGCTCCTCGGCGCCGTCCTCGGTGGTGCGAACGGCCTCCACGCCCTCGTCGGTAATGGCGGTCAGGCGGGTCTTAACATGCTGCTCAACGTTGTGGGCGGCAAAGTCGTTCATAATCAGCGGCAGAATGGTCTCGGACTCGCCTGCGGCAATCTTGTCGAGCATCTCGACAATCGCCACCTCGCAGCCGTTCTGCAGCAGGTACTCGGCAGTCTCGGTGCCCACCAGGCCGCCGCCGATAACGGCGACGCAGCCCGCGAGCTCCGCCTTGCCGGCCAGCACGTCCCAGCTCGAGACGACCTTGTCCGAATCGGCGCCCGGAACGGGGATGACCACGTCGTGCGCGCCCACAGCCACAATCGCGGCGTCGGCGGCGTTGAGGTCCTCGGCCGTAGCGGCATGGTTGAGCTCAACCTTTACGCCCAGGCCGGGCAGAATCTTCTCGTAATACTCCACCGAGCGCATGATCTCGTCCTTGCGCGGAGGCGCGGCCGCCAGCACAATCTGGCCGCCCAGATGATCGCTCGCCTCATAGACGGTCACGTCGTA
>OGZF01001295.1_pt1 | contig 16142 bp, 8 predicted proteins | sample 1576771 | NCBI WGS metagenome assembly OGZF01 (sample SAMEA3541536, study PRJEB24748) | human gut metagenome | biome: human gut; feature: human-associated habitat; material: faeces | place: China | collected 2012
TATTTCCCGGTAAAGCAACTTACTATTTTTTTAGGTTGGAACCACCCTGAGTTCGTTTTTACTATCTTTGTCGATAGCTTTCCACTCGTAGCCGCAAAGACTGTATTAACTGCAGTATTTTGAAGAACATTTCCTACAGAATTCAACACGTTACGTTTTGTTAATTTCTTTTCTTTGGTTATGTAGGATACCACCTCATTTGTTGCTGCTTCTGCAGCACCACCTGCAATACTTGCTGCTTTAACGCTGTTGGTGGCCATAGCAACTGCACCGTAGACTGCACCTCCGATTATTGCACCAGCAACACCTTCACCCAATGATTGATGGGTCAGCACATTTGTTGCCATTTGCGATACTCCGCCAACTACTGCACCAATTACTCCTGCAGCGACGGCAAACTGCCAAAGATCCCCGCCATCATCACTTCTACTTACCGGATTATTATCGCAATAAGCAAAATAGTTCTTATCAGTGAGACCATTGCTATAGGGATTAATCGTCGCAAGTGCAGCGCCGTCGGCATTAATAAACCGCTTCACCGCCGGGTCATAATACCGGCTTCCGAGATAGTACAGTCCCGACTCTGTATCATAATAATATCCACGATAACGGATCGGGTTGGCCTTAAAGATCTGATTGGTGCTTGAATTCAGGAGACGGCCCCAGGCATCGTAGCTGATGCTGTGACCACGGTAGGAGGTCAGCAGATCCAGCCACCCGTTGGTATCTTCGTAGCCATACTCATAGGTAGTGGTGGTGCCGCTGTTCAGTTTCCGGGTCTCGCTGCGGATATTACCATAGGTGTCGTATGTGTAGGTATTGGTACCGTAATAGTTGGTCTCCTGCGTCAGCTGCCCCTGCTGGTCGTAGGTGTAAGACGCCGCACCACGGGCGAATCCCGTTGTAATGGCAGAAATATTGCCTACCTCGTCGTAGGTGTAGTTCAGGCTAAAAGCAGAAACACTGCTGCTGTTGTCCGCTGCATAGCGTACCCGTGCCACCTGCGTGCTGGTCTGGCCGTCTGCCACATTGGTGTAAGTATAAGATTTCTTGTAAACGCCGTTTGTAAGATAACTCAGTCGTTTCAGGGCATCATAGGTGAAGCGATATCCGGCTGCTCCTTCCAGGCCAACTTCGGTCAGGCTGCCGTCCTTATCCGAGTAGGTAAACGACTCCTTGTAAGGCGTGCTGCCCAACTGCCAGGACTGACTGGTCAGACGGTTTTCCGTATCGTATAGATGCTCGGTGCGTTGCTGAACCACATCATTATCTGTCTGGTAGCTATGAATCAGTCGGTCAAGGCTGTCGTATTCATAGTTTACCGCTTTTCCGGTGGTCACGTCAAGCTTTTTCGCCAAATCGCCCTCAGCGTTGTAGAAATACTGATATTTCAGCGTGTCGCCCCACTTTTCCTCGGTAACGCGGTCCAGACTGTCGTAGGTGTAGCTGACCGTTGCACCGTTTCCATAGGTCATGGAGCGGAGATTGCCGTTCTGTGAGCCGTAATCATAGCTGGCCAACTCTCGGCTACCCACGGAAATGCTGGTCATGTTGCCGAAGCTGTCGTAGCCCATGTTGTAATATTGGGTCTGCTTCGTGCCGCCCGACGTAATATAACCACTGCGCCGCACCGCAACCAGGTTGCCGCAGGAGTATTCGTAGCCAGCAGAAATCACATCAGTTATATAATTCGTTTTGGGACGGCCACTTTCAGCAAAATAGCTATGGTAGTTGGTTGTCCCCTTGGCATCCGCCTGGGAGCTTACGGTGCGCTGGGTATTATAGGTGTATGTTGTCGTACTTCCACTGGCGTCCGTCTGGCTGGTCATCTGGGTGCCGTCGTCAGAGTATTTTGCAGAAGTGACAATTTTCCCGGCAGAAGAATTGCTGTCAGCGGACAGCGTGGTTCCAGTGCTGTTTCCATAGTTGTCATAGGTGATGTTCATGGAAACATTGTCGTTGGTAATCTTTGTGACCAGATGGTTGTTGTTGCTATTTTCGTACTTGTAGGTATAGGTGCCGTTTGCCTTGGTTTGAGACTTCGTCAGCTTATTTCCCGCTGCGTAGGAGAAATCACTGCCGGAGCCTGCTGCATTGACTGCCGTAAGATTGCCCTTGGAATCATAGGTATAGGTGCTGCAGGGCTCCTGACGGAGGGAGATGTTGTCAAAAGCTGCGCCCATGGCGGTGCTTCCGTCCAGATTGCCGTCGTATGCCAGAATTACGGTGATGGTGCTCAGGGTTTTGCTCTGGTTTGCCTTTTTCGGCGCAATCACGCAGGAGGCATACTGCCACAAGGGATAGTCGTCATTAAAAGGCATATAGAAGTATTCTTTTGTGCCATCGGAGTAATTGCAGCGGGCAATCAGACCGAAATACCGTTTGGAATTGTTTTCGGCAGTAGAATCCGTCAACGCCGTCTCATTATTCGCCGCAGCATAGGCGGCACCCCAACCGGAGAGCAAATAGGTATCGGTAGCGGGCTTGTTAATGGGGATGGTCTGGCTGGAGCGCTTCATGCCGTAGGGATTGCCCCAAAGATAGCCAATATAATTGCTTTCGTTGCCCGTTTCATTATAAAGATGTAGATTGGTGGTCGTCCACTCCTGGGGATCCGTGACGCTGCGGAACCAGCCGTTTTGCAGCAGATTTGCGGTAGAAGCGGCACTTCCGCGCTCTAGCTGCAAATCATCATAGTAAACAGGGCCATAAGCGTTCTCAGCCAATACCATGCAGCGGTAGGTACCGGCAGTGGGGACGGTATAAGTGACGTGTACGCGCTCCCAGCCATCATCCACATTTGCATTGGTAGCATAATTGACCTTGATTCCTCTGGCGAGGAACTTACCGTTCTTGTCTGCAAAAGCTGCGTATATGCCGCCGTTGGTGTCACAGCTAAGCAGCCCTGTTGTGTTGACGTAAGCAGAGAAGGTATAGGTGCCCGGCGAAAGCGTAACCGTTTGATACATTCCAGCGTATCGAGTTCCGCTGGAATCTGCGGTGGATGCGCTGCTCAGATAAGATTTTATTGCACTGGTTCCGTGGTGTGCTTTTTCTCCGGTTTTTACAACCGCATTTTTCTTGGAATAGCTTCCCTCATCCGGATAGGTTACGCGAGTCCAGTAAGACGCGGCGGTGGAGAAGCTATCGTGGGTTTCCAGTCCGCCTGCAACCAGCAGGTTGATACCATTTTGACCACTTTGCGCATCCTTTTCGATACGGTTGTTCTTGCCGCTGCGGGACGTGTTGGTGGTATAGGCCGCTGCGGTTACACCCAGGACTTCGCGTTCAGAGTTGTCGAGGGTTACTGCATTGATCGTTCGTCCGGCGTAGTCAAAGGTGTACTTTGTGACGATGTCGTCAGAGCTTCCCTTTTGTCGGTCATCTCCCACATAGCGGTAGTAGGTTTCCTGAACGCCATTTTTGTGCCGCAAAATCCAGGAACCCCAGGTCGTGTTGTCATACTCCCAAAATTCGCTGATCCCTCCGCCGCTATACTTGTATTCCATGCCATACTTTGCTTCGGCATCATAGGCACGGTTTAGCCGTCCCGCATCATATTCATACGTAACCGTAGTGCCATCGGGATGGGTCACTTTGGTTAAATATGCGCTATTTCCGGTGAGGTCGGAGTAATTAAATGTTGTGGTACGATCCGCATAATCCGTAATCGAGGCAAGATAATGATTCTGGTCATAGGTAAGGGTGCATATCTTACTTCCTTTATCACTTCCACTGCCGACCGCATAAATTGCGGAGAGATAGCTGCCCTTTGTGCTGGGATACCAGCCGGTTCCTGTTGCAGAAAAGCTTTTTCCATTGTAGACAAAGCAAATCCGGTTTCCATTGGCATCCTTGATATATGTCAGATAACTATTGTAGAAGAAACGGGTATTTCCGTCGTCGTCCGTCATGGTATAGGTCGTGACACTTCCGCTGGAGCTTGCGGCGATGGACAGATTCAGCCCATCTTCATCCTTGTATTTTCCGCTGCTGCTATCATAGGTGAAGAAGTGCATGGTACCATCCCCATCGCGGTAGACCAAATAGGTGGTGTCGCCGATGGTGGTTTTTCCGACACTTTCCTGCGCGGAGAGCTGCCAGCCAAAGCCCGTGCGCATATTGATATAATCTGCTGCCGTAACGCCCAGCAGCCAGCTGTCAGAAATATTTCCACTGTGGAGATCGCTGTTATATACATGGCTCAGCGTGAAGGGCATAGAGGTGCTGGGGAAAGAAAGGTCTTCTTTTACAATGGTCAGCGCAGAGGAATAGTCGCCGACATATCCACTGCCTGCCCGGAGAATATTCTGTTCTTCATAGGTGTAGTAGCTTTCAATACCGGTAGTATTGCGGTAGCTAATAATGACAACTGCGGTGTTCGCATAGTTAAACCAAGCTCGATATGCCGTGCTGCTGGTTTGATCGGATGTTACTGCAAGGTTGCAGCTGGTGCTTCCGTTGGCATACCAGTCCTTTGCGGCACGAGTTACGTCCCAGCAGCGATAGCTTCCGATTTCGTTGCCATGGGTAATGACATAATCCATGGCATAATCATAAGCAGGCTTGCTATCCCAGGTCAGATTTGTAAGCCAACTGGTGCCTGACGGAGCATTGGGAACATTTCGAATGGACAGAACACTTTTGGCACTGCTGTTATACTGCGGTATATAGTCAGTCATATTCAGACCAACAATCGCATCTACGACAGTGTTTCCTACATCGACCTTCGGAAGCTTGTCAATATGGAAATACATCTCCATCTTGCCGTGGGTCGGGTGATAGCCACAAGCCATCTGTGTACCAGATACGCTGGTAGTCGAACTATTCTCTGCTGCGGTAGCGCCGGTAAACTTGCTTTCGTTTTTCTTGCTAAAAATCGTGGGATCAATGGTAACCGGATAAGCTCTTTCCTCTGCCTCCAACCACTGTGCGTCTGCGTCGACAGTGAGGAGATAGCTGTCCTCCAGCGGCGTCAGCGAATAGGATACTGCGTCGGAGACCTCTCCGTTTGCATCAATCATAAACGGAGCCGGGATTTCATACACAGGCTGCTCCTGATCATCTGTCATTAAAATGCTGCCGTCTTCCTGCAGTGTCGGTGTCAGATTGGCAAGATCCAGCCGGAAGCAATACCGATACGGCGTGGAAGCTGCATCATCGTTTGCTGCTTGCTCCTGCGGTGCTTTTAGAATGATGCTCTCTTTAATATTGTAGCTGAACAGATCATACTGCAGATCCACATCTTCGTACACATTCTCATAGAGAACGGTAGATTGAAGGGCTGCCGGAATGACGTCGGTTTTCTTGCGGGGTTCCTCACTGGTGCTCTGGAAAGTCGCAACGGCAGAAACCAGGTCATCCTCTGCAATTTTGGCAGTTGCGTCACGGTTAAACGGGAGAAGCTGGTCCTGTTCTTCCGTTTCCTCCTCGGGTTCTGCTTCGGCGGCGGGTTCCTGTTCCTCGGGGTTGGCCTCGGGGGCAGGTTCTGCTTCAGGATCGGAGGTTTCCTCGTCAATGGATTCATCTTCCGGCAACACCGTTTCGTCTGCAACAGTTGAATCCGCATTCTCTACCTGCTTGGGCTCGGCTGTAACCTCTGCCTGATCCTCCGGGGCAGCTGATTCCGGGGCAGAATCGGATGCTTGGGTGGAATCTGGTTCGTCCGATTCCGCTTCGTCCTGCTCTGTATCCGGTTCCGTGTCAAGGTCTACTGCAACAGGCTTTTCCTCGGAAGAAGCGCCGTCCCAAAGAGAAACCGACAGCATACTGTCCCCACTGCTGGAGGCCATAATGCTGCCGTCTTCCAGAGATGCAGAGAAGGACTGGGACACATCACCGTTTACTGTTTGGTAAACATCGGTGCCATCATACATGGCAATCGGCTCCAAACGGTTGTCGATGTCCTGCCATTCTCCGTCTTCTTCATAATGTACCGGAACGCCATACTCTACAGCAATGAAGCTGCCATCGCTCAGACGGTAGTCCTTCTGGAATTCGTCCCGGGCATCATAGGCTTCACCGACAATATAGGCATCCTCGGCTCTTCCACTTTCCTCATCGTAAATGGGATCTCCGTTTTCGTCGGTTGCATAAATGGGATCTTCATCTACCGGTTCTACGGCATTTCCGTTTTCATCAGCCGGAATGACTCCAACGGGGGGAGAAACATCGTCTGCTGCCAGCGCTTCGAAGGGGGCCATTTGCAGGAGAAGCGCGAATGCTAGCAACCAACTGAGTATACGTTTCGTGCGTTTCTTCATAGTCACTTTCCTCTCATATCATTCTAAAGTATATGCTTTGCAATTGGATATGCGGACCAAGCATGTATTCACCAAAGCATATATTTCGTGAATAATATAGTTTGACCACAAATAGAAAGCAATACGTTTGGCACGAAACGGTCAAATTACGACGTAACTCGACAAAAAATGACAAAAACCGGAACAGCAAATGGTTTGCCGTTCCGGTTTCCTGTTGTTTGGGGTGATGAAAATGTTAGCGCAGCGGAAGCTGAATCTGGACGGAAAACACGCTGTCCTGCTTGCTGACCGTCGTCGTGCCGTGATACTTTGCCACGCAGTTTTTCACATTCCGGATGCCGTACCCGTGCACATCGCCGGGCTTCTTCCCCTGCTTGGCAGGAATGGGATTGTCGATTGCGTAAAACAGCGTGTGGTTTTGCTGGCGCAGGGTAAGGGAGATGGTGGGAGAATCCGCCGCGGGTACCTGCTGACAGGCTTCGATGGCGTTATCAATGGTATTGCCCATAATGATGTACAGATCCACCGCGCTGATGGGCAGCTGATCGGGAACCCACACATCGAAATCCAGGGAAATCCCCTGATTCTGAACCTGCTCCAGCGCACGTTCCAGAATCCCGTTGACGACGGCATTCCCCACGTCTACGGTTTGATGGATTTCGGACAGCGCCGTGGTGGCCTGCTGCAAGCTCTGGACGGCGTTTTCCATATCTCCGTGCTGGAATAGATCCTGGGTGGCATTGGTGTATTTCTTGATGTCATGCCAAAGCGCTCTAGTGGCATCCCGAGCTTGCTGCTCTTTTTCGTAGTAGCTGATCTGAATCTGGAGCTGCTGTTCGGCCAGCTCCCGCATATGGCGCTCGTTGTAGGCGGTTTTGATGGTTTCTGTGTAGAAGCAAATCACCAGATTGATGTAGAGCAGGCAAGCGCTGTAGATGGCGATATAGAATGCGCTGATGTTCTCGTAAATGGACAACTGTAACAGCAGCGCTTCTGCAAAAATGCTGAATAGCTGCCCTACCACCAGCGGAATCGTCCAGCGGGGAATAATGGAATCGTTCTTGCGGATGATCTGGGTGGAAATCTGAATGAGAACCAGCACGATCAGCTTGGCAACGACGATACATACTGCTCGGGAGGAGCCGCCATGATCCAGCTGGGAAGTCTGAATCCCAAGCCGGTTCAGCAGGACGATGGACAGAATATCTGCCACAATGGCCAGCAGATTAAAGGCCAGCGTCGCGTAAATGCCGTTGAGGATCTTGCTGTCGTAGCCGAATTTTGCAATCAGGACAATGGAGATCAGCGAGTATCCACCGCGAATCATGGCCGGAATGGGGAACACGGAGAGCAGTGCCAGAATGCATCCATAGAGCACAAAGAGCAGCCGCCGCCGTTTTCGATCCGAGGCAATCGGGGCATAGGCGCGGTTCATGAAATAGCAGAGAAGCAATGTTTCCACGGCGACATTGCTGAGTTCAACGAAGGTGTTCAAATTATTTGCTCCTTAAAAAGGACTGAAATGCCTGCATAAATTCGTTTTTTCGCAGGGATGCAATGGGGATTTTCGTGCCGGTGGTCAGGAACAACCGTCGGGCATTGAGATGGTCGATATACGCCAGATTGACATAGAAGCTCTTATGCGGTTGAGCGAAATGCGTGCCGTTCAGCACGGAGATCACATCGGACAGAGAGGCGCGATAGGGGTAGACCCCGCAGATGGTGTGTACCTGGAGAACATGCCCGTAAATCTCGAAATAATAGATATCCTGGATAGCCAGAAGAATGGTTTCGCCGCTCACGGTGATGGGCAATTTCTGCGGCACCACTTCCGCCAGCGCGAGCTTCAAAACGGCGGAAAAAGCGTCGTAGGAAATGGGCTTTTTCAGATATCGGAAGGCCACGCCGTAGCCCAGAATGGTGTAGCTGCTGCTTTTGGTCACAAAGATGATCAGCGGACGCGCCTCATTTTGCATCAGGGAGACGGCAGCGTCATAGCCATTGGGCGAACGCATTTCGATGTCCATGAAAATGATGTCGAAAAATGTGCTGCTGGCATCTAAGAGATCCTGCGCGGAAGAAAACAGCGTATAGGGCAGGGTGGCGTCATATCGCAGGAGAAAGGAGTGAAGAAGCTCCAATTCCTTGGGCTCGTCATCACAGATTGCAATGCGCATCGTCAGACCTTCTTTTCGGCGGCTTGGTGTTGTTCGTACTGGGTGTTGATGAGACGGGCGATTTCCAGCAAAAACGTTTGCTGTTCTTCGTCCCAGGATTCCATCAAGCAGCTGATTTCAAATGCGGCGGCGGACATGGGGGTGGGCGAGGAGCAGACCTCCTCCAGGTCGAATCGGAGCACGGATTTTAACCGGCGGAGGGTTTCCAGAGACGGATTCGTCTGTCCACGCTCGATTTGGCCCACCAGCGCAACGGAACGCCCGATTTTGGCGGCCAGCTGATCCTGGGTAAGACCAAGGCTTTTGCGCCGGGAATAGACAAGCAAACTAAGTTGATTTTCCATTTTGAGTCCTCGTTAGAAATGCAGTGTTACTTTCTTCGTACAATAGCGACCTTATTATAACTGGTTTATGGGCCATAAATCAAGATAGAAAAACTATTATTGTGCAATAGTACTAGTGATGTTTTGACGAATTACGTCGCGATAATCACGTGTTGCGGCAATGGCATTGTGGCAGAAAATATGACGTGGTATGATTTCAATATCAACTTTTACAAGGAGGAAGTAAAATGAAAAGAAAACTAAATACTATGGCTAGACGGTTAAGTTCAATTGCTGCTCCGCTTGCATTGGCACTCGCTGTTGTTACGGCAAACTCGACGTGCTGGTGGTTTACTTACCAGCCGGATGTACCGGATACTATGAAAAAGTATGTAAAGTAATTACATCACGAAAAATCAGGTTTTATGATTCATAAATTGTCTGCGTCCATTGCGAATCGGTGGGTCGAGCGTGGAATTGTTCAGTCCGAAAATGTGGAAAACTATATCTTTGGCTTGCAATTGGTGCTGTCAGGTCTTATAAACTTTGCGGTGCCAATAGGACTTTCGATTTGTTTGGGCGTTCCTGCTGCGTGGATTCCGTTTATGTTATCATTTGTTCTGCTGAGAATGACAGCGGGCGGTGTCCACGCAAAAACACAGTGGCAGTGTATCTTGATTTTTTGCAGTGTGTATGGAGTATCATTATTTCTTGCACGGCAGCTGGAAAGCTCTGTGCAGTTTATGGGGCTACTGAGCATTGCAATATTTTGTATGGTTGTGGTGCTGTTGATTTCACCGGTACCGGCAACCAACAAGCCGCTAACTGCGCATCAAAGCAAGCGAAACCGAACGATCAGCGTTTTTCTTGCTGGTGCATTTCTACTACCGGCTTTTTTTATGAAAAAGGCTTCTTTTTCGTACACTTTTTATGTTGTACAGTTTTACTTGGGGGAATTGAGCGCTGTTTTGTCCCTGATCTGGGCAAAGGTGCAAGGTAGGACTGCTGGGTAAGCATATTTCAATTGGTTTCCATTTGATTATCCGGCGTGCCTATGTATGGAATATAGTAAAACCCTGGTTGCTTGTTTTTCGTATTCATTGCCGCTCCCCTCCGCCCTTTCAATTTGAACAAAATCAAATTGAAAGGGCGTTTTTTATGAAAACAATTAATCTTCGGAGTTACTATCCGAGCTATTATAAGGAAGACTATTTCATCGAAGTTCCTGACCAGCTGGCTCAGGAACTTCTTCAGTTTCAGCGGAAAGAAGATGCCTATCATCTTCGTACTTACCGAAATAAAGCATATTACTCCTTAGATCGAGGTGATGGAATCGAAAACCATGTATTATTTACCGCTGCAACCCCAGATGAACTATATGAAAAGAAGTTGACGAACCAGCAGCTTCACGCCGCGATCAGTCAACTCCCTGAAAAGCAGGCAAAAAGGATTTATGCCTACTACTTTTTAGATATGGACGAACCTACCATTGCACGGACTGAGGGCGTAAGCCACCAGGCCGTGCATTCGTCTATTCAGCACGGATTAAAAAGAATCGAGAAAATTTTGAAGAATTCTTTCTAAGGGGGTTGCTTTTCGTCCGATTTTTGAAATGGTATATGAGAGGTATTTTATATCATGACATAACCGTGGGCTGAGAGCTCGGGGCGATGCGTCGACCTCTCCGCATCGCCCTACCATGTCAGCAATTCTGCGACATAGACAACTGAATACATCAATCTCAGATACGTTCATCTGTGTCCCAGAGATGGGAAGCTATGCTGCAATGTACGCCAAGACGCAACTGCCGAGCGATTCATACAATGCAGCCGTCGGGCCGTGGCAAGCCCGATATGGCCATAACAGCACAGGTGGATCATGATACTTGCGTCCGGCTCGCGTCAGGTGGAGGGACGCCCCGCCATCAGCATGGAGGGAGGTGAGACCTATGGAGCAGCTGCCAGCTGCCGTCTGAGATCATATACAACTACACGACTAGAGGTAAACTATGAAAACCAAAGAAGCGTATAATGTATTGTTTGTTGACTACCCTGATATTGTAAATGTTGAGCAAATGTGTGAAATGCTTGGCGGCATTAGCACGAAAACAGCCTATCAGCTATTAAAAACAGGTAGTATTAAAAGTTTTATTGTCGGGAAACGCTATCGTATTCCCAAAATAAACATTATGGAGTATCTTCAGTTAGTCAGCGGCTAATTTTTTTACACCCGGAAGTACAACTGATATAATATCCCTGTCAGTGGCAGGTGGACTTCTCAAATTAGGAGGGACAAAATATGGTAGCAGGCCATCTGCGAGAAAAACGGGGATATTACTATATCGTCCTCAGTTATAAAGATATCAATGGGAAACGGCAAACACCATCCAAATCTACAGGATTGCCGGTCAAAGGAAATAAGAAGCGTGCAGAAGCAATGCTTCGAGAAGCTCAGCTTCGAAAGGAACAGGAGCTTGAATTAGAGAGGCAGCAACTTCCATGCACAGAAACTCAGGAACCCCTATTTTCACAAAAAGATGTGGGTTTCACTGACTATATGTCGAAATGGCTCGCAATGATGCAAAGCAATGTGGAGGAAACTACATTTTCGTCCTATTCAACCTGCGTGAAAAAGCGAATCAACCCATATTTTGATCACTTTTTTCCAGGAATCAAGTTGAGAGAGATTACATCCGCACATATCCAGGAGTTTTATATCTATGAACGAACGGAACGGAAGCTCAGCAATAATACTATCTTGCGGCGGCATGCAAACATTCGCAAGGCACTACAGTATGCGCTGAGAGTAGGATTGATTCCGTCAAATCCTGCGGTATTAGTAGAACGTCCGAAGCCCGGTGGTTATAAGGCGGCATTTTGTAACGAGGAGGAACTGCGAACTGTAATTGCAGCAGTAAAGGGCGATCCGGTTGAATTCGCCGTAATTACGGCAGCATTTTACGGCTTGCGCCGCAGCGAGATTGTCGGTCTTAAATGGGATGCAATTAACTTTCAAAAGAAAACCATTACAATTCGCCATGTAGTAACGCAGACAATGGTAGAAGGAAAACATACTGTGATTCAAAAGGATCGGACGAAGAACAAAACGAGCCATAGATCTCTTCCTCTGGTTGCGCCCTTTGAAGCGCTGCTATTAGACATGAAACGTCGGCAGAAAGAAAACCAAATCTTGTGTGGTAATTGTTATAACACCGATTATCTGGATTATATCTATGTTGACCCCATTGGGAATCTGATTAAACCAGATTATATTACTGGACATTTTCAGCTTGTCCTCAAGAAAAACGGATTACGCCGCATTCGGTTTCACGATTTACGCCATAGTTGTGCCAGTCTTTTGCTTGCACACGGTGTCAATCTGAAGCAAATCCAGGAGTGGCTTGGTCATAGCAACATAGCGACAACTGGCGATATATACGCCCACTTAGATGTGGAAAGCAAGGTGGCGTCTGCGGAAGCCATCGTTGAATTGCTTCCGGCTGCGGGACTCCCAGAGAATAGAAAAACCGCCGCAAATCAAAACTGATTTGCGACGGTGTGGTGCCGCTAACCGGACTCGAACCGGTACTGGATTGCTCCAGGCAGATTTTAAGTCTGCTATGTCTACCTATTCCATCATAGCGGCATATGAAATTTGCTTGGCATCGTAAAAACGAAGCCTGAGAAATCGGAGGCCCATTTAGGAGGCCCATCGGTGAAATCTTGAACCAGCAAGAATAAAAGTAGCTGGAACTGCAACGGTTTGAGAAATAACCGGACAAAATCACGCAGAACATTTTAAGTCCCTTGTGTCTGCCAATTTCACCATACCAGCGTTGATGTTATTTTACCCCAGCACGGGGAGCTCTGTCAAGGGGAATGTACGTTTCCGGCGGCGAGGTTGCCGAGAAAATGGAAACGTGGTATGATATCCTCATTAAAAAGCAAAGGAATGCAGATTTTATGTTAAAACGGTCAGTCATTGGCATCCTGGCCCATGTGGACGCGGGAAAGACCACCTTGTCCGAGGCCATGCTCTATACGGCGGGCAGTCTGCGGATTCTAGGCCGGGTGGATCATGGGGATGCCTTTTTGGATACCTTTTCATTGGAGCGGCAGCGGGGCATTACGATTTTCTCCAAGCAGGCGGTATTGCAGCTGCCAAGGCTGCGGGCCACGTTGCTGGACACCCCGGGCCATGTGGATTTTTCCGCAGAGATGGAGCGAACCATGGATGTGCTGGACTGCGCCATTCTGGTGGTCAGCGGCAGCTCCGGGGTACAGAGCCATACCCTGACGGTGTGGAAGCTCCTCCGGCAGCGGAATATTCCCACCCTGCTGTTCGTGAACAAAATGGATCTTCCGGGAACGGAGCGGGAGTCGGTACTCCGGGATCTTAGAAGCCAGCTTAGCGAGCGAATCTGCGTCCTGCCCCCGGAGGATCCCGAAGAGCTGGCGCTGTGTGATGAAGCATTGCTGGAGGAATTCCTGAATACCGGTGATCTTTCGGCGGATTCCATTACTGCGGCAGTGCAGCAGGGCAGAATCTTCCCGGTGTGGTTCGGTTCGGCGTTGAAGCTCCAGGGGGTATCGGAATTCATGAAGGCGCTGGAAACGTATGCGCCCCAGTGTACCGGCGGACGGGAATTCGGCGCGCGGGTCTATAAAATCTCCCGGGACGAGCAGAATCAGCGGATGAGCCATATGAAGATTACCGGCGGCGTGCTCCATGTGCGGGATACCCTGCCCTCCGGAGAAAAGATCACCCAGCTGCGGGTCTATTCCGGAGCGAAATATCAGACCGTGGAGGAAGCGCAGATCGGCGACGTGGTGGCGGCATTGGGCCTCAGCCAAACCTATACCGGTCAGGGCCTGGGCGCGGAGACGGCCTCGGAGGAAGCGGCGGCCATGACTCCGGTGCTCACCTATCGGGTGATTTTGCCGGAGGGGGCCGACCTGACAAAAAGCCTTGCACAGCTCCGGCAGCTGGAGGAGGAAGAACCCCAGCTCCATGTGGAATTCGACACCCATCGCCAGGAGATTCGCGTGGGCATTATGGGCCCGGTGCAGCTGGAGATCCTGAAGGAGCTGCTGCTGGAGCGGTTTGGCCTGGAAGTGGAATTCGACCAGGGGAGCATTCTCTACCGGGAGACCATTGCGTCCACGGTGGAGGGCGTGGGACATTACGAACCCCTCCGGCACTATGCCGAGGTGCATCTCCTGCTGGAGCCGGGGGAGCGGGGCAGCGGACTTGTCTTCACGTCCTCCTGCTCCGAGGATCAGCTGGATCGGAACTGGCAGCGGCTGATTTTGACCCACCTCATGGAGAAGCAGCATCTGGGCGTGCTGACCGGTTCGCCCATTACGGATATGAAGATCACGCTGGTAGCCGGAGAAGCCCATGTGAAGCACACCGAGGGCGGGGATTTCCGGCAGGCCACCTATCGGGCGGTGCGGCAGGGCTTAATGCAGGCGGAAAGCGTCCTATTGGAGCCCTGGTATGCCCTGCATTTGGAGGTGCCCCAGGAAAATGGGGGCCGGGCCATGTCCGATCTCCAGCGGATGGGCGCGGAATTGAATCCACCGGAAACAAAGGGGGATACGGCGGTGCTGGAGGGCACGATTTCGGTCTCCGCCTTCGGAGATTATCCCCAGGAAATCACCGCTTATACCCATGGATTGGGGCGGATTTCCCTGACGGTTCACGGCTATGCCCCCTGCCACAATCAAGCAGCGGTGGTGACAGAGCTGGGCTACGACCCGGAGAAGGATGTGGACAACTCTCCGGACAGCATTTTCTGCGACCACGGCGCGGGATCCCTGGTGAAGTGGAATGAGGTGCCGGAGCATATGCATCTGCCCGGTGTATTAAAGCCCCCGGCCCCGGAGGAACCGGAGCGGGAGGTGTTGGGCCGGAGATACAAGGCTCTGGCGGCGACGGACAAGGAGCTTATGCAGATTTTTGAGCGTACCTATGGGCCGGTACATCGGGATCGGATGCAGGCCATGCGCACGCAGAAATCCGGCAGCTCCTCCAAACCCTATCAGGCCGCGCCCATTCCCCAGGGGCCGGAATATGTTCTGGTGGACGGCTATAATATGATTTTTGCTTGGCCGTTCCTGAAAACCCTGGCCGCCCAGGATTTGAATGCCGCCCGGGATCAGCTGGTGGACATTCTGCGGAATTACCAGAGCTATCGGCAGTGCCCGGTGATTCTGGTGTTCGACGCCTATAAGGTCAAGGGCAATCCCGGTTCGGTGGAGCACTACGGCGACCTGTCCGTGGTCTACACCAAGGAGGCCCAGACGGCGGACAGCTATATTGAGCGGCTGTCCTACGACCTGGGGAAAAAGCACCGGGTGCGGGTGGCCACCTCCGATGGCATGGAGCAGATCATTATTCTGGGCCATGGTGCATTGCGCACGCCTGCGTCGGTATTCCTTCGGGAAGTGGAGGATGTGATGGAGGATATTCGGAGCTTTTTGTCGGAATAACCAAAAAAGATCCGTCAAAATTCGCAGATGCATTTGTGCGGTGTTGCCCTATATATAATGTATCGCAAAGCCCCCTGACCTTCCGATATCGGAGGGAACAGGGGGCGATTTCTTATTCCTCGGCGCTTCTGGTTTCGCTGAGCACCAGGCCGGGGTTCTTTTTAATGTTGAAGTCGATGGACCAATAGCTGGAGAAGACCAGCAGGCTGCGGCCACGATAATCCTCCAGCAGCTCGGCGTCGGAGGAGAGCATCAGATCCTTGGGCTCGCAGGGGCACTGATCGATGAATCGCAGGAACTGATAGGGCAGGTTGTACATACGCAGATCCACGCCGTACTCGTTCTTCATCCGGTACTGGAATACGTCGAACTGAAGGGTGCCGACTACGCCGACGATGACTTCCTCCATGCCGGTGTTGGGCACCTTGAAAATCTGAATGGCGCCTTCCTGGGCGATCTGCTCGGTGCCCTTGATGAACTGCTTGCGCTTCATGGTGTTTTTGGGAGATACGCGCATGAAGTGCTCCGGCTCGAAAGTGGGGATGCCGGAGTATTTGAATTTTTTGCCGGGCACGGTGATAGTATCGCCGATGGAGAACAGGCCGGGATCAAACACGCTGATGATGTCGCCGGCATAAGCCTCTTCCACGATTTCGCGTTCGGCAGCCATCATGGTCTGCGGCTGGCTCAGGCGCATTTTTTTGCCGCTCTGCATGTGGTAATACTCCCTGTCGCGCTGGAAATGGCCTGAGCAGATGCGCATAAAGGCCAGCCGGTCGCGGTGGGCCTTGTTCATATTGGCCTGGATTTTGAACACGAAAGCGGAAAAATCTTCGGAGAACACGTCGATCTCGCCGCAGTCCGCCGTGCGGGACAGCGGGGGGG
>OGZF01001297.1_pt1 | contig 16114 bp, 13 predicted proteins | sample 1576771 | NCBI WGS metagenome assembly OGZF01 (sample SAMEA3541536, study PRJEB24748) | human gut metagenome | biome: human gut; feature: human-associated habitat; material: faeces | place: China | collected 2012
GGCGGTCGGCTTAACTGTCGGTGTTGCCGTTGGCTCGGCTGTTGGTGTTGCTGTCGGTGTCACAACTCCGACAATCAGTTTAAAGCTACGTTCAACATTTCCGTTTGCGGTCGGTGCAGTAACTGTCACATAATACACGCCCTCTGCAATATCATCCATGAATCCAATCGTTGACGAATATTTCGAAACGCTTATATTGCCCGTTATAGGTGCAAAGCACATATTAAGTTCCTTAAAATCAGCCTCATAATTTCCGTCATCTGTCAACGTTGAATTTCTCGGGCCGTACGTTTTACCATTATATGAAACAGTATAAACAAGCGGTACCATACTTATATCATAAAAACCGCTGCCCTCAAATTCCGTTTCAATCGGAATATCAAAATAACCTTGATTAACTTCAAGCGAAGTGTCATTAAATTCACTCCCTGTTATCCCAAAACTTTTCAAAACAACAGCTTCTTTCGTTTTAGTGCTCGTCTTAAAGCCGCCCACCGTCTTGTCAAGCGTCATATCAGATTGAGTGGCATACGGATTGAAAGTAAAACTTCCGTCACCCTTTGATGTCTTAATATATAACCTGTCATACTCGGCAATACCCGAAGAATTTACTCCGCCCGAAGTTTGAAATTCTGTCACACCGCTTAGTGTACCGTTTACCGTAAGCAATCCGTCCTTTGCCAAAACAAGTGTACCTCCGCCGTAAAAATCATTTACACTGCATTCACCCAAGTTTGACATATCCAAAATTCCGTTTGAATTAATCTTTACGTTGACATCGTCATTAATCTCGGTAAGCTCAAGCATTCCGCTGTCAACCGTAAGCAAACCTATATTTTTCATTGCACTGCTGTACTGATACTCCGTTACCACACTGACATTTGCTCTGCCGCTACCGCAGTCGCCGTCAATCTCGTAAAGAGGACTGTTGCTCAAATTAATATTCACATTGCCCGTCACACCGTACACTGCCGAATCGGCAGTCGGTGCGGTCGGCTCATTATTCGGATCAAGGAAATTATCGGAATTATAATAACCCTCTTTCGCTCCGCAAGAATACACCTTACCGATATTTTTACCCGTCACATCGTTTATATCAATTTCAACATCTTTATCAAAACTGCCGTTGATACTTCCGGCATAAATATTTCCGAAATGCGTTTTATTACCGCTTAAAACTATCTTGCTTTTTTCTCCGACCGTCGGACTAAGGCTCACACCGTTTTTGTCGTACAACGTACCGCCTACAATATGTACTTCCCTTGTATTTTGAAAATATGTAACATTGTCAAGCGTAAGTGTATATCCGTTTGCCGCAATCAGTGCGTGATTGCCGTTTACAAGCGACAAAACCACATTTTTAAAACTCACGTTTCCGCCCAAAACCACACCCGCTTTGCGTATTGAAATCTCCGGTGCGGTATCGCTTTTTGAAGTGATTGTAACATTTTTGTTTATTACAAGCGGTTTATCGTCACTGCTGTTTACAAATGCGCCTTTTTCGCCTACACATATTGTACCGCCGTCCTCAACGGCATTTAATGCGTCCTCAAACAGATTATAAGGCGATTGTTCTGTTCCGTTTCCTGTGCTCGAACTGTTTCCGCCGGTAAATTCGGTGTACACCGTATTGTCACTTACCGCCATTACTATCGGCGGACAAAGTACTATACAAAGTATTAAAATCAATATGTTTTTCAGTTTCATTAATTCGCTCCTTTTTTCTTTTTAGTGACATTATACTATTAAATCCGTCTTTATACAAGTTTAAATCTGATAATTATAATTATCCGGCAACCTATACTGTGACGGAACAATGCCGTATTGCTTTTTGAAAAGTTGCGAAAAATATCCGACGTCCTTATAATCAAGTCTTAATGCGATTTCGGTAATTTTCATTTCCGTATTTTTCAGTAACCACCCTGCACGTTTTAAGCGTACAGTTGTGATATAATCCACAAAGCGCATACCTGTCTGTGTTGCGAACACCGTACTTAAATACGAACTGTTCATATACAGCTTAGACGCAATAGTCTTTTGTTTCAGGTCACTTTCCGGATTGTTCAATATGTATAATATAACATCCTGCATTTGCGGATTTTGAACTTTGGGATATAATTCCCACACTTCGTTTGCAGTTTCGATAACCGCCCTTTCGGCGTCCTCGGTTCTCTCTATCCCCACATACTCCTTGACATCAATATGCGGAATATACAAATCAAGCCATTCGTTTTGCTTGAAAAGTTCGTTTACAACATTGTCGTATGTGCTGATAACCGCATTTTCCGCAAGCACGTTATCTGTAGCAATATTGTATATATCAGTGCGTGTATCGGCAAGCTGTTTTTCAAGATTGCCGCCGTGCTGTTCTATACAACTGAGTATTTCTTCGGAATGATAAACTTCTTCCTTCTTGTCAGTTCTGTTCTCTATGCGGTCAAAAATCGAACAGAACGACTTTTCAGTCAAAGGCTCTGTAAGATAATCAAACGCACCGTAAATTATACCCTGTCTTGCGTTTTCAAAATTCGGCTCACTGCTGAAAAGCACCACGCACGAACACAGCCTTTCACCTCTGATGTGCCTTAAAAGCTGAAGTCCGTCCATTCCGTCAATATCCGTTTGCATGACTGCCAAATCATAGTGCTGTTTTCTAACCTCATCATAAGCCGTCGTGCCGTCTTTTGCGACCGCCGATATTTCAAATTCCGAATTTTCGCCCCAAATATTCATTCTTTTTATCTTTTCAGAAATATTTTCATCCTTAAAAACAAGCAATACCTTGTACATATAATCCCCTTCTCACACCGTATTTTTATATCATACTTATCCGATAGGTTTAATCATAACACATATTTTTTTTTTTGTCAATTTAATATAGGAAATTTTTTTAATTTTTTTGTATTGTCATTTTACCGTATATATTATATAATTTTATAAAAACAATTTTTATGAACGGAGTTGTTGTTTTATGGAATTGAAGATAAAGAAAATATTTTTTAAATTATATATATTAAATACCGAAAATCAAACAGAATTTATAATAAAGAAAAACCTGAAAACATATGGTGAATATTCTGTCTGTAACAACAGAGGTGAAATTGTTTATTCCGTAAAAATCGACCCTAAACCGCTCGACAAACGCATTAAATACGTCTTTACCGAACACGAAACACAAAACGAATTTTACGCATGGGCAGACTACAAATGGAACGACACCGAAACAAACGGCTCTGCTTTAAAGAAACTTTACGATATTTTCGTAACACCTCCGATTGAATTTTATATTGAGGCTGAAAGCTTTTTCGGTGAACTTTGTATAAGACGAAGTAAATTCAATAAATTCGATATTCTGATAAATAACAAACTCAAAGGGTTGATTACAAATCACAAAATTTCATGTGATGAAATCGACGATAAAGCACTTCTTGCAATGCTTTACGTTTTTTCAAAATTTGTTACGGATAACGAAAAAGAACTTGTTTCCGCTAAAATTATGTAATACAAAAGGCTGTCGGCGAAATGCCGACAGCCTTTATTTTTTATTTTACGGTAACTTTTCTGTATGTATTAAAGTTTAACCATTTTTCAAAGAATTTGTTTTCGTCATCTCTTGTTGCATATTCCCTAAGGAAGTTCACAACTTTTTCTCTTGAATCAGCCTTAATTTCAAAACCGCGTCCGTTAATGACAGGGTAACCGTCGTATTCATAATTCTTTGTTTCGATAATATCGCCTATCTTCTTATTTCTGACTTTAACCGTAACTCCGTCACGAAGTACAATTATATCAAAGCTGTCAGGATATTTATAGCTTTCACCCTCTGTCGGAATTTCGTCACCGACAGTATAAGTCTTGTCAACAGGTTGATATTTAAGTACTGACAAACTCTGTGGATCGTAATAGAATTCTTCAAAAATATCGCCTCTTGCCTCAAGGTTTTCAAACTTAAACGATGCTCTGTCCGAGAAAGAACCGCCCTTTTCTTTAAGTTCGTCAACAACACCACAAGCCGAAGTCATATTTGTCACACGGTCGATAAGAATTAATTCACCGAGTGTTCTGTGTTCTTCAAACAAGTCTGCAACAACAGCCTCTGTAAGCAAAATTTCGCATACCGCAATACCGTTTTTGCCTATTGTTTCCGCATTGATATGCTCACCTGTATTAACGTCAATCGCATAATCAATACCTGCGACTATACCTGCGATTGTCTTTGTACCAATCTTTACAAGATAGTCTTTTCCGACTGTCAAAGGCTCATCGTCCATCCACAAAAGTGACGCTGTAAGACGCTTATAAGGTGCAAGGTTTGTACCCTTTACAAGCACACAACCTCTTGAAACGTCAACTTCTTTGTCAAGAGTAATTGTGACAGGCTGACCTTTAAATGCAGTTTCTGACTTCTTGTCACCTACATAAATTTCTTTTACATGAGCACTTTCATTGCTCGGCAATGTTGTAATCTCGTCACCGACATTTATGCTGCCCGATTCAATCTGACCTTGAAAACCTCTGAATGTGTGGTTCGGTCGGCAGACTCTCTGTACAGGGAGATAAAATCCCTGTTCCGCATTTTCTTCGCTTATATCTACATTTTCAAGATATTTCAAAAGCGGTTCGCCGTCATACCAAGTGATGTTTTCCGATTTAACCGTTACGTTGTCACCCTCTGTTGCAGACAACGGAATTATCTTAACGTTTTCAAGTGACAATTCGTTTTTCAATTCTTCAATCTGTCCTACGATTTTATCATAAGCATTTTTATCATACTTTACAAGGTCCATCTTATTTACGGCAAACACAAAGTAACGTATACCCATAAGCTTACAAATTCTCGCATGACGTCTTGTTTGAACAAGCACGCCTTGTGACGCGTCGATAAGAATTACAGCCAAGTCCGCAAATGACGCACCTACTGCCATGTTTCTTGTATATTCTTCGTGTCCGGGTGTATCGGCAACGATAAAGCTTCTGTTGTCGGTTGTGAAATAGCGGTATGCAACGTCAATCGTTATACCTTGTTCTCTTTCGGCCATAAGTCCGTCAAGTAAAAGTGAGTAGTCAATCGCTCCGCCTCTGCTGCCGACCTTACTGTCAAGCTCCAACGCTTTCTCCTGATCAGCATAAAGAAGTTTTGAGTCGTAAAGGATATGTCCTATAAGTGTTGACTTACCGTCGTCAACGCTTCCGCAAGTTATAAATTTAAGTAATCCGTTCATATTAGAAATAACCCTCCCTTTTTCTGCGTTCCATGCTTCCTGCCGCCTCATTGTCTATAACTCTTGAAGTTCTTTCGGAAGATACCGCACTTAGTGTTTCTTCAATAATTTCGTCAAGCGTATCGGCAGTCGATTCTATACCGCCTGTAAGCGGATAACAGCCAAGTGTTCTGAATCTTACCGATTTGTATTCAGGCACTTCTCCCTCTTTTAGAGGTAATCTGTCGTCATCAACCATTATAAGATTACCGTCACGTTCAACAACAGGTCTTTTTGCCGCAAAGTAAAGCGGTACAATATCAATCTTTTCACGCTTGATATACTGCCAAATATCTTTTTCTGTCCAGTTTGAAATTGGGAATACTCTCATACTTTCGCCCTTGTTAATCTTAGTGTTGTAAAGTTTCCACATTTCAGGACGTTGATTTTTAGGGTCCCAAGCCTGTGCCTCATTTCTGAATGAGAAAATTCTTTCCTTTGCACGCGATTTTTCTTCGTCACGTCTGCCGCCGCCGAATGCCGCTGTAAATCCGTACTTTGTAAGCGCCTGCTTTAATGCCTGTGTTTTCATTATATCAGTATAAGCCGCACCGTGATCAAACGGATTGATACCTTGCTTTATACCTTCCTCATTTGAATACACAATCATTTCAATACCGAGTTTCTTTGCGGTATCGTCACGGAATTTAATCATATCCTTAAACTTCCAAGTCGTGTCTATGTGCATAAACGGGAACGGCGGTTTTTCAGGATAAAACGCCTTCATTGCAAGGTGCAGCATTACTGAACTGTCCTTGCCGATTGAGTATAGCATTACAGGCTTTTCACACTCTGCCGCTACCTCTCTTATAATATATATTGCTTCTGCTTCAAGCTCATCAAGATGTGATAATTCACTCATTTAGTGTCCCTCCTTTTAGTGTCCCTTAATACTTATTTGATTCTTTTCTGTCTATGTCTATTTCGGAAACCGTGCCGTCATATTTTTCAATTACCCATTTCAAAATATCGCCGTTTTCCTCTGTATGTACCTTACTTCCCATACCGCCTATATCCGCACCGAGATAAAACGATATTGCGTGCATAGGACATTCCTTGATACAGGAAGTACAGCCCCAGCAATCTTTCGGGTACTTTATAAATGCTTTATTATCTCCGTCCTTTTTTATAAGACTTCCCGGACATACCATACAGCATTTTCCGCAGCCTATACATTTGCTTTTATCAATCATTATGCTCATATGTTCTGCCCCCTTCCACAAGGTCACGAAGTATAATTTCTATTTCACCGTCTTTAAGACGTGAATTGACGTATTTGTTAAAGTTTTCGTTATCCTTATTCGGATAATCAAGATTTTCCGCAAAACTGTGCCAGCGTGTTTCCTTTCTCGCTTTGAGATGTGCTATAACACTTCTTGCAACGACAAGTCTTTCACGAAGTTCGTATATATACATAAGCTCCTGAAAATCTTCTGCGTGAAGTTTTTCTGAAAGCTGATAGATTTGACGGATTTTCGTATCGGCTATGTCAAGCTGTTTTTCATTAAAGCGATAATTTGTCTTGATACCGCCTGCATACGAATCCATAACGGTCTGCATTGCCTCTTCAAGCTGTTCTGTCGTGAATGTTCCGTCAGTGTTTCCGTAAAGGAAATCTGTCACTTCCGATAGGTGACGTTCAATGTCGCTTTCGTCAATCGCAATTATTTCGCCAAGTTCAGAAATTGCGGTAAGTGCCGCAATTTCACCCTCTGCCAACGCACCTGTAACGTATTTCTGCGGACAACCTCCTGCAACGTCACCTGCGGCATACAAGCCTTTTACGGTAGTTCTTCTCTTTGTATCCACCCAATAACCGCTTGCGGTGTGACCGCCTACGATATAAGGCTCTGTACCCTCTATCTCAACATTTTGCTCCGACGGATTTTTACCGTTTTCAATCCATTTAAGAGTCTGTGACGGTGCCATATTCAGATAAGCCTTTTTCAAACCCTCGCTTGCCTCTTGGGATATACCCTCTGTACAAAGATAGCAAGGACCTCTGCCCTCAATATTTTCATTCACCGTTCCGTACACTCTCTCGGAGGTTGTAAGACCGTATTTTGTTTCGTAAACCTCTCCGAGTGAATTTATTTGCTTTGCACCTGCACCTTGTGCCAAAGTACCTGTCGGTGCGATTGTATCTTTACAGCGAAGTGCTATAAATCGCATTTCAAATGTCGTCATTTCCGCACCGGCTTTTATACCCATTGCATATCCGGCACCAGTATTAAACGGCGGATACCACATTTTATGACGTGAAAATCCGGGATTATTCGGCTTGTAAAGTCCTGCCGCACCGCCTGTTGCGATTATAACCGCTTTCGCCTCGATTATGTAAAACGTATCGTTTTCAATACCTATACCGTATGCACCCTTTATCCTGTTACCCTCAACCGCATAATCAATAATATTTACACGATTAAGCACCGATACATTTTCTTTTTGCAATGCCGCCTCTGCCAAAATAGGCTTTATATTTTCACCGTTGATTTTAAGGTTTCTGTTACCTCTTGTCACATACTTTCCGTTTTCGTCCTTCAAAATAACAAGTCCGAGTTTTTCAAGTCTGTCTACGACTTCATTCAGCTTTTCGGACATTGTAAGAAGTAAATCTTCTCTTACAATTCCGTCCGCGTCCTTTTTTGCATAATCAACGTAATCCTGCGGAACACGTCCCTCTGTTATGTATGCGTTAAGTGCATTGACACCTGCGGCAAGACAGCCGCTTCTCTTTATATGTGCCTTTTCACATATAAGCACCTTTGCGTCGGAATGTTCTGCGACAGTAACCGCCGCATAGCAACCGGCAGTACCGCCGCCTATAATTAAAATATCTGTTTTTAATCTTTCGGTTTTCAATATATTTGTCATATAAACACCTCTTTTATCAGATTACCAATGAATCCTCCGAAATTGATTTATTGTCAAGCAAGTATGCCTTATCACCTACCGTAACAAATATTCTGTACAAGAATACGTCAACTTCTTCACCGACTTCAATCGCCTGTTCGTCAAGACCGCGTCTGGCTTTAAGTTCCGTACCGTCCACGTCTACGACTACTTCTATACTGTCGCCTCTGAACAATACATTTTTCGTAACTCCGTGAGATGCGGAGCTTTTGTATTTCTGTACTTCGTTTTTCTTTGTCACTTTAACAAATTCAGGTCTTACGATTGCTTTTTCGACATTTTCAATATGCTCAAAATTATGAAACTTTGAATAATCATCAACGAATGTTGTTTCTCCGAAAAACGATGCTGTAAATGCTGTTTTCGGATTGTGATAAATTTCAATAGGTGTTCCCGTCTGTTCAATTCTACCCTTATTTGTTATTATAATTTCGTCTGCAACTTCGATTGCCTCATCTTGGTCGTGGGTTACGAATATACTTGTAACTCCAAGCTTTTCAATCATTTCTCTAAGCCAGCTTCTAAGCTCTTTTCTTACCTTTGCGTCAATCGCCGCAAACGGTTCGTCAAGAAGTAAAAGCTGTGGATTAGGTGCAAGCGCTCTTGCGAATGCCACTCTCTGTCTTTGACCGCCCGAAAGCTGACTCGGATAACGTTTTTCCAACCCCTCAAGACCTATAAGTTTAATAAGTTCTCTTACTCTCTCGTCTATCTTCTTTTTATCGGCTTTCTGAACTCTAAGACCGAATGCGATATTATCATACACCGTCATATACCGAAACAGTGCGTAATTCTGAAATACAAAGCCAATCCCTCTCTTGCTTGCCGCAAGGTCGTTTACTCTCACACCGTCGATTATAATATCGCCGCTGTCTGGAGTTTCAAGACCCGCAATCATTCGCAGAATAGTTGTCTTACCGCTGCCGCTCGGACCTAAAAGACCGATAAGTTTACCCTTTTCAACGCCGAAGTTGACATTGTCCGACGCTTTATAATCGCCGAAGTTTTTGTTTATATTTTTTAATTCAACGTACACTCTATTCCGCCTTCTTTCCTTTGTATTCAACAATACTTCTGATTATCAAAATAATCACTGCCAAAATCACAAGTATTGACGCTACCGCAAATGCCGGTACATATTTATTGTCGCCGAAAAGTATTTCAACCTGCAACGGAAGCGTATTCGTTTTACCTCTCAAATGTCCCGAAAGGACTGATACCGCACCGAATTCACCCATCGCTCTTGCCGTACAGAGTACCACTCCGTAAAGCAATGCCCATTTTATATGAGGGAATGTTACTTTTCTGAAAATCGTAAATCCGCTTGCACCCATAAGTGCCGCCGCTTCTTCCTCTGTGCCCTGTTCCTCAAGTATCGGTATAATTTCTCTTGATATAAACGGAAACGTTACAAATATCGTTGCCAATATAATTCCCGGTACGGCAAACACTACTTTTATACCGGCTTGCTGTAAATAAGGATAAAGCATGCTTTGTCTGCCGAATACCAATATGAATATCAAACCTGCTATAACAGGTGAAACCGTTACCGGAATATCAATAAGCGTTGTCAAAACCTTTTTGCCTTTAAACCGGAACATTGTCAAGAACCATGCCGCAAACAGTCCGAAGAATGTGTTTACAACAAGTGCCGACAAAGTTGCTTTTGCGGTAAGTTTAACCGCACTTATTGTATCTTTATCGGTTATGTACTGAAAATATTTTCCTACACCGTTACGAAGTGCAACGGATATAACCGTATAAAGCGGAAGAATTAAGAATACAAATGCGAATAATACGCTGACGGCAATTAATATCCATTTAACAACCTTACTGCCTTCATTTTTCTGCATACTATCTTCCTCCTTTTAATATTTTTGTGTTTCTCGCCTGAATAAGATTTACAATAAACAATATTGCAAATGAGAATGCAAGCATCACAAGTGCTATTGCCGTTGCACTGTTATAGTCAAAGTCCTGTAATTCCGACATAATTATAAGCGGTGTTATTTCCGTTTCATAAGGCTTGTTGCCTGCTATAAAAATTACACTGCCGTATTCTCCTATACATCTTCCGAGTGCCAAGCCAAAGCCTGTAAGTGCAGGAGGAATTATTTCGGGTAAAATGACTTTACGAAATATCGTTCCTCTGTTTGCACCAAGCGCCCCTGCCGCCTCCTCATATGACGGATCAAGCTTTTCAAGTACAGGCTGTACCGCTCTTACAACGAACGGTATGCCGATAAATATAAGCGCCACTACAATTCCGATTCTTGTATGTGCTATTTTTATACCGAACGGTGCGAATAATTTTCCTATAAGTCCTTCTTCTGTTGTAAGGTTTGTAAGAGCCAAACCGGCAACAGCTGTCGGAAGTGCGAACGGAAGTTCAATCATTCCGTCAAGAACACGTTTAAACGGAAAATCATATCTTACAAGCACCCAAGCAAGTATGACGCCCATAATCGAATTTATTATTGATGCGATAAGCGAAGTGAGGAAAGTTACCTTAAAACTTGCAAGAACACGCGGACGTGTAATTGTTTCGATAATATCGCTCAGGTGCATTCTTGATGTGTAAATCACAAGTGCCGCCAACGGTATAAGAACAACTAAACTCAATATTGTAATTGTCACGCCCATTGAAAGTCCGAAACCGGGTATTACTCTTTTCTTCTTTGCTTTCATTTACATTCCTTCTTTACTTATCTGTTTTTTCATAAATGCGGTCAAATACTCCGCCGTCATCAAAATGCTTTTTCTGTACTTCGTCCCAACCGCCGAAGTCTTGTATTGTTACAAGGTTTATGTTAAGGTCAAATGTATCTGCATATTCGTTTAATATATCAGGGTTTGACGGACGGTAGAAATTGTCGCCTGCAATTCTCTGTGCCTCATCGGAATATAAATAACTTAAATATTCCGTTGCAACATCTCTTGTACCTCTTTGATCAACCACCTCATCAACCACCGCAACAGACGGCTGAGCCAAAATGCTTATGCTCGGCGTTACGATTTCATATTCATCGGGATTTTCCTGAACCGATAGGAACGCCTCATTTTCCCAAGCGATAAGTACATCGCCTTGATTGTTTTCAACAAATGATGTTGTAGCACCTCTTGCTCCCGAATCAAGTACAAGCACGTTTTCGTATAACTTCTTTATAAATGCCTCAATCTGTGTTTCGTCACCGTTGTAAAGTTTATCGGCATATGCCCAAGCCGCAAGGTAATTCCATCTTGCACCGCCTGAAGTTTTCGGATTAGGTGTTATAACTCCGACGCCGTCTTTAACAATGTCGCCCCAATCCTTGATATTTTTCGGATTGCCTTTTCTTACAAGGAATACGATTGTTGAAGTGTAAGGTGAACTGTCCTTGTCAAATTCATTTATCCAGCCGTCCTCTATAAGTCCTGCGTCTTGTATTGCCTTTACGTCATATTCAAGCGCAAGAGTTACAACGTCTGCCTCGTTTCCGTTTGCAACTTCAAGTGCTTGCTTACCGCTGCCGCCGTGTGACTGTATAACTTCAACGTCCTGTCCTGTTTGCCCTTTCCAATGCTCTGCGAAAAGTTCGTTGTACGCACTGTATAATTCTCTTGTAGGGTCGTATGATACATTCGTTATCGTAACCGACTTTTCTGTACTTGTGTCTGCACTGTTTCCGCAGCCTGCAAGTACCGTTACCGTCAAAATTGATGTTAATAATATGCTAAAAATTTTCTTTTTCATAATTTCATTACCTCACTATAATATAAAATTTATTTTTTAATCACCTCTGAGCCATACACATTCGGCAACACATCTTTCTATATACCATACTTTTTCTGTTCAAATTTTCTCTCATAATCGTTGCCTCCTTTGTTATTCATACTTTTCCTATGGGATATAAGATTTTTAATGTCCTTATCTTACTCCTATATTGTCGTTTTGTCAACATTTTCATATAGTAAAAAAATTAAAATTTTTTCCTATATGTTTTATTTCGGACGACCGATGATCGTCCGCTACGAAATACTTATAAATTAAGAAAAGCAAAATTATCCGAATATAATTAATCATACTTGCAAATAATAACACAAAACGAAAGGCGGAAATTTTTATGTTAAGAGGAAAAATAGTAGTAGTCGGTGCCGGTTTTGTAGGTTCTACGACCGCATACACAATAATGCTTGACGGTTTTTTCAGAGAAATTGTATTGATTGACGTAAACAAAGACAAAGCCGACGGTGACGCTCTTGATATGGCTCACGGCACATCTTTTCTAAAGCCTGTAAGCGTTTACAGCGGAGATTGGAAAGACTGTGCCGGCGCCGATATAGTCGTTATAACAGCAGGGGTAAACCAAAAAGTCGGCGAAACACGAATTGACCTGTTAAAACGAAATACCGAAATTTTTAAAAGTATAGTTGAAAATGTTATGAAGTACGCGCCGACAGACGTAATACTTCTTACCGTCACAAACCCTGTCGATATTCTGACATACGTCACCTACAAACTTTCGGGACTTCCTAAACAGCAAATTATCGGTTCGGGTACGGTTCTTGACACTTCAAGACTGAAATATCTTATCAGCAAACATACGGGAATTGATGCACGTTACTGCCACACATACATTATCGGTGAACACGGTGACAGTGAAGTTGCGGCATGGAGCATTACAAACATTGCCGGTATGAGTATGAAAAGTTTTTTTGAGCATTACGGCAAGTGTACAGATGAAGATTTACAAGCGATGTACAGCGAAGTTAAAAACTCCGCATACGAAATTATACAAAAAAAAGGTGCAACCTACTACGCAATAGCGACAGCAGTTGCACGAATTGTCGAATGTATTTCCGGCGGTGAAAATTCTGTTCTCACCATTTCAAGCGTCTTAAACGGCGAATACGGAATTGAAGATATTTCGCTCAGTGTTCCGACACAAGTTTCGGGTTACGGTGTTGAACGCATACTTGACGTTCCTTTTAACGAAACCGAACTTCAAGGCCTTAGAAGCAGTGCCAAAACACTTAAAGACAGCCTTAAATCAATCGGTTTTTAAATCATAAATAATTGCATTACAGATTGCGGCGGCCACATTTGAGCCGCCTTTTCTGCCTCTTGCTACTATATACGGCACACCCGATGTCATAATCAATTCTTTTGCCTGCACAACATTCACAAAGCCGACAGGTACACCGATTATCGCAATCGGATTGATTTGACCGTTCTTTATGAGTTTGTCAAGTTCTATAAGTGCGGTCGGTGCATTTCCCACAGCAAAAATCACGTCTTTTTCAAGTTTTGACGCTTTTTCCATACTCGCAACGGCTCTTGTAGTGCCGTTTTCCTTTGCGGCTTTTGCAACGTCCTCGTCGGACATAAAACAATGTACCTCTCCGCCGTATGACGCAAGACGTTTTTTGTTTATTCCCGAACGTGCCATTTGCGTATCGGTTACAATATCCGCACCGTTCTTTATCGCGGTCTTTATAATCTCAACCACGTTTTTCGAAAAGCACAAATTGTCAAGATAATCAAAATCAGCGGTTGTGTGAATAACACGTTTAACAATCGGTTTAATCGTTTTTTCTATATCGTGCGGAAGTTCGCTCTCTATGATTTCAAAACTCCTCTTTTCGATTTCTGACGGCAATACGTTTTCAAATTCCATTAATATTCTATCCCCTCTCTTGCAACAATTCCCTTGTCATATGGGTGCTTTATCTTTTTAATTTCAGAAATATAGTCGGCTCTTTCACAAAACCATTCATCAGGGTTTCTGCCCGTCATAACAAGCTCGCCGCCGTAATTTTCAACAATATTTCTCACACTCGCCTTATCAACCAAATCATAATTATATGACGCAAAAATCTCGTCAAGCACTATCATATCAAATTCATTCATATTATCAAGCGCATACTGTAAATTTTCGTTATGGCATTTCACGATATTTTCTTTGTCACTGTCGGACATACTTCTGAAAAAGCCGTAGTTTTTGTCACAGCGCATAACCTTTATATTCTCACACTTACCCAAGACTTCAAGTTCCCCTGTATACGAACCTTTTAAAAACTGCATAAAAAGCACTTTTTTACCGTAACCGCCGCAACGCACCGCAAGACCGATTGACGCGGTCGTTTTGCCTTTGCCGTCACCGCAATATATGTGTATCATTTTTTACACCTCTTTGTTTAGAATTTTGTATATTAAGTCCATATCAAGACTTTCACGCACCATATCGGCAAGCCTGTCATATTCACGTTCTTTCATTTCCGCCATATCAATGCTCTTGATTTTTGTACTGTCTATACCCTTTTTGTCACACAAACACTTGACAATTTTATCGGCACACTTATCAAATATGCCGTGTACATAACTTCCGTAAACGTCACCTTGTGAAATTCCGTCTTGCTTGCCGTTTGACAGCTTCGTCATACAAGGGACACTAAATTCACTTTTACCCATATGAATTTCATATCCCTCAAATTCAGTGCCGTTAAGACTTTTTAGTGTCCCCGTCATATTTTCAAAAACACCGTTTACTCTCGTTCTTGTCTTTTCGGTTTTAAACTCCGTTTCCATCGGCAAAAGTCCCATACCGCGAACACTTCCGCCGTTTTCCACACCGTCTGTATCGGTGATTTTTTCACCAAGCATTTGATAACCGCCACATATACCGAAAATAGGGCATTTACTTTTTTTAACTGCCGTTTCAATACCGTTTTCCCTCATCCATAAAAGGTCGGCAACAGTATTTTTACTTCCCGGAAGTATAATCATATCGGGATTACCGATTTCACTCACATTATTAACATACCTTACCGACACACCGTCTATGCATTCAAACACGTTAAAATCGGTAAAGTTTGAAATTCGCGGAAAACGTACAACCGCAATATCAATCACATTTACAGTCTTATTTTCAAAACGTTCCGACAGGCTGTCCTCATCGTCAATCATAAAATGACCGTACGGAACAACTCCAACAACAGGTACATTCGTAAGATTTTCAATCATATCAAGTCCGGGACGCAGGATTTCCACGTCACCGCGAAATTTATTTATAATTGTCCCCTTAATTCTCGACTTTTCCTCATCATCAAGCAACATAACAGTTCCGTAAAGCTGTGCAAAAACACCGCCCCTGTCAATGTCACCGACAAGCAGAACAGGTGCGTCAGCCATTTTCGCCATGCCCATATTGACAATATCGTCCTGTTTCAAATTTATTTCCGCAGGACTTCCCGCACCCTCAATAACGATTATATCGTACATTTCCGACAGTTTGTTATACGCTTTCATAATGTCGGGTACAAGTTTCTTCTTATATTTAAAGTAGTCCACCGCATTCATATCGCCCTGAACTTCACCGTTTACAATAATTTGTGAGCCTTTATCGTTGGTAGGTTTAAGTAAAATCGGATTCATCAAAACAGACGGCTTTACGCCTGCCGCCTCTGCCTGTACGACCTGTGCACGCCCCATTTCAAGTCCCTCGTCAGTGATATACGAATTGAGCGCCATATTCTGCGACTTAAACGGCGCAGCCTTAAAGCCGTCCTGCTTAAAAATTCTGCACAATGCCGCCGCAATAATGCTTTTTCCCGCATTGGACATTGTTCCCTGTATCATAATCGCTTTAGCCACATATATCACCCAACTCTCTTATAAATTCCGCGTTTTCATTGTGTTTTTTAACTGTAATTCTGTAAAAGCCTTCATCAAGACCGTTAAAATTTCCGCAGTTCCTTATCAGTATTTCTCGCTTTAAAAGTGACTTGTCAAGTCCGACGTTGCCTTTAAATAAAATAAAATTCACGTCCGAATTAAATACTTTAAAGCCCAAATTTTTAAGCTCACCCATTAAAAATTCACGTTCTTCTCTTATAATTTTTTTACCTTTTTCAAGATAATCATTATCATTAATAATATATACTTATTTTATTTCCATCAA
>OGZF01001299.1_pt1 | contig 16105 bp, 11 predicted proteins | sample 1576771 | NCBI WGS metagenome assembly OGZF01 (sample SAMEA3541536, study PRJEB24748) | human gut metagenome | biome: human gut; feature: human-associated habitat; material: faeces | place: China | collected 2012
GGGCAACCCGAAGCTCTTCAACGAGTTGCTGAGAACGTCGCTCTCGTAAACGAGAACCCGGGAGCCCCGGCAGGGCGGGTGCTTCCTCAAAATGAGTTCCGCACGCAAAGAAGGCCACTTAATGTGGCCTTCGTCTTGCGCAGGACTGTAGAGCAGGGAACTTCGTACCCGCCGCCCGGGCGGGCGAAGCATTTAGAAGATGGACCTAGCGCTTATCCCTCCGGGACAAAAGCAGCGCGGCCATGAAAGCGATGATTGCAAGCGTCAGCAACACCAAGAGCAATGCGAGCGTGCTGTCGCCGGTTGCCGCCAGGCCAAACAGACCGTGGCTCTTACTGCCAGCAGGTTGTACGGGAATCTTCTCGCCATCGTCCTCGGCGGTGATTTCCCAGCGGATGGTCTTGCTTGCGTCGGCAAGCTCATTGCCCACCGACGTCGGGACACTTAGTTGCAAATTGAGCACCGTGCTGCCATCGCTCGTAAACGTTGCGACCTGCGTGGGGTAAGCAAACACGCTGCCCGGCGTTCCCGTCTGGAGCCAGCCTGCAGACGCATCGCCCGCCGACGCCGTTAAGGTAATGGGCGACAGCAGGTGTGCCGTCTCGTGATCGACAACGGCCCGCACAAACACGCGTACCTGGGACTTTACACCCGTGGCACGAACCTCAATCTGCTGCTCGCGCACATCGCCGGGCATCAAATCTTTAAAGGCCGGAAACAGATCGGGCTCCCCCGAGGAGCCCGTCGCCCCCGAGACCGTCAGCTGACGCGCATTTCCGTCATAGGCAATCGCGGGAGTATCGGCAAACGCACGGGCGGGAACAGCGAGCGCGACCACGCAGAAAATGACCGCGACCATGCAACGCAAGGAGCGCGCAACACCTTTGCGAATTGGGAACGCCATACTTACGCACCTCCATGCGGCGGCACCAGCACGCCATCATTGACCGTGCAGTCCCATGCATCGCGCACGGCCTCATCGGGCGTCGCCTGGACCGCCTGAGTGGAGATATCAACGACAAGATTGCGACCTTTGGTTGTCTTGAGCTCGATAACTCTATTAATGAGCACGCCGGTTTCACCGCCGGGAGCAACGGGCGACGTCCAGTAATAGAACCCGTCGCTCGCCTTAACCCAGTTATCAGCCGAGTTCGCGTCCGAGGCATCAGCCACGCTCCACGCAATCTCGTAATCCGCCTCCTCCTTCGGCTCCTCCCACGGGCGGGCCCCGTTTCCATCCTGCCAGTAGATATCCACTGCAGCACGAATATAGGCGGGCGCAGTACCCGTGTTCTGTGCCTTGACATCGCTTTTCACATTGCCGTTGAGCGTTTCCTGAACCAATGGCGTCACCGATCCGATGCCAAACTGGTTGACCAGCACGCCCGTAACCGAAAGCCAGGCCAGCGTGCCTGCTGTACCGGCCAGAAGGATAACCCCCACCAGCAAGGCGATGATGCGCTTGCGCTTGGACATGCTAATCCTCCTTCTTTGCTACGTTGTCGTTGCTCCAAACGTTATGGGCACGATCGCTGCCATCGATCCATTTGCCGTTCACACGCGTGTTCGTGCAGGTGAACGTGGCATCGTTCGCGCTCGATGCAGACGAAATCGTCAGCTCGGCAGATTTGCCGGGCGCCTTGCCCGGCGTACTCAGCTCGCCCTCGTAGCGCCATGCCCAATTCGTGTCTTCCTCGACGGTATAGATGCCCGCCGGAGCGGCGAACTGCACGCTGCCGACATACCAGGTCTCGCCGTCTTCGTCGCGCCTCTCGCTAACTTTCACCTCGACCATGCGCGTCTCGGCAGGAGAATCCTCCGACGCCTTTCGCGTTACCTTAAAGCGGAACGTTTGCCCCATTGCGCTGGCGTCGGTGGTCTTTTTAACGATCGTCAGCGCATGAGTCTGGTCAAAGTTGAACACGGCATTGCCGTCGCCTTGCTCCCTTCCGCCCGTCTTCTTGGACTCCAGGCGGTTGGCCAAGTCGAACGAACCGTTACCCGAGCCCAAGCTGTAGAGCGAGACATACTGGTCGTTAACGGGTTCCTCCGTCATGGACGCATCAGGACCGTAGCTCGCCCGCTTAACGGTAACAGTCAGCTGCGTCCCCATAAACGGCTCAGCAAAGCAGACCTTAAAGGGTGCTTTGTCGGCGCTATTGTCGACTGTGTTGGCGGCGTTGGGATCGAGCAGCCATTTAAGCTGCGCGGTGGTCATGGTTACGTGGTTCTCGGGGTCGGATGTATCCTTGGCGACCACGCGATACGTCACGGGATACAGGTCCATGTCGCCCTTAACCGGCTCGTCCTTAAACTCATCCCAAGACTTCGCAGCGCCACCGTCAGGCACATATCGCCACTCCAGGAAGAGTTCGCGCACGTCACCGCTGGCCGCCTGTTCATCGAGCAGCGCGACAATCTTGGAGTGGGCGTCCGGGTCGTATGCCACGGACTTTTTCTCCATCTCGGGATTGCCGTTGTCGTCATAGACCGGGTTGCCGCTCTCATCCACCTTGGGAACATCGACGTTACGGACAAAGCCGGCGCCCGTCGCGCGCTCGCCGTCCGAGTCGACCGTCGCCGTAAGGACGACCGACCCGTCGACACCGTGATAGCGAACCTTATACGGCGCGATCTTGTACACCGCGGTGTAGGTCACGCTCTCAAAGGGCTCGCCGCCCTCGAGGGGATACTTCTCGTCATCGGTCAACAGGGTGTATTTGCCATCGGGTTCGTAGTCGCGCGACCAGCCGACAAAGTCGTACTTGGTGCCGTCAATGCCCGAAACCTCCTTGACAGCCTTGACCTCAAGAGAAATCTGGTCGCCGGAATCAGTATGGCCGAGACCGCGGACAAGAGCAGTATTCGCGAGATTTGAGTCGATGTTCGATTGAACGGTAACCAGGCTGGGACGGTAGACCGGGTACAGCTCCATGGGGGCCTTGACCACGGTAGAGGCACTCACCATACGGATGCCCTCCGACCAAGCGACATAGCCCTTGCCAGGTGCCGGCTGGGCTTCCGTCCAGCCCACGAAGACGTTGAACTTACCTGTATCCCCATCGATAGTGCGGACGTCATAAGTGGGCTTCGGGATGCCGCCATCAAGGTTGCCGAGCATATCGCCTTTCTGAGCAACTTTGCCGTCCACATCTTTGGCATTGAGATGGTACACGACCGCCAACGGCGAATAGTACGCCACGAATGTATAGGCTCCGCCAGGTTCCACCGGATAAGAGCAAGTACCATGCTCCACATCGTAGGGAAGCGTCTTGATCTCGCCATTCGGAAGCTCGATCTCAACCTTCTGCAACTCATACAGCTTACCGCCTGCTTTATAAACCGGCATCGTGACGTCAGGGGTCACCGTTGCCGTGGCGGGGCCAGCGCCCGCATTGATAACGGGAACGATGTCGTACTTGGGCACGTTGACTTCAGAAGTGCCGTCAAAACCGGCGCGGTGCAGATTGGTGGTGTAGTTGACGTTGTACTTTGCGTACACCGGATAGGCATCCTGCCACTGGGTGACCTTGGATTCATCCGTCACCAAGTATGGCTTCGCCTTTTCCGGATCGCTCGTCACATAGGAGTCGTCGGCAACATCATAGATATAGTTCCAGACGGGAGAAGGCTTCTCGGGAGTAGGCTTCGGGACCTCAGCCGTAGAGATCCAGCCCAGGAACTTATAGCCTGGCACCGCCATCTCCGCATCGGTCGGAGAAGACTCGAGGGTCAGATCAGGATCTTCAATCTGGTCGCTGTCCCCGCCGGAATTGTTTTTAACCGTTTCATCTGTATGGATGAATGGGTATTTGTACGTGTACTTGGGGTCCTCCTCATTGTCATTCTTCTTTTGGAGCAAATTGCTCTCGTAGCGACGCGTCGTTTCCTTGTAGACCGTGCCATCTTTCTTATAAAAATCGACACGCGTTGTCACCATCGCACGCATGCGGTATTTCGAAGTGTAATTGATTGAAGCCGTTACCGGATTATTGAGATACGTCCATCGACCGCCAATTCTCTCGAGTGTCCAAAACCTCAAGCTATAACGATCGCTGGAAGGCGTAAACGTGTACTTCAACGCATTAATAACCTTTTCCTCGTCAAACGTTCCAGAACCTGGGAAATCTGTATCCACAAGGACATTCTTTAGGGTATCCGCCCCCATATCGTTTCTCACGTTATGCGAATATGCGCTCATTGGGGCCACGATTAGCGTATTGTTGTCGTAGTACCCCTCTGCGCACGAGCCCTCCTTATAGGCATTCTTATCGCCATGATTAACGTGCTTGGAACCCCAGTGCACCACGTTCTCTCGAACATAACTTGTGCCGACCTGATCGTTAAACGGTGTTTCGTACTCGTTCCATACAGAGCAAAGGAGTTCCGAGTTCGTGTATTCATCGTTCGCGTACGCGCGGACGTAATAATCCACACGGTACTCAAAGCGAGCGGTGTAGGTGTGCGGGACGGTCAGATCGACGCTGGCGGGAAGCGTGTAGCTGGGGTCGCGGCTTACGCGGACCTCAACCGTGGACCCATCGGCGGCCTGCCTGCTTTCGTACCAGCCCAGGAAACGATACCCATCGGGCAGCTCGCCGCCTTCGGACAGGGGCGTACCGTCCGTGTTGCGCACCTGTACCGTGTAGACGCTGGCGCCGTCCTTGGCAGTCTGGACGACATTGGTGCTGCCCACGCCGTCACGTAGGGTCTCATTGTCGATTGTGTCCTTATCATTGCCCTCGAACACCGTTATGATGTTCGAGCCGTAGTCGCTGTAGACCGGGTAGAAGTCAGTTGGACGGACAACAGTGATCTTGCTACCCGCAGGATAAAAAGCTCCCTTGCTTTTCAGATCGGCCAACTGAGTCGACTTGATGGCAGCATAGCCACCATTCATCCCCACCTCGCTGCTAGGCTGCGTGGTCCAGCCGATAAATGTCGCGGTAGGCTTCAAGCTGCCGCGATCCACGGGGGCAGCTGGCGTCAAACCGACGCCATAGCGGTACCAATCCGTCGACTTGTTGTGCTCGACGCCGCTCCGGTAATCGAGCGTCTCGCCGTTGACGTTATAGAACAGCACCTGCGCCTCATATGAAGCGATAAAGAGGTCATTGCCCTCAAAGCCATATTTCTTGTCGATACCAGTAGCATTGTTCGCGGTGTAGGTCGACTCCCTATCATGGTTTACGTTTTCCTCGACCTGTTTGCCAGCCTTTACCGCAGCACCATCGGTCTTGCCGTCAAACCAGCTGTTGTCTTGTCCGATTCGGTTCACACGCACGTCGGGCTCGCGGAACCAGCCCATGAAGCGATAGCCGCCATTTTCCTTGGTCAGACCAGTAGACTTGGATGTAGTCTGCCTAAACGTCACCGAAGTATCGCCCGTGGCAAGGCCCTGGGCCGTTCCAGCCAGCACAGCGCTCACCGCAAAGGTATACGGATCACTAGTAGACTGGTCTTTGCCCAACATGGTTGCCAGAACGGTTGCCGTACCCGCGCCGGGAAAATCGATCGTCGCCTTAACGCTCTGGCCATGCACGGGGATCATCAGCTTGTAGTCCATCGCCCATTCGTTTGCATGCCCGTCCCCATTGGCAGTAGAGCGCATGGTGCCGGCACAGAAGTCGTAATCATGCTGCTCCCACAGCTCACGTGTGACGTAGCGCTCGTCGTCCCAGGGACCGAATCCGGCACCGGATACCGTACCGTCACCCGCAAGGGCGTAAATCTTCTTATTGGCATTCGTACCCTGGCTAAACCCGGATAGGCTGACACTGGGCTTGAAGTAGCAATTAGTGATAATCGCGTCGCCCTTGTTGGCGCGCGCAGCAATACCGCCCAAGTTCACGTCGTTTTGAATAATGGGGATCACGGCGATGGGATTGTACTGACGCGAGCTCAAATCACCAGCGAAATGGCTGCGAGTGATTTCATTACCGCTCTTAGACAAGATACGACCGGCCAAGCCACCCGTCCAAGCACGCGTGACGGAGATGACGCCTACATAAGAAGCGGCATAGCTATAGCATTTCGCCGTTGAAAAGCAGTCAATGACCTTAGCGCCTTCTGCCATACAGCCAACGAAGCCCGAAGAGTACACGTTATTGCCGCCTAAAGCGCCGATGGCAACATCGTACTTATTGGTAACGTCGGTCATGTCCATCGAGGAGCCATCCTCGTTTCGCGTGGGCGTGACGCGGCAGTATTCGATCGTAGAGTTCTTGACGTAGCCGGCAAATGCCGCCATGTACAGACCCTCGCCACCGATCGCCTGCACACCTGCAGTGGTGTTATGGACGGCGCGACCGCCGCGCACCTCGCAGTTGTAGAGCTTGCAGCCGTCGAGCTCGCCGGCAATCAGGCCGCCCTCAAAGCCTGCGTTGGTAATAAGATTGAGCGTGTTGTTGGCGCACGTAACGTGCAGGGTGCTCTCCATGACCATGACGTTTTCGAAGTGAGTGTTGACGGCCTTGCCCACGATAATGCCGCCGCGGAAGTCGGCCCAAATGTTGGCATCCTTGACCAGGAAGTTCTTGATGGTGGCGCCATCGGTCTCGGCAAAAAAGCCCGTATCGCGCTCGGGATCCAACATATTGTTGGCGTAGTTCAGACCCGTCACGGTGTGGTTCTGGCCATCGAAAACACCCTTGAAGGGATGCTCCTTATTGCCAAAGGAGAGGTGCTTGACCGTACTCGAGACGATGTCCTTCATATCGTTATCTTTGAGATCAATATCGTTTTTGAGACGGACGTGCCAATTGGACGTGTCGCGCTCGCGCGAAAGCGCCACGCACGACAAAAAGTCAGCCGCGTTTTCGATGTCATAATATTCAGTTTGGCCCTCGGGCGCATCCTCGGCATGCGCCACCGCCGGCAGCACCATGACGCAACAAAGGACGATTGTCGCCACGGCAATCAGCCTGCTAAGCACACCTCGGTTTCTGTTCTTGATCTTCATGGGCTAGTTCGCCTCCGGCCAGCCCGCGACGTCGAGCACGTCGAGGACGGTATCGTTTGCCTGCTGATTTTTGGCCTGCACGGCCTGGACGTCGATATCGAGCCTGTATGAGCCGCCGCGCGCGGCATCGTGGTAGTCGCCCACAAAGCGCAGCGAATCCATGAGGCTCTCCGTCATGGCGCCGGGGTCGAGCATGCCGCCACGCCCAGCCAATCCGCGGTAGTAGTACCACCCATCGCCGCCATCGATCCACGGGGACCCCTCGCCCGCGCTCACATGAAACGCGACGTTGCCCGAAGCATCCGTACTCGAACCGTCGGGCGCCACCGATGTCATACGCAGACGCGCGCGAACGTACTCAGGCTGCGCGCCGGCGTTTTCCACGCGCACAATGCGGCTGATGTCAGAGCCCCCGGCCTTGGTGTCGGGATAGTCCCCGTGTTCGTCGGCCTCAAACGGAATCTCCTCGCCCTGCTCGTTTAGGGTGTATTCGCAGACTCGTACCTTCACGCTGCCAAACGATAGGACGTTGTTCGCCGGAACCATATCAACGGTAAAGGCCAGCGTGCCGCACAGGCACGCCAGGGCCAACAGCGCCATCGCGGCAAGCGCCAAGGTGCGTTTCTGATTGTCGGAAAGATTGTTGAGCATTACGTTCGCCAATCGTCAATAAGGGGGGACCGAGATCCCGACCCGAAAATGGGGATGGGGAGCGGGCCGGGATCTCGGTAGAGGGGGTTGGATTACTGCAGGCCCTTAGCCCAATCCTTGGCAGCATTCAAGGCTGACGTAGACGAACCCTCAGCGGTATTGTCTGCTGCGTAAATGAAGCAGTTGACATCCATCGTGGCAGGATTGGCGAAATCCTTTTGCTCGGTCCCCTTGGGCGTGGTCACCTGGCTGAACAGCTCGCCAGTCCACTTATCCTCATTCTTGCTGGCAGTAAGCGGAGTAGCCTCGGTTCCTTCGCCAACATAAACGAAAAGGCCACCGAGATAATGAGTCGGCTCGCCCGCAACGGTGGTCGCATCAACGGCCTTCCAGCCAGCGTTAATGGTGAAGTAAGTCGTCTTGGAATCATCGGTCCCGGTGGGCGCCGTCTTGTTGTTCACGAAGACGTACACATATGCATCCTCGGACCCCTTGCCGATACCGACATTAGGATTCTTGGCAACAGACACGCCAGGGGCGAGCTTGGAGTCCTTAACCCATTTGGTCTCGGTCAGGTTGCCGTTGACCTTATTATTATCATCCGGAAGCGGCTGACTCGGATGATCGGGATCGGTAGTGGGCTTGTTGATGCCCGCAGTAGTGAAGTTGTTGGTCAGGCCCGACTGTGCCGTCAGCCAGGCATAGGTGCCCACGCCGGCAGCCAGTACCAGCAGCAGCAAGGCGGCAACGATGCCGTAGCGTTTTTTCTTCTTGTTTTCCATCGTTCTCTTCCTTTCGAAAACCGACTTCCCCGACAACGGCCCTTGCCGTTGCCGACACCTCTCCCCTGCCGCTATGAACGCCGCTCCCTCGCATGCGCGCGGGCATGCTTGCCCGCAGGCTCGTCGGAAACCACCCGATCGAGCACTATCGACGCCGCGATCAGCAGCGCCAGAACGGCCACCACAACAAGCAAACCGGGCATCGTCGTGCAATATGCGTTGACGAAGCCCAGGTAAGGGACACAAAAAGAGACAGTGCCGATCACGCGCGAAAAAGGTGTCTGCTCGGCATCGTGCATGATGCTTCCATCTGCATTTTTGTTCGCAATTCCCTGTGTGCTGATCATCTGCGCCACAGGGTCGACCTCGTACACCTGGTGCGTCACAACGGCACCGTCAGATCGGTAAAAGGTTGCATTGTCACCCACGGCAATATCCGTCGGCTCAACCTGGCGAACAAACACCATGGAGCCAACGGGGAGCTCGGGTTCCATAGAGCCCGAAAGCACTGCAAAGGGCATGTATCCAAATGCACGGGGAACAAAAGAAACAACGGCGAGGACCACGACGAGCACAAGCGCCAAGCTGCTTAGAAGTGCAATAAATCGTTTGAGTCCGCGCGCCGCCATAATGATTAATTCATCCCCATCAAGGCCTTATTCGACCCACCCAAAGGTCAGCAAGTTTCGACAGGAACCGCAAGGCGATTGAAAAGTGAGTCCGAAATAAGCCAATTTGGAATCTTTTCGTAATAAAAACATAGCGATGTGCTACACATTTTTCAATGTTTTGTCGCTAAATGCTACTTATTTTGACGTAAGTGGTCATTTATCCCCAAATTAGTCTGTTTTATCCAGTATTTGTGACTAACCCCTCTACGCAATCCCTCCATAGAGGGTTAAATACTTTGAAAAACTCAGATATCGTTCCCCCCCCCCCACATTAAAAATACTGCTGGAAGTACCGTTTATTTTTAACCCTCTTTTTGTAGCTTTATGACAGCCCCATGTAGTTCGCGGCCCACAGCCCTCTGGAAGCCATGTCCCAGAATTCGCGTCCGGAGTGGGATGCGGTTTCCGCTTGCGGCCCCGTTGGGAAGCCACATCCCACTTCGATCACAAATTCCGGGTCGCACTTTCCGCCAAGACCCTCAACCGGAAACTACATCCCATTTCTCGACCGAATACTGGGATGTAGTTTCCACAGAGCCCTTCAACTGGAAACCGCATCCCATTCCAAAGGCAAATTCCGGGACGCAGCTTCCGCAACCCCACCCATCCGGAAAGCCCATCCCACTCTAGACACATCTGGGTATGGAATTATCAGCCACCTGCTAGGCATAGGTTCTGCAACGTGGCGCCCGCCCGGCGGTGCCTTGCTGCATGAATCCCATCGAGTGATGCGTAAAGAAGCCCGGATACGTCTGGTAGCCGTACTCCATCTGGCGATACATCCAGCGAATGCACGAGACTGTATCATTCAAAACCGACTCATCATTCGGATGATGGAAATATCCCCCCCAGACCCTTGCCACGGCGCACCCCCGTGTTAAGAAAAAAGCCTCGAGAATTTCGAGGCTTTCACGTTTGTATTATTTCGAGCGCACGACGGCGATTATCTACTCGCCCAGCACGGCCTTTTTGGCGGCTGCAGCCATGTTGTCCAGATCCTCCTTGGTGGGATGATCCTTTGCGGCAACCCAGTTGTCGAGCAACAACTTAGCGCGGGCATTGTCGGGATCTTGCTCGAGCATTGCCTCGTAACGCTGCTTGACCGCGGGGCCCATCTTGCCCTGGCACATCGCCCAGCCCGCAAGCTCGGCATCCTCGGCCAGATTGGAAGTTACGCGGTCGATAATCTGCTGAAAATAGCTCTGGTCGGCACCGAAGCCACAGGTGCCAAACAAAAAGACGCGCTTGCCGTGCAGGGCGGAAAGCAGTGCCGCCACCGAGGGCGTGCAGGCACCCTTGTCGCACCAAAAACCAACGAGCACCGTATCGGCAGCGCAGGCACCCTCTGCCTCGTGCGCGACCTGCTCCGGATCTGCATCATCGCTCAGCGCGGCGGCATGGATAAACTCGACGCCCGCAGCCTGCAGGGCGCGCTTGATCGCCCCCGAAACCATCCTGGTATTACCGCTCTTGCTGTTGACCACCATAGAGCATGTCATAGTCACGTTGCCTCGTTTCCCCCGAAACTCGAGCCATTAATGCAATTTATTAGATGAATATCTTAGTACTAACGTGACAGATGTAAACCACCTTCTGCCGATTGGCGTCGCAGGCGACATCTTTGGACAGATCTCGAACAGTATGTACTTCGGATTGAAACCGCCGCAGAACGTTTCACGAATGGTCGAAAAACTGTTTCACAAAACGCCGTCAAATTGTTTCATGTAATATCGTCAATTTGTTTCACGAAATACCGTCAAATTGTGTCATGGTTTTTCGTCAAAATGTTTTACGCGCTGGTAAGATGCTATAAAACAAAATGTTTCTTTGAATGGCGGGAAGCACGATGACTAGGTATATGAGTAGATGTATCGATCGCTCAATCGAACGCGATCTTGGCATTTTTGGTGCCGTGCTCATTCAGGGACCGAAGTGGTGCGGAAAGACGACTACGGCCCAGCGATTCGCTGAATCATCGCTGTCTCTCTCCGACCCTGCCGGAGACTTTGCCGCACTGCAGCTTGCCAGGATCGACCCAGCTCAAGCAATAGTCGGCGCAACGCCGAGACTCATCGATGAGTGGCAGGAAGAGCCAAAACTGTGGGACGCAATACGTTTCGAATGCGATCGTCGGACTGGTGAGCCAGGGCAGTTTTTGCTTACGGGGTCAGCAACACCAAACGACGCCGACCAACCGATGCACAGCGGCATCGGGCGCATATCACGCTTGCGCATGGAAACAATGACTCTGGCCGAACTCGGGGTTTCCTCAGGGGCGGTCTCGCTCGAATCGCTGCTTAACGGATGCCCCATCAAAGCGGCACTTGGATCCATCAACGGCATCGCCGATATCGCCGATTTGCTATGTCGTGGTGGTTGGCCTCAGGCGGTTGGCAAGACGACTGCCGATGCAATGCGTATATCCGCTGCCTACATCGACGGTGTCTGCGAATCGGATGTTTCGAGGGTTGACGGCGTGAAGCGTGACCCGGAGAAAGTCAGGGCTCTTCTGTCTTCGCTTGCGCGCAACGAATCCACTCTTGCCGGCGAAAAGTCTCTTGAGAAAGACCTCGGCGGTGATGTATCGAGAAGTACGCTGCGGCGCTATACGGATGCCTTGCGCAGAATACACATCATCGATGATATCCCGGCTTGGCATCCGGCGCTCAGGTCTCCGGTAAAGCTGCGGCAAAGTGCGAAAAGGCACCTCGCCGACCCTTCGCTTGCCGTCGCACTGCTCGGAGCAAATCCGGAGTCATTGGCATCCGACCCGAAGACGCTGGGACTGCTCTTCGAATCCCTCGTCCTGCACGACCTTAAGGTCTATGCAGCCGCAAATGACTCATCGGTGTCCCACTACCATGACGCCGACGATCTCGAGGTCGATGCCGTTATACGCAGGCGCGATGGAACTTGGATTGCCGTGGAAGTAAAACTCGGAAGTCCGCAGATCCCCGAGGCATCTGCAAACCTGCTTCGACTCGAGCGCAAACTTGTCGAGCGTGGCGAGAGACCACCCGCGGCCAAGCTCATCGTCATCGGGTTCGGCATGCCGGCCCATACAACGCCCGAGGGCATTATCGTTGCCCCCGTTGACACACTCGCGCCCTAGCGCTGCATTACATGCCCCACGGGCTTGCTTACTGGGCGAACTGACTACGGTAGAGCTCGGCGTAGAAGCCGCCTGCCGCTAGCAGCTCGTCGTGTGTGCCGCGCTCGATAATCTGGCCGTCGCGCATGACCAGAATGCAGTCGGCGTTGCGAATCGTCGAAAGGCGATGCGCCACAACAAAGCTGGTACGACCGGCCATGAGCTCGTCAAATGCCGCCTGCACCTGCAGCTCGGTGCGGGTATCGATGCTCGACGTCGCCTCGTCCAGCAGCAGAATCGCCGGATCGGTGAGCATGACGCGCGCGATGCACAGCAGCTGTTTTTGACCCTGGCTAAACGTGCCGCCGTCCTCGCCGATCACCGTGTCGTAGCCGCCTGGCAGCTGCACGATAAACTTGTGCGCATGCGCGCGCTTGGCGGCCTCGATAACCTGTTCGCGTGTGGCATCGGGACAACCGTAGGCGATGTTTTCGGCCACGGTGCCCTCGAACAGCCAGGTATCTTGCAGCACCATGCCAAAGGCGCGGCGCAGGCTTGCGCGCGTGTAGTCACGCGAGGAACGGCCATCGACCGCAATGCGACCGGCATCGATATCGTAAAAACGCAGCAGCAAATTGATGAGCGTTGTCTTGCCGCAGCCTGTGGGGCCAACGAGGGCAAAGCGCATGCCGGGCTTAGCCTCGATGCAGATGTCCTGCAGCAGCTTGCGGTCGGGCACGTAGCTAAAGTCCACGTGTTCAAAGGTCACCTCGCCCTGCGGGGCGGCAAGCTCCACGGCATCTGGCGCATCGGGCTCCTGCTCGCGGGCATCGAGCAGTGCAAAAATGCGGCGCGCCGAGGCGTACGCGGTCTGGATCTGCGTAATGACGTTGGTAACCTCGTTGAACGGCTTGGTGTACTGGTTGGCGTAGGACAGGAAAATCTGCACGCCGCCCACCGTGAGCGCCGCCGGCACGCCCGTGATCACGCCCACGCAGCCGATCACAGCGACAACGGCGTAGATGATGTTGTTGATAAAGCGCGTGCCGGGATTAGAAAGCGAACCCATGAACTGCGCGCGCTCACCTGCCGTATAGAGCTCGGCGTTGAGCGCGTCGAAGCGCGCTTGGGCGTTGGGGCCGTAGGCAAAGGCGTCGACAAGCTTCTGCTCGCCTACGTACTCCTCGATATGACCACCGAGCTGCCCTTGAATACGCTGCTGCGCCGTAAAGCTCTTGTTGGAAAGCTTGGCGATGGCGCCGGCCGCAAAGATGGAAAGCGGCGTGACGAGCACCACCACGAGCGTCATGGCCAGGTTAATGGAGAGCATAAACGCGAGCGTGCCCACGATGGTGATAACGCCGGTGAAAAGCTGCGTGAAGCCCTGCAGCAGACCGTCGCCCACCTGGTCGACGTCATTGACCACGCGGCTCATAAGGTCGCCGTGGGCATGGCTGTCGATAAAGCTGAGCGGCATGCGGCTGAGCTTGTCACTTGCCTCCACGCGCATGTCACGCACCGTTTCGTAGGACAGGCGGTTGACGCAGTAGCCCTGCAGCCACTGGAAGGCCGACGCTCCCACCACGACGAGCGCGAGTTTGGTAACGAGCGGCAGCAGTGCATCGAAATCCACCTGGCCCGCGGCAACGATCAGGTCGATACCCTCGCCAATAAGGATAGGCGTGTAGAGCTGCAGAATCACCGAGATAGCGGCGCTCACAAACGACGCCGTAAACGAGACGCGGTGCGGACGAACATAGCCCAGCAGGCGGCGAGTCACCGCACCGGCGGGATAGCGCTCGGGGTCGCCGGGCTGACGCGGACCGTCACCCAGGTCGTTGAGGTTATCGTTGCCGGACACATTGGCCGTCATCGTGGCGACCGAACCGGAAGAAGTATACGGATTCATTTAGCAGCCCTCCTTTGCGCAAACAGATGCAGGGGCGGTCTGGGCGGACGCGGGCAACGCGCTCCCTTGCTGGCCCTCGAGCTCTTCGCGGCGCAGCTGCGACTGGCAAATCTCGCGATAGAGCTGGCAGGTCGCGTACAGCTCATCGTGCGTGCCCAGGCCCGCGACCGAACCGTGATCGAGCACGCAGATCATGTCGGCATCGCGCACGGTCGAGACGCGCTGGCTCACGATGACGGTCGTCAGCGGCAGCCCGCCCTCGGCGGCACCGCGCACGCTGCGCTCGCGAATGGCATGACGAAGCGCCGCGTCGGTCTTAAAGTCGAGCGCCGAGGCGGAGTCGTCCATGATCAATATCTGAGGCGAACCCACCAAGGCACGTGCGATAGTCAGGCGCTGGCGCTGGCCACCGCTAAAGTTCTTGCCGCCCGCCTCGACCGGGGCATCCAGGCCTTGGGGCTTGTTGCGCACGAATTCGCTGGCCTGCGCCATATCGAGCGCCGCCCAGAGCTCATCGTCGGTCGCCGCCTCGTCGCGCCAGGTCAGGTTGCTGCGGATAGTACCGCTCACGAGCGACGCGCGTTGCGGAACGGTCGCAACCACATGGCGCAGCTGGTCGAGCCGCCAGGCGCGCACGTCAGCACCCATCACGCACACGCTGCCAGCGCTCGCATCGTACAGGCGCGGGATGAGCGAGACGAGCGTGGACTTGCCGCTGCCCGTGCCGCCGATAATGCCGAGCGTTTTGCCCAGCGGCAGCTCCAGGGTCACATCGTTGACGGCATTTGCCGCGCCCGCGCCAAACGAAAAACTCGCATGGTCAAAGCTCAGCGCGGAGACCGGAACAGCGCCACCCGCCAGGTCGCTCGGCTCGGGCAGCGCAACCGGCTGGTTGCCCCCGTCGGTGATGCTCGGCTCGCAATTGAGCACCTCGTTGATACGCGACGCGCTGGCACTCGCCTTGGTAAAGACCACCACTAAGTTGGCAACATACACGATAGAGGTGAGGGTCTGCGTCATGTAGTTGACGAACGCCATGACCTGGCCCTGCGTAAGCTCGCCCACGTTGACCTGGATGCCGCCCACCCACAGGATGGCGCACACGCCCAGGTTCATCACCAAAAACGTGACGGGATTAAGGATTGACGAAAGCTTGCCCACCGCGATGGCGGTATGTGCCTGGTCATCGGCCGCTTGGGCAAAGCGCTCGCGCTCATGGTTCTCGCGCACAAAGGCGCGAACCACGCGGGCGCCCGAAAGCCCCTCGCGGCAAATGAGCGCAATGCGGTCGAGCTTTGCCTGCAGCTGCTTGTAGTACGGAATGCAGCGCGCCATGACAAACCAAAACACCAGGCCGATAGCGGGCGTGCAGATCAAGAAGATCATGCCGAGCTTAAGGTCGATGGCAAGGGCCGCGACCATGGAGCCCACCGCTAGGAAGGGCCAGCGGATGAGCATGCGCACGCCCAGCGCCACAGCGAGCTGCACCTGGTTGACGTCGTTGGTGATGCGGGTGATGAGCGACGGCGTGCCAAAACGGTCGAGTTCGGCATAGCTCAGCTTGTTGATGTGCTGGTAGAGCGCGCCGCGAATGTCGGTGCCCATGCCCTGCGAGGTGAGCGCCGCCATCTTTTGGCAGACGAGCGTAAACGAGATGCCGATCACAGCCATGGCGGCGAGCACCGCGCCGTAACGGACGACGGCGTTGACATCGTGTGCGCCGATGCCCTTATCGATCATCTGGGCAATCACCAGTGGCGTAAGCAGGTCAAAGATCACTTCGATCAGCTTGCACGCAGGACCAATCACCATATAGCGGCGAAACTTACCGCCAAAACGCCTGAGCAGCTCAATCATAAAAAGGCGCTCCCTATCATCATTCACACTCAATTCGAATCATGATAGTACGGTGAGCCCAAAAGAAGCGTAAACAACTCGTCATTTCTAATGGGATTCGGTTTCCAGAGAAGCGGAGAGGCGCGCATGCCCGGTCAGCGGCGCGCCAATCGCCTGATATACTTACATTAGTGCTACCAAGTT
>OGZF01001308.1_pt1 | contig 16004 bp, 6 predicted proteins | sample 1576771 | NCBI WGS metagenome assembly OGZF01 (sample SAMEA3541536, study PRJEB24748) | human gut metagenome | biome: human gut; feature: human-associated habitat; material: faeces | place: China | collected 2012
TTTTTTTTCGCCACAAACCTAACGGCCGTGGGGTGGTTCCCCGCCACAAACCTAACCCGTAGGGTGGTTCCTCACGCAGGGCCTAAAAATCAGCCGAACAACGGCCATGTACACCCAAAAAAATTTATTCCCCAATAACCCACCATAGGGGGAGGGCCAAATCCGGCCCTCCCCCTGTGTATGATGGATTATCCCTCTATACCCTATTGGTGAATTGTAACATTGTTTTGCCTTGCGGCAGGCGCATCAGGTGCGGTTCTTCTTTTTCAGGCTCAGCAGCACGCCAACACCGGCCACAACCAGCAGCACACCAATGCCGCTGAACAGCAGGGTGCCGAAACCACCGGTGGTGGGCAGGTTGAAGCCCTTGCGGTTGATGATGGTCGTGGAGATGACACCGTCACCATCCGTGCTACCATTCTGCGTACCGCCATTCGTTCCCTCTTCTTTAGAGTCGAATTTTTCGTGCTTCGCGGTTACATCATGCTTAACCCAAACGCCGTTCTCGTAATGATTTGTCTCGGTCCAAGTAGTCTTGTAAGCAATATGCAGCGAAACATCAACAGGTTCTTTCAGCAAGTTATAATCTTTCAAGGTCTTCGTTTCAACAAGCTTGTAAGTACCGTTCGCCAAGCCCTCTACTACAAGAATACCGTCAACTCCGTCAGCGTTCTTTGTTGTTAGCGGCTCCTCATTAACTTTGAGCCAGGACTTCTTTTCATCCAAACCTTTTGCCTTTGCTTCATTGCCAGTAATCGCATTTGTCGTTCCAGCAGGAACTTCTTTATACAGGTCGAACTCTACACCATTTAATCCTTTTCCACTTTCATCAGTTTTGGTGATTTTAATCTTAAAGGTGTACACAACCGTTTCGTCCTGAACGGTCTTCTTATCATCGGTACCCGGATCTACGTCCGTCTTAACTTTCTTCGAATAGATCAAAGAGACCTTATTCGAGTTGCCAACCGTCGTGGTCACAGCAGTATCCAACAGTTCCGCCTGGTATGTAATTACAATTTCTTTCCCGGCATATTGTGCCATCTTCTCGGGGTTAAACTGAATCTCAAAACCGTTGTCGACTTCTTTGATTTTTTTAATTTCATTAATTTCCGTTTCAGTACTTTGCTTCAGTTCTGTTGTTGTTTCACCCTCAACATACTGGACTTTAATAGTGCTTACATCATCTTTCAAATTTGTCGGGGTATCTGTCACGTTAAAAGTCTTCAAGCGGGTAATGTTTTCAGGAACAGTAACAGTAACCTTATAAGGAACCTTATCGCCAACATTATAATCGGCTGCTTCCTGCCAAGTGTTTTCATTGCCGCGTTTCTGTACCTGCTTATTTACATCGGGTGCATAGTTGTAAACAGTAACAGTATTGTCGTTTGCCACATAATCGTTATCGTTATTGTTATTTTCGTTCTTCGGCTTCGAAACCGTCTTACCATCCTGGTTCACAATAAATACATAACGATCCCCAGCGTTTACAATGTACTTTTCATCCTGCTTTGTCTCATAATCAATTTCGGTAAAGCGATAAGTACCAGGTGTCAGGTCATCAACCTGAATCTTACCATTTGCATCGGTTACAAAATAATTCTTTTGTTCTTCTTCATCTTGCTTTTTGGGGGGCTGAATCAAAGTCCAGTCTTCATCTGTTGCCTTTTCAAGCTCAACACCATCCTTCAAACGTTCAAGCTGGAATTTCACGCCTGGCAATGCTGTTGAATGCTCTTTATCGTTGCCGATTACACCCTTCTTTTCAAGGTAAATCGTTCCCTTAACCGTGCTGTTTTTCGGGTAAACAACAATGTCATAGAGCCATTCCTGAAGCTGACCATTCGTTGCCTGGTCATCAGTCTGCACTCTCGTCATAGGTACGGAAACTAGGAACGGCGTAACAGCTGTCACAACAGACTGCGGCTTTTTAGTCTCAATAACCAAATACAGACCCAAATCCAAATTTTCGAACTGAGCAAAACCTTCATCATTTGTTGTTTGAGTACCTTTAACTTTATCTGCAATGCCTGTAACTAAATTAGAGGCTTCATAGCTTATAACTACACCATTCTCTTTATTGAAGTAATCATCAACTTCAGGAGCCTTTTCTCCCTTGGCTAATGCTCCCCCGCCATAATACGTTTGCAGCCAATCAGCGTTTTTAACCTGATAAATGGTAAATTCTGCACCACGAAGCGGCGTTGCTCCAGCCGGCGGGGTCTGAATTTCGCCCGTTCCCGTTGCACCTTGTGCGGTTTGTTTTGTTGTGTTGTACTTATAAATAGTAATAGAGCCTTTTTTTGATGTATCAATCACGCTCGTGGTCTTTTGGGGGTTACTCGTATCTACGGTACCCCCCTCCGCTGCCATTGCTGGCATGGCGCACAGGCTGAGGGCCAGGGCGGCGCTCAACAGGCCTGTGAGAAAACGTTTTGCTTTTTTCATTTCAGTACCTCTTCTCTTAAAAAAAATCATCATCGGATGGGCGGCAAAGCCGCCCGGCTTAGGGGTTCTGCATCAGCACGGCGTGCAGTGCGGGGCGCTGCAGCGGGGAAACGCTGCCGCGCCGCCCGCACTGTGCCGTAAAGAAAAAAGGAAGGGAAAAACGGGCCGCTTGCCCACTTGGCTTAAGGTGCATCTGAAAACAAAGGAAATAACGGATATTTCGCAGCCACAAGCAGGATGTAAGGCAAAGAGCCACCGGAATCCTTTCCGGATCCCAAGGCTTTTTAAGCCTTAACGCAAAATCCGGCTGCGCTTATAGAAACAGGCGATATTTTCAGCTTTTCAGTTATACCCCGGCTTATGGCTGCGCCCTGCCGTAAACGGGCGCGCACTGGCGGGCAGGCCCTGTACCCTGGGGGTTGCTGGGTTTCCGGGGGATGGTTAATGTCGCCGGCCCCCTTTCCTGTTGTAGCGGAATGTGAATATCAACAGCCCTGCCACCGCCAGCGGCATGCCGATCAGCAGCCACAGGCTTGGCGCGTCTGCACCCGTGTGGGGCAGCTCAGGCGTTTTACGGTTCAGAACGGTAAGGTTCATGGTGTAGGTGTTGCCGGACTGCACAAACGTTTCTGTGTCCGTAATTTTCTCCCCATCAATAAAACACTCGCCGCCTTGGGTAAATTGGATCACAATTGGCTGTGCCAACAGGTTGTACCCCGGATGTGCCTTGGTTTCCGTCAGGCGGTATGTACCGGGTTCCAGATTTTTGAACGGGTTCGGGGTTATCTTGCCGTCCGTTCCGGTTGTACCGGTAATGGAATCTGTCTTTGTGCTATCAAATTTGTAGTTTTTATCTACTACCCACTGCGTTTTTCCTTCGGTTGTTGTTTCGACCAGCTTTTCCAGCTTGAACTCAACACCACTCAAGGGCACGTCATTGTTATGTTCGTCTTTTTCCGCGTCCTTCTTGATGATATCCAGTACAAACTTCGGGTTCTGCAGCGTGTTGGTCAGCACAATCTTGCCGCTGCCGCCGGTGATGGTTCCATCGGGGGCTGTGGCTGTATTGCCTGTTGAGCTGCCCGCGTTGTTCGTTTCGCTGTTTGGTGTTGCTTCAGCCTTTACCGTTACACCATACGTCTTGCCGCCAATCGTAATGGTTTCGCCTGCCTGGGTAACGACTGCCGGGTTAAAGCTGCCTTCATCGTCCACCGTACCTTCCACAATGCGGTACACATAATTGGTTTGATTGCCGTCAGCATTGATTTGGTACTGATCCAAACCGCTAAAGGTATACTTCCAGCCATTTTTATCTTTGGGGGTAATGGTAAAATAGTCTTTCGTGCTGTTAGCCGGGTACTTTACCAGTTTCCAGGCTTTATCGCTTTGGTCGTTTTCCAGGCGGCGCTGGAGCTGGATGTAGATCTCTTTCGGCTGCTTCGCAGTGCTAAGATCGTCCGTACCATTTGCATCTTTCCAGAGCTTGTCGAACTCAATGTTGATCAGTGTGCGCTTGGTGTTGGTAAAGATTGCGGTAACTTCCAGATCTTTCGGATCGTTCGGATTGTCCGGATTTTTGCTCTCCACAATCTCGCCTTCCACCATGGTGTTGTAGATCACATCGGCTTTATTGTTAGGCGGAACGGTTACGCTTTGCAGTCTGGATTTATCTTCCGGTGTTTCTTCCTCGATGGTATAGCGGGTGCCAACGGGGATGCCGGTGATGGTTCCGGTGTGTTCTGGGTTGTCCGCATCGCTCATGTCGATCTCAACATACCTTATGATGTCCCCTTCTTCCAGACCAGCACCGCCAACATCACTAAAGGTAACTTTGAACTTGTAGGTTCCGTCCAAGGTTTCGCCGTCTGCGGGCTTCTTTTGGATTTTCAGCCCGCCGGTTTTGACGGTGTTGACGTATTTTACCTTTAGCTTTGTCAGCGCGGATTTTGTTTCGTCCGGGTTCATATAGGAGCGGAAGACGATGGTGTTGGCGGTAGTGGGCTTCTTTCCGTTATAATTGTTATGAACACCGCCGCTTTCTTGTTCCGCCTCAGACGTAATCTTTTCCGTTCGGCCATCATCGGGGCCGCTTCCATTCTGCCCGATTAACGAAGGTGTTGGACTAGGAAGACTTACGCTGTCACCTCCGCTCATCGAAGTAACCTTCTGCCCGTTCTCGTACACCGTCCATTTGGTGTCGTACAGGTTTTCGTTCAGTTCCTCTTTGAGCGAAATGTAGCTGCCGCGGCGGAACTGGTCGCTGAAGGTAACGGTTTCTCCAGCTTCCAGAACAAAGCGTCCGGCATCGTCCACCAACTGGGTGTCGTTGTCCATGGTGGAGGTGTACTGTGCGTTTTCGGCGTTTTTCAACTGACCGGTTGTGGCGGAGCCGTAATCCGGGATTTTCTCCTGATCGGTTGTAAAGCCGGTCATCTTACTTGGCACCGCTTTGGGAATGAAGGTAAAGTTCCTGAAATAGATGTTGCGGTTATAGTTATCGCCCACGCGGATGGTTGTAACGTTGTTGTTAAAATCGCCCTGCTCTTTCATCTTGTGCAGGTCCAGCTTTACGGTGACCCATTTGCCTGTCACCAGTTCGACCGAGCCATACGTTGCGCCGTTAATGCCTGTTGTGCCAAGGCTGCCTTTTTGGCCGGGGGATTTTGGAGGATTCAGCAGGTCTTGATTATCCAGCAGTTCCAGATACAGGTTGTTGAGGGAAAGTTCACCACCATCTTCTTGGGAAACGTAAACCTGGAACGTAAGGAAGCGCATTTTTTCGATATTGATGGGGTCTTTCAGCTTCAGGATGCCATAACGTTGCTTACGCGCTTTACTGACGGGTTCCGTATCCATATAGCGTGCGTACCAGTGAAGGACCTGTTCGTTTTTATCTTCCTGCCCGGGATCTGGCCATTGGTTTTGTTCCTTCTTGAAAATGTAGTCCTCGCTTCCTGTGATTGCGGGGGCAATGCTGCTAACATCCGCATCCAAATCCACCACTTTGGACGGAGTACTTTTATCCGGGTCAGCGGCCAGTGTTGTTCCATAATGGGTTGCCTGGTTCTGGATGGTGAAGTTGAAGATTTTCTGGCCTGTAAAGCATTTTTTGAAGTCATCATCAGTAACGTTTTTCAGATCGACCTCTTTTTGAACCTGCAGCTCGTTATTATCCGGGAAGTTGAACGCCACCGCCATGTTGGACTCCCACATACCGCGTTCCATGTAGTACATGGTAAGGGTGTGCTTTTGGCCTTTGTCGAATGTAAGAGTAGTGCCTTGCGCGTAGAAATTGATGTCCTCGCCATTATATTTTACGGTCTTGGCAGGACTTCCATTTTGGTTACTTTCTGGCGTTCCGCCTTTTTTGACCTTACTGACATAGGCTGTTACACTATTTTTTTCCTTTCCTTCTTCCTCTTTCTTGCCAAATTCCAGCAGGCCGGAAACCTTACCATGGGCACCGCCAACGTCAAGCGCCAGCTGGCCATCAATGAATACCCAAACGTCATCGTCACCGGAGAAGAAGAACTTGATGCTGGTTTTTCCATCTGCCTTGTCTGCTTCCACCATGCCGTCATCCGTCAGGGTAAAATCCATCTGCAGCTTGGTGCCAAAGCCGTAATTGTAGGTAGAAGCCCGGCCCACAGTTGCGGTTTCGTTGAACGGGAAGTAGCCATAGGAACTGACGTTCTGTCCATTTTTAGTTATTGTTTTTTGTGCGGAGTCAGAATCAAGATTGCGTGACCGTTCTCGGTTCTCTGTGCTTGATTTCAGGAAATATTGCTTTGTGTCGGAATCCTGCTTCAAGTACAGGGTCGTATCCTGGCTGTCAAAGTACCAGTAATCAACGCCCTTATCCTCATCAAAAATCTGTTTCTTGGTAAAGGGGAACGCAACATTATTGTACACATCGCCAAGCTTTGCGTTTTTGCTGTTGGTGCCGCTCAGGAACTCTTTGTTGAAGTGCGGTTCTACTACTTTTGTATCCTTCAGTGTATCCTTCAGCAGCGGCTCACCTGTTGCTTTACCGTTGGATGTTGTATCCGCAACCAATCCCTGATAGGCATAGTCATAACGTGTACCATCTCCATCTTCATTGATTGTGGAGTTATTGATTGCCATGAATCTTCGTAAATTAAATCCAAAAAGATTCAATTCGCTGCTGATCGTTTCAAACTTAATTCCCCAGTCTGAATAAGTAGGTTGGAAATGACCGGTATAAATCGGATATTGCGCATTGCAGTTACTGTAATAATCACTTAATGCTCTGTCAAATTGGCGGAACACGACCCAGCTTCTTTGACTTGCAAAGCCGCCTCCTTTTCCCGGTGTATAATATTCACTATTATACTTATCTCTATTATTCCCATTTAGTTCATAGTCTGTATAATAGTCATACAATGTGCTGGATACATACTTGGTATTTGCTTCTTCTTTGAATGTTGCCTTACGAATATCTACAACATCATCCGTCAGTTTCTTGCCTTCTTTGGCATCACGCAGGGTACCTTTTTCAGCCCAGTAGCCTCCGCGGTTGACACCGTTATAAATTACATCATCGCTGGCATCCGCAAAGAAACACGGTTCGGAAAGGTCGGTTGGGATGTCCATCATGGCCGTACCATCACCGTTATCGGCTGCTTTCTCGTTCTCAACTGCCCAAGAAGCAAAACGGATTTTTGTATAACCATCCGGCACATCGCAATACCAGATGTTGGTGTCCTTTAGTCGATTCATCTCCTTTTTTGTTATAGGAACCTTACCATCGCCCGTCAGATAGCACCAAAGCTTACCGTCCTTCGTCGGCATGCCACATCCAATCGCGCCATGTGTTTCACTTGTTTCATTCTCATAAGAAAGCCCGGAGAAAGTTGCATCGAAGTAAATAACTTGCTTGCCTTGCTTGCCTTGCGGGGTTCCCCAAGTGGATTGGTTATTTACTTTATAAGTAAAGCAATATTTTTTGCTTGCGTTATAAAGGAATGTATTTCCGTCTGTTCCCTGTTCGTAGAAGTTATAGCTCTCACTTAACTGTTTGTTACCATTTCCGGCAACGAATTGAACAGAAGAGCAGGCACTTATAGGAATTTCAAAACGCCGCTTTTCGTTTTTGGCAACATCACCGATCGTTACCGTTTCAGTTGCCGTTGTTTTTCCGGAAGAATCTTGTTCCGTAAATACTGCGGTTACATTTGCCAGGTCAGAATCACTCAGGTTTTCAAAGACCATCTTCTGGCCGCCAAAAGCGGTGTGGTCAGCAGGGTCAGGTAATGCTAATGCATCTGCCCAGTCGGCATCATTCCAAGCTACATCACCATTTTCGCTGTTTGCATCGCCATCATAATATTTGTCATTAAATCCGTCAACTTTTACAAAATGATTTGTCGTATTGTTCTCTTCAGGTGGAGCTGTTACTCTTACTTTATGGCTTTCATCTAAAGTAAACTGCATCCAGACATATCCGCCCCAGGGGCATATCGTCTTGTCGCCTTTTGTCAAAATAAATTTATAAATGCGTTGGCCTTTGGAAGTAATTTTGTCGGGAACAAGGGACATTGGCTGTTCGCCAATCTCTCCGTCATATTCACCGCCGCCATTTCCGCGCTGTGCATTAAAGGTAATTTTAGAATTTCTTGTTACTTCCCAACTGCTCGGGACTGCAAAGTAAACGGTAAACTGATTAGATTGTGTGCTAACCTTCAGCGCCCTATCCATATCTTCCGCTTCCTCGGCGTCCATCTCCGGCTGTTCGGTCGGTTCCGGGGTGGCGGTGGGGGTCACGGTCGGCACAGGGGTGGCCGTTGCGGTGGCTGCCGGTTCCGGGGTCGGGGTGGGTTCTGCCGTGGGCTCCGGCGTTTCGGTCGGGGCGGGCTGCTCCGGCCCGGCGCTTTGTTCCGGTTCCGGGGTGGCGGCATCCGGCACCGGGGTGGCGGCGTTCTGCTCCGGCAGAGCGGTATCCTCCCCGGAGGCCGTTCCCGGCTCATCCTCCAGCAGCTCTACTTCGTCAGGTGCGTCGGGCAGAAGATCCACCTCGGCGTATACAGGCAGGGCCATTGCCATAACCAGGCAAGCGGTGACAAGCAGCGCTGTCAGCCGGCGCGCCCAACCTGTTGTGTTGTTTCCTGTTCTATTCAATCTGCTCACCCGCCTTTCGCGCTGGCTTGATGGAAGCACATTGTTCCACAGGGGATCCCTGTGGAACAGTAAAGGCATCACCGCACAATTCCCGCCTGACGGCTTAAGCACCGCTCCGGCGGCTGCGGCACGGCATCTGCGTTGCCAAAATGCTCGATAAGACATCCAGTATTATCTGCGCTTTTGGCTTAGCATCTGCCGTACCTCGCTCGCCGTATCGGCACTTAGAATTATGCGGTATTGCCTAAAAGAAGCCAGCTTCTTTTACTTGCGCAACCGTTGCCATGTTGCTTTCAAAAAAAACCGCATCGAGTTTTCTCATTGCGCATTTACTTTTTATTGTTAAAATATAGCACCTTTACACCAGAAAGGCAATACAATCCACGCAAATTCCTGTTTTTCAGCATTTTTACTGATTGCGCTTTCCTCCGATTATACAATATGTTCAAAGCCTTTGTATAATTTATTTCTAATTTTCTTTTTGGCAGCGGTCATTTTATATACTTTGACCGCGCGTTTTATGATCCTCTGCGCACGCAGAGCGCAACTTTGCAGCAAAATTCGCCTTTTTTGTTGCGTTTCCCTGTTTTTGCGCAATTATTTGTTTCGCATGCGCCTGTTTGCGGCGGGGCCTGGCGGCTGGGTGGGCGCCTTGTGGGAGGGATGGCAGGTTTGCGGCGCACGGTTCCCGTTTTTTTGCGGCGCGATGGGTACACCGCGCCCCTGCAAACGGTTTGCGGTGTTTGCGGCGGCGGGTGTGTGTTTGGTGGATTGCATGCCCGCCAACGGGACGCCGTTCTCCCTTTACAACGGGGTGCGGGTTTGCTGCAGATATGCCATTCGCTTTTTTGTCCCCCCTGCCCCGCCCCTGATTCCCGGTTCCCCCTTGCCGATTTCTATTTGCGCCAGCTCCTGAGGTGCATCTGAAAGCAACGAAAATAGCGGATCTTTCGCAAGCACAAAATTCGGCTGCGTTTGCTGAGGCAACACCGCACAATTCCCGCCTTACGGCTTAAGCACCGCTCCGGCGGCTGCGGCACTTAGAATTATGCGGTATTGCCCTGAAACAGACGAGCTTTTTGACGTTTCAGACAGATCCCAGCTCCCAGCTTTCAATCTATCCTGTGTAAACTGCAACCCCTCACACGCCATTCTGTGCGGCACTTACCTTATTATGAAGGGGTGCTGCCCTGTGTAAATTTGCAACTGATCTATTTGAAGCAGCTGTGAGCTGTTGCAATTTTGCACAGGGTATTGCCCGCATTCTATGCCGAACATTCCCGAAACGTGTTGGAAAAGCGCACAGGATTGCCTTGTTTCCCTATGTCGTTTACCGTTGGAAAAACGCACAGGTTACCCCCGACACAGTTGCAATTTTACACAGGGTATTCCCGCTCCCCTGCCCCGCCGTGACCCGCGTACCTGTTGGAAAACCACACAGGATAGACCCGTTCCCCGTGTTGCAATTTACACAGGTTTGGCTGCTTTTGGCTTATTTGCAACTTTACGCAGGTTGCTTTCCGCACAGGAAAATGGTGGTGGAATGCACAGGCTGCAGTTGGTTGAACACACAGGTTTGCGTTGTTAAATTACACAGGCTCTACCTATTACTAATATAAAACTAAACATCTAAGCCATAATAACAACCAGAGGTAAGCCGGGAGATGGGGGAGAACGGGAAAAAATTGGTATTGCCATTCCATCAGGTTACAGAACTCTGAAACAGCAGGACAGAAAAGCACAATAAAACCCTGTGTAACCTGCACCCGGGCTGCAGCCCCCACAGGATATATGGCAAACCACAACGCGGGTGTTGCATTTTGCACAGGGTAATGGCGGTGAAACCCTGTGTAAATTTGCAATTCTTGCGCTGGATAACAGGATGTGCTATAATGTTTAGCATGATGTGCGTGACCACCCGGGATACAGCAACCGATATAGGAGGCCCCTGCTTATGGCGGCAAGTAAACAGAAAAAAGATGATCCGTTTGTCGTTACGTTTGAAGAACGCGGGGACCAGACCATCGTTCGCAAATCCAATGACCTTGTACAGATGACGCGCAACAACCTGACGCTGAGCCAGCAGCGCCTGATGCTGCATATTTTTTCGATGATAAAGCCGGAGGATACGGACCTGCCCTCTTATGAGCTGAGCATTTATGATTTTATCAAGATGACCGGCATGGACCCGCACAGCGGGGCGCTGTACAAGCAGGTGCGCAAAAATATTGAGGAGCTGGCCAACGCGCCCATCCAGTGGATCAAGAATAACGGAACTTCCACGGTGGAAACATTCCGCTGGATCGATAAAGTGCGCATTGATGAGGGCCGCGCGCGCATGACCATCACGCTGGATCCGGTGCTGAAACCGCACCTGGTGCAGCTGAAAACCCTGTATACCACCATGGATGTGACCTACACCATGCTGATGCGGTCCACCTATTCCATCCGCATTTACGAGCTGTGCAAGAGCTACCAGAGCCTGTACCTGAAAAAGAAAGCGGCCGGGGAACCGCTGGTATGGAACCTGAGCATGCTGTATGAACAGCTTTCGTATACGGCCAACCGATGGTCGGATTTCCGCCGCCTGGCACTGGAAAAGGCAAAGGCGGAAATTAACGAAAAGACGGATATTATTTTTAATTACGATGTGTACGAAAAAAAAGGGCAGAAGGTTCTTTCGCTGGTGGTAACGATTGACCCGGTAGATGATGCCGCCGCACAGGCCAACCTGGACAGCATCAACAGCACAGTGCGCAAAAAGAGCAAAAAGAAGGGCCGCCCCACCGTGGCGATTGAGGATTCGCTGCTGGATGACCCCAGCGTGATCACCTTTGATTATGTTTCGGCACCGGAAACAACGATCCCCTATTCCTTTGGACGCCACCGCACCGAGCTGCGGGAGGAAATTGTTGTGAAAGCGCGCATGGATCAGCTGCGCGCGGAGATTACGCCCGAAGAGCTGCACGCGGTGGAAGTGATTATTGATGTGTTGGCAGATGCCTGCTGCACCATCCAGGCAGGTGATGGCGAGCAGGACGGCGGCAACAAAACGGTGTTTGGAAAGATGAATGCCATCATCCTGGATTGCGGCGGGCTGACCAGTTGGCTGGCCGGTGTGGCACCCCGCTATGCACAGGAGATCATTCCCCGGTCGCAGAAGATGCGCAGCCCGGCGCGGTACCTGAACAAGGTGCTGCGCGAGGATATGGATAACTATCGCATTTATATTTTCCGCAAGGCAAAGCCGGCAGCTGAACCCAAAGAGGAGCTGTTGGAAGCGGAGTACCATGTGATGGACGAGCCGGTGCAGCAAACGATGCCGGAGCCTGAGCCGCCCAAGGTAGAGCTGATTCCCGAAACGATTGTAAAACGGCAGGATATGCGAAAAGAGTTTGCAAAGTTTGTAGATGATGGATACCTGGAAAAGACGTTGACAAGCGGCCAGCGCGGCGCTTACCACGAAATTTACCGCCACCTGGCAGCGCGGTGCGTGCCATCGCCTTCCAGCCTGCGCAATGGGCTGAAAGACGAAATGCGGCTGCATTACCTGGCCTGCATGAATGAAGTGATTGAAAAGTATGGCAGCCTGACCCCGTTGATGGAAGCTATGGCGCATGAACTGGACTTTGATGTGTTTTGGGCAAAGGCCGCCAAGGACCCTAACGTGAATAACCCGATGGGGCTGTTCTACCACATTATTGAAGAACGCGCGCTGAACCCGATCGGCACCATAATGAACGACCAGGCACAACGGCAGAAGGTTGCCGCCAAGGAAAAAGGTGAAAAAGATAAGTGGCACAACGAAAGCTGGATGGATGCTTTTGAGGAAGATATCCCGGATGACAGCGAAGAGTAATTGAGATGAAGCGGAGTGGAACATCCGGGAGCGCTATAATAATAAGGTAAGCAGCGGCTGGCAGATTGCTGGCCGCTGCTTTTTTGTTGGGGTGCAGCTGAGAAATGGAAATATCCGGCGTTTTTTGATTTCAGATAGACCTTGGGATAATAGGTGAGAATGAAGGCAGGTGAGCGGGAATGCCTGGATGAAGTGAAGAAGGATGGGAAGGAAAAGCAACAGAGAAAAAGCGTGAACAGCAACGAAGAGATGACGGCATAATAATCGTCAAAATATCCGTTGACACGCGCGAAGCATATGATATAATAGAAACTATAACAGCAACGAAGAGATGCTGCACGGCATGGGGGTGGCCATTTTTGCAACCCGCGGTTAGATTAAGGCAATACCGCATAATTCTAAGTGCCGATACGGCGAGCGAGGTGCGGCAGATGCCAAGCCAAAAGCGCAGATAATACTGGATGTCTTATCGAGCATTTTGGCAACGCAGATGCCGTGCCGCAGCCGCCGAAGCGGTGCTTAAGCCGCAAGGCGGGAATTGTGCGGTGCTGCCTAAGATACCGGCGTGCGGTACCGCAAAAGAACCGAACAAAAGGCAAAGATTAACCGACAGCAACGAAGAGATGCCTACACAAAGGCGCTCGCAAGGAGGAAAACAATGGGATATTGTATCTCAGTCTGCATTGAAAAAGGCGGCGTGGGGAAAACCGTTACCGTCTGCAACCTGGCGGCGCTGATGGCGCAGGACGGCAAGCGGGTGCTTGTTGTGGATATGGATGCCCAGGGCAACTGTACCTATACCCTGACGGGCGCCCGTGTAACCGATAATACTTTTGACCGCGCTGGCGTGTATGATATGTTCCGTGCCTATGGCATCAGCGGCACGCAGAACTATATTTCCCGCACGCAGTTTGATAATATTGATATAATTCCGGCAAATGGCAACACCCCAATGGCGGCCAAGCAGCTGCAAATCCTGGAACAGTCCGAAAGCACCAGTATCAATATGTTTTTGGCCATGTGCCTGGCACAGGTTGCCGGCGAATACGACTTTATTTTGATCGATACCCCGCCGTCCCGCGATGTAATGGTGACCAATGCCCTGATGGCCAGTGACTTTGTGCTGATCCCCTGCGTGTGCGATGATTACAGCCGTGACAGTGTGTACCGCACTGTGGCCATGTGCCAGCAGTTGGAGCACGATGAGGGCGAAAAAATTGATGTTTTGGGCATTATCCTGACTATGGTGGAAAAAACTGCCCTGACCGAAGTGATCCGCAATGAACTGCGGGAAAGCCAGCTGGGCAGCAAGCTGTTTGCTGCCGAAATCCGTAAGGGACAGGCTGTAAAGGATAGCACCCGCCTTGGTGCGCCGGTTGTGCTATGTGCACGCAGCAGCAACCCGGCAAAGGATTATGCAAAGGTGTATGCCGAGCTGAAAACGCGCGTTGAACAGGAGGCAGAGTGATGGCAAGCAAACTGGACCGACTGCAGAAGAAAGGCTTTAAAGTAAACGAAGCAGCGTTAAGTAAGATCGCGCGCGGCGACCAGGAGCCGGGCGGTGAATACAGCGAGATCAATATCAATGATATTGAAGAAAACCCGGATAATGCCCTTTACCGTGAGCTGGATACCGAGGAAGATATTGCGCTGCTGGCCGATGATATCCGCCGCGCAGGGCTGCTGCACAACCTGGTTGTGTTCCCCAAGACCGGTGTTGGCGGAAAATATGTGCTGCTTTCCGGCGAGCGCCGCCTGCGTGCGCTGCGCCTGTTGGTGGAGCAGGATAAACGCGAGCAGGAAGAAAAGCAGCTGCCCAACCGCATGAGTGAATGGCAGAAAGTGCAGTGCAAAGTGGTGCGCAACTTGACGGAAAACGAAAAAGTTGTGTATATTGACAGCGCAAACCTGCAAGTGCGCGGCGGCATCAGCAATGAACGTGTGATGCGCCAGGCGGCGGCGCGTTTTGTGGAAAACCTGCAGAAAGCACCGTATAACCTGAGCGCAGCGGAAGCGAAAAAAGCGCTGAAAGAGGTCAGCCCGCTGAATTCCCGCACGATTGATAAGGCGCTTTCGATTCAGAATGATCTCAACCCTGACCTGCGCCGCTTGCTGGATGAGGAATTCCTGAACCGAGCCGAGTGCGAAACCTATCTTCGCTTGACCCTGGAAGAACAGGCCCGTGCAGCCGCAATGTTTTTGAAAATTGCAGCCCTTGACCCACGCAGCCATGAGCGCCGCGCCATTAAGGACGCATTGACCACCGCCATGTTGGATGTAGCAGTGGAACGCCGCAGCATGCAGGAGCGCGAGAGCGTATTTGCAGCAGCGTTGCAAAATGCACAGGATGCAATCGGTCAGGCCAAGACGCAGGAAAACAAGGCGGCGGCAGTAGATAAAGACCACAACTTTATTTCGGCCAAGCTGCCTACCACGGCCCGCAAACTGCGTAAAATTGCAGCGGCAAAAAATATTGAAGCTAAGATCCGCAGTTATACGGCAGAGGACCGCAAAGCAATGTCGGACCAGATGCAGGAGCTGATTGCGGCAGCGCAGGAGCTGAAAGCACTGATTGATGCTGTGGAATAATCCAGATCCACGAAAGCAGCAAACAACAAAAATCCATGCAAATAGGAATACAGGAATCCACGATATGAAACAGCGAATTGTCATCCGGCTGCACCTGGCTGTGCGGGCAGTGCTGCAAAGCGAAGCGGACTGGCGCGGCACGCGGCTGGGCACCCTGACATCGGAGCTGATCCATGAACAGGCTGCAAAAGCGCGCCTGTGCGGGGTGCAGAATTACGAGTTGAACCCCGTCAGCAGCCGCTATGTTCCCGTTACAAACGGGACAAAATATAAGCAGACATCTGGCCTGGAGCAGATCTCCATCTATCTGAACGATGAGGATATGCAAACCCTGAAAGAGCTGGCACTGGCCAACGATAGTGTGCGTGTGATCAACGGCAGGCAGGCAATCACCTACCGATATGTTGTTCCCGGAATGCTGCTGAACGACCCGGTGTTTACGGGGCTGACAGAGCAGAACAGCACGGCAGGGTAAGCACTTCAAAATCTTGAATAAATCAAAGGCGGCACCGCGTTTTTTGAAAGACGCGGTGCCGTTTTGTATGCAAAGCAGCCTGAAAATACTACAAAACATAAACCTGTGCGAAGTTACAACAAAACGGATAGAAGGTGAGAATAGGAAAAAAGGAGAAATATGTTGGAATTTTACACAGGTTTACAGAGCAAAACATGAAGAAAAGCGCGATGCAGCGTTTGCGAAATAAAGCGGATTTTGGGTGAATCAGGTGCGGGGAACCAAAAAAGAGGGGAAACCTGTGTAAATGGCAACAATCTGCAGGGTGAATTACCTTTTTATAATACGACAGGAATAGCAATACCCTGTGTAAAGATGCAACACTGTACGCTGCGAAAGGGAAGAGTTGCAATTTTACACAGGGTATTGGTTATTCTGTCAGGCGGAGTAGAAGGAAAGCACTAAAGGCAATACCGCACAATTCCCGCCTAACGGCTCAAGCACCGCTCCGGCGGCTGC
>OGZF01001310.1_pt1 | contig 15981 bp, 16 predicted proteins | sample 1576771 | NCBI WGS metagenome assembly OGZF01 (sample SAMEA3541536, study PRJEB24748) | human gut metagenome | biome: human gut; feature: human-associated habitat; material: faeces | place: China | collected 2012
ACCCACATCCGCCGGTCACGATGATGTTGCGCGGCTTGAAAATCTCACTACTCACAATTTCAGGGTACCGGCAGGGTTGCATAGTTCATGGAACAATTTCACACCTACCTCATATATGGCAGATTTGGAAGGCTGACCGTTGAGCTAGTGGCCAAAATGCACGGTAAGACGTCACTTCCACAACCGCACCATCCGCACCGACCAGCACACGATTCCCCGATGCGATCACGGTTCTTCTAGAGCTAGACCGATCCGATGAGGAAATGAAACAGCACTCATGATTCTCCCACACAGTTTCGCCCCACCTCAACATACTAGTTTCTGAAAACCGACAAGTTGTCATTTTTGTCAGAAACTACACTTACCCCCATTATCAATTGCAACATGCGTGCATTTGACGTAGAATACACATTAATCGCACGCAAGATTAGGGCAGGTGATTCAGATGGGCAATATTACCATTCGCATGAACGACGATCTGAAAGCTCGGGTCAACCAGACACTCGACGCCATAGGCATGAATTTCAACACTTACGTGACCATGGCGAGCATCCAGCTCGTGAACCAGCAGCGCCTGCCTTTCGACACTTCCGCGCGCGCCGCGGAACCAAACGAGCAGACCAAGCGCGCCATGCTCGAAGCCGAAGCCAAGGAACGCGGTATCCTCCCAGACGACGCGGCCACCTTCAACAGCGCGCAAGACGCCATCGCCTGGCTGCATAACAATCACGGCTGAACAGGCAAAGCGCCATGATTACCATTAAATTCGACCAACAATTTCGGACCGACTTCAAACGCATCTCACGACGGATACCTCAAATCGTCACGGAACTCGAATATGTAATCGAAGCTATTGAGGAGTACGGACGCGTTCCGGAATCATATAATCCTCACATGCTTGATCGCCCACGAGGAATCTACTCGGGATATGCGGAATTCCATCTTGCCGAGGGGAAAATGGATGTGTTGGTGATCTACTCGGAGCGATCAGAAGCGTCGACAATCCGATTCATTCGCATGGGATCCCACGACGAACTGTTTGACGGTCCGTTGCTTTAGATGAGACCATCGCAGGCCTCAACGAGATTCAGCCATCAATTTCCGCCCAATAAAACTTTTTCCCACCATATCGGGCTTATATATGGCAGGTCATTCCGGAAAGACCGCAGTTAGAGGGTGTAAAATTACCCCCTAACTGGCTGGCTTCAAAAACAGACTGCTATATATAAGCGAGAAACCTCCGGACGAACGCCAGAATCTGCCATACATAAGCGAGATAGCGACAGAAATTGGACGCATAACGCGAGAGTCGGCCCCTAAGATATTCAGGGTGTTCAGCCCTCACTTTCACCCAGCGGGGTTGGCTTACCTCGTAAGTATAGCCAGTAACAGTTGTTGGCCGTTGAGTTAGCGGCCAACATGCACGGCAAGACGTCACTTCCACATCTTCCGCGAAATCAGTCAGCCGCAGCAACCATATGGGCAGGAATACATTGGTGTCCAAAAGAGCAACTGGTTTGGTCATGTTATTCCGCCGAGGCCCAGTCGTCGAACTGCGACACGTAGTCGGTCATTTCGTCATCCTTCAGATCGAGTCCCGCACCGAGTTGCTTGACGAACCACCACCCTAAATACGCCGCCAACATATGTTCGCGCTCAAGCCTTGATTTGGTGCATGAATGGCACCTCAGTTACCCTTGATTTGGCGTAAAGACCGCATAATCATTGACTTTTCAAACAGAGAACTCTTTGGACTCAAACGAGCACCCGAAAATTTCGGCCTCATCAAAAGAGGCTTTTACACTCAACGGTCTCGTATTGACACACCAAGCCACGCGCACTACTGGTCCTGGGCGAGGTAGCGGGCTTCAGACTCGTTTTTTATCACTTGTTGTCTTTTATTTTTCGTCAAGTTTGCTCAACAACTCACCTAGGCAATCCAAAAGCTCAATCCTCTAAGCCAAGGCGCTGTTCCACCTCGTCGAGCGTGTAGGTTTTCAACTACCCAGCACGATAACTCTCAACCTGTTACAGGATTTCATATTTGCATGTGAAACAGTCATGACCGACAATCGGACCTAAGGACGTTTGTGCCAGCACCGTCATTGCATTACCCATGTCCAATGCCTCTGTCGATTTACCATATCCGGCGCAAACATGCTTAATCTTTTTCGTGGCGAAAGCTGAACAAACGGAATATACTTTCGGACGCAACTATAACAAACAAAGCAGAGAGCGGCAGGAAATACCTGTACTGCATACCATCAACACCCACTGTCCCGGATGGATTGTATTGCAGCCACAGAGCTAGATATATTAGCAGAATATCTCCTATGCAAAGCAACACTATCAGCCATGCATAAGGCAACGGAAGAACATAGGTTAGTCTCCGTCCATGGCTTCCGTCCAAACATGCGCCGACAACCGCAGATGGCTCTCGCTTGTTAAGGTCTGCCGTTCGAATACTTACGAAGAATAGCAGTATCAAAACTATCAGGATCGCCAACCAACAGAGCGCAATATAGACGCTGGAGATCTTCACATTCATGTTGGATTGGGCGTGTACTATCGCCCACACGATGTTCCTTATTGCGTCAACGCACACGTCGGGATCTGTCAGCAAAGCACGTTTTCGCGCAGTCATCTGCTCATATGAAACCATCATGGGACAGTTTGTGTACCAAGCATTGATTTTCAGCCATAACAGAACCCATACGCCAGAAATGAACGTTCCGATCAAAATTGGTATAGCGCGGCCACGATTTATACGCAGCCGCATCCTACCATCTAACGCCTTATTCGTGGAGTCAAATATTGTCGGAATCGAGAGCAAAACCAGTGGTAGATATATGAACTTGCACATCGCTAGTATCACACTGACGACGGCTAACCGAACGGCGCTCGAAACAGATCGCTTGCTTACAATTTCACGGAACAACAGACAACTAAGCAGTATAGCCATCCCTTGAGTGACAGAGTCCGCAGAAATTGAGAACGAAGCCAGTCGAACCATTTGTGGGAGGCATAGTAACAAACCGACCGGAATGCGCCACTTAGGCAACGCCCGCACCGAACAATACATGAGAAGCACATACACGCTCAGCATGCACACTTCCGCAAGATGATAGGTAATTCCAGCACTCAAGCTCAGTACCCGGCCTGCCGCAAAACCAACCAGTTGAGGAGCGTAAACCACAGGAGAATTTATCGCGGTATTATTGAACGGAAGATCAACAGTTGAGTTTGAATCGTCTTTCACGGATTCAGGAATCACAACGGCAGGGTCATAGCCATCGTATTGTTCAAGCGAATACCGCATCCACTCTCTGTTGACAGCACCACCGACTACGCCATTTTCTGTGTTGTGCAACATACTGCGCGAAGAAACCGGTCTTGCGACAACATCACCATTAAGAATGGCGTCGACACGGTAAACATGTGCCCAGATATCGGGGACATGTCCTGGAAGCGTAACGCCTATAAAGAAAAGCCCTTCAACCAACACGCATAGCGCCACCAACGCCGGCATCCATTGAAAAAGCTTCTTCCCCTTCACGAGGATACATGCTACTTCAAACCAGGGTCAGCGGCCAAAATGTGTGTCCGGAATAGGTCGCAGTCGGATACGGGAGGGGCAGTTGTTCGCGTTCCTCGACCCGCCGGACGGGTACGCGGAGCCGATCCCGCCCATGAGCAACCTCATCGAGTTATGGAACACGCGCATCCGGGACATGCTGCGTCCTCACGTCTCTTAGAGGCTCGGCAACGACTGCCATTAAACAAAAGTCGTCGGCTGCTCCACACCAGGAAACGCAATAGGGGCCATACAGCAGGGCCCATTGTCTCGCGGGTCTGCAACCGGCATGGCGAGCCTGCGGGCGAGCGAGTCGCCTCCCCTACCAGTCTTGATGAGCTTCAGGACCTTCGCGCCTGAACTCGTCGTCGTAGTGCTTCCTGCGGTCGGCGCACACAATGAAACCGCACCTCCAATCATCTAATCTGAATTTCTTCAGTCCAACAATCGGGGTGCGGTTCAGTTTCCAACTTTGTTTTCTTTGTTTTTTCGTCAACCCCATCCCGATCCCTCAACAGCCAACGTGACTCTCTTCTACCACCTTCGTCGCAGATGAGGCCACGAGAAATCTCATTCGACCTCAAAGCAATGCCATATATAAGCGAGATAGCGACCACCTGTCAGAAATCTAATTCAAGCCGATCAGCAAACCACCATTCCACTACCCTTGATTTGGTGTATTTACGGCGGTGAGACATGGAGGCTTTCGAACGAAAAGCGTACGAAAAACTGGCTTTCTGGAAGGATTCTTCCCGAGGAAGCACAGCCCCGCTCATCGAGGGCGCACGACGCGTCGGGAAAAGCACCATCGCGGAGGAATTCGGACGACGGAACTATGCGTCGTATATGCTCGTCGACTTCTCGAAAGCCCCCGATGACGTGCTGGGCTACTTCGTCGAACCGCATGGAGATCGACTTCCTCATCGTTGAACCGTACGAAAACGCGGCGATGAAGTACAGGGTCAGTCCCATCGAGGTCAAGTCATCGAAACACTACCGCACGGTCTCGTTGGACAAGTTCAAGACGAAATTCGACAAGAAGGTCGGCACCAGATACGTGCTGCATCCGAAACCGCTGGTCATGGAAAATGACGTGGTCAAGCTGCCGATCTACATGGCGGGACTGCTGTAGAAGGCTTCACGCAGACAGCGCTTTTTGGTGCACTACCAGCGAATGACGCCCAACACTTGCGCGCGCATATGTTGTCCACCTTGAGCATCAGATCTGTTTGCCGCTTGCTGCCCATCACCCAGTTAACCTTCCAGCTACCCTTCAGACATCTACTAGGCACCCATTCGTCCACAGCTGAACACTACAATATACCCGGTTTAATTGTACAGAGCCTCCAATTATAAGGGGGTTGTCTTTTTGAAGGATGCGACGATGCCTATTTTCTTGCCCGACCGTCACGCTTGTGCACCTTCATACGTAAAACTTACTAAGCAGCCGATTACGGGCGGAACGTATCGCCCTCTTGCGAATGACGAAGACAGCAACGCCTGTGCTCCATCCACCCTTTCAGGCCACCACAGTTCAAGGCTGTATACGCAGAAGTCGGCAATTCACGCCACCTCCGACAACACAAGCGTTTTCATTCCCAAAGTCGATGCGCCCCATCTGCCAAAAACAGCTAACGACGAGTCCATTGACGAAGCCGCGAACAACAGTACCCATTCAGCCCCCCCATCTGCTGAAATTCAACTCGCGCAAGCTAACGAGCATCCTCTGATGCAGGCTATCGAGGTCTGCAAACAATCCGTACACACTACGGCAAAAGCACTCTCCACCGCAGGACATGCAGTTGCAAAAGCTGCCAACGCCACCGGCCACGCCATCCATACCGCCGCCACAACGGTAAAGACCGCCTGGCACACATTCACCAGCCTCAAAGCAGTTCAATTCATCATCAAGTTCTTCCAGAGCACGTATCCCCTGTGGAAGAAACGTCATCGCTTCTCCTATTCCTTCTACGCCATCATCATCGCCGCACTTTCCGCATTCGAAGTTATTTTTATTCAATGGGGCATGTATTCCGAACCGGAATATGAAAAAGGCGTAGAAATCGATAAAACCACAAGAATACTTGACAGTGTTGCCGGACAGACGACGAAATTCGTAACACAAATGTGGCTTGAGCAGAAAAATCTCGTTCTGCTCAATTTTATTATTCTGATTGCTATTTATTTGACGCTTATTTTTGTATTGAACAGATTCTGGGTTTCCACAGCAATCTTTGGAACAGTGATGACCACTTACGCAGTGGCAAATCACGTTAAAATGCAGACCCGCAATGAACCTGTGCTTCCTGCTGATCTGAACTTCATAACCGGCGGCAATACCAGCGAACTCACTTCATTCATTCCCAAATCCAGCCAAGGCTTAGTTAACAGCGCGGTGACAGGCGTTACTTGGCTAGTAATCATCTGCATCATTATGCAGTTTATCGATGGCCGCAATGGAATCATACATTGCACGTGGCGCCGTCCCTTCGCCAGTGTCAAGAATTTCACAGGCACCCTCACTCGCATCGCAGCGGCGGTATGTAGTGTCGCTTTATGTTTCTCCTTTGTATGGGGATTCGGCAATGACGGGTATTGGTCCACTCAGTTCGCTCAAAGCATGGGTGACAGCCCACAAATCTGGAACGGTCTCGCCGATTCCACCAGCAATGGCCCTGTTGTGAATTTCCTTCGCCTGGCACATACGAAAACCATGGATAAGCCAGAAGGCTATTCACAGGAAACCATGCAAGCAATCGCAAAGAAATATGCGAAACAGGCGCAACAAATCAATAAGACCCGTAATACCAATATGACCGACAACACGGTCATCATGATGCTTTCCGAGACTTTCTCCGACCCAACCCGCGTCCCCGGCGTCAGTTTCTCCGAAGATCCGATACCGAACATCCGTCAGATCAAGACGCAAACCACTTCCGGACTCATGCTTTCACCGGGATACGGCGGAGGCACCGCGAATATTGAATATCAGGCGTTGACGGGCCTTTCCATGGCGAATTACAGCCCGACGCTGTCCATCGCCTATCAGCAGCTCGTACCTTCGCTTAAGTGGGCGCCAACGATCAACCAAGCTTGGAATGCAGCCAATGGCAGCAAAAAAGCTTCCATAGCATTGCATGCCTTCAACCGCAATATGTATTTCCGAGATCTGAATTACAAGAAGTTCCAGTTTTCGCAGTTCTTCGCAACGGACGGTAAACCGCAGCTTACTGGTCTTCACGCAATTGATTCCGCTTGGTATGTCTCAGATGAGTCCTTTTATTCGGAGGTATTGAAAAAAGTCACGGACTCCAACGAGAACAGATTCTATCAAGTCGTCACCATGCAAAACCACATGCCATACGAAGACCTCTACCAAAACAACGAATTCAAAGAAATGGATGCATCGAATCTTCCAGCAGATGAAAAACTAAATCTGGATACCTATACCAAGGGACTGAACTACACGGATCAGTCCACATTCGTTTTTTTGAGCCAGCTTAATGAGATTAACCGCCCAATTACCGTGCTGTTCTACGGCGACCATTTGCCAGGCTTTTATTCCACCGCATATTCCGATAAAAAGAACATCCTCGGATTGCATGAGACTGACTATTTCATTTGGTCCAACCAAGCATCACGCTCGGCTAACACAAAGCTTGACGCTGTTTCCAGCGACTACACATCATCAAACTATTTCTCCGCTCAGCTCGCCGAACATCTTAATGCAAAAGTCAGTCCGTATCTTGCGTTTCTTACCGAAATGCATCAGGCAATTCCGGCAATGTCCGTGCCGGATTCTTCAGGCAGCAGCAGCGCTCCGACCTATCTGGACGCGAACGGCAATCTCATCAAGAAAAAGAATCTCTCGAAGCAGGCCAAGCAATTACTCCATGACTATCAGCTCATTCAATATGACATGAGTATCGGCAAGAATTACCTGAAAGACACCGGCTTTGTCGATCTGCCGGAGTGACTCGTCTACAATAGGTTAGGATTACGGCAGAAACGGGAAAGGCAGTTTGGTTATGAAGATTGCGGTTGCAGGAACCGGCTATGTTGGATTGTCCGTCGCGTTGCTGCTTTCCCAACATAATGAGGTGCATGCGCTCGACATCATTCCGGCGAAGGTCGCGTTGCTGAACAACGGCAAGAGTCCTATCGTCGATCCGGTAATCACCGATTTCCTGATGGGGAACGCATCTGGCGAGCGTCCGCTCGATTTCCACGCCACCATCGACGCGCAGGAAGCGTACACGGATGCCGATTTCGCTGTAATCGCCACGCCGACGAATTACGACGAGAAGAAGAATTATTTCGATACTTCTAGCGTCGAAACTGCGATTGAGGCAGTCCGCCAGTATTCGCCACACGCCTGGATTGTCATCAAATCGACGATTCCCGTTGGCTACACGCAGCAATTGCGCAAAACCCTCAATGACAATCACATCCTCTTCTCCCCCGAATTCCTGCGTGAAGGACATGCGCTGTATGACAATCTGCATCCAAGCCGTATTGTGGTGGGTGCTCCGCAGGACGATGCTGAATCCGCCAAGGCTGCACGTCAGTTTGCGCATCTGCTTGCCGAGGGAGCAGACCCAGTTGAAGCCACCCGCGCCAATCATGATGGCAGTACCGGCATTCCCACGCTGGTGGTCGGCACCACCGAGGCTGAGGCCATCAAACTGTTCGCCAACACCTATCTAGCGCTTCGTGTGGCATATTTCAACGAATTGGACACCTATGCGGAAAGCCGCGGATTGAATACCCGTGAAATCATCGACGGCGTATGTCTTGACCCACGCATCGGCGATGGCTACAACAATCCCAGCTTCGGCTATGGCGGCTATTGCCTGCCGAAGGACACCAAGCAGCTGCTTGCCAACTACAATCAGGTGCCGCAGAACCTTATCGAAGCCATTGTGGACGCGAACCGCACACGCAAAGAATTCGTGGCTTCCGAAGTGATGGAACGCATCAAGGACGTTCAGGACCCTGTTGTCGGCATCTACCGGCTGACCATGAAGTCCGGTTCCGACAATTTCCGTCAATCCGCCATCCAGGACGTGATGAAGCAGTTCAAAGCCAATGGCATTCCCGTGCTCATCTACGAACCCACGTTGGACAAGCCCGACTTCCAAGGCAGCGAAGTCACCCATGACCTTGCCGGTTTCAAGGCCCGCGCATCCGTGATCGTCGCCAACCGTTGGAACAACGACCTTGCCGATGTAAATACCAAAGTCTACACCCGAGATTTGTTCCGCAGGGATTAAATCCGTGCATTTAATCCCTATTTCATGCACCCTTGTACATATTGCTAACGGCAAAAGAACAGTGGCAATCGTCAGCAATAATAAAAGCCTCCAAACAAAATGTATCCAGAGGTCATTTATTTTCTATATTCCAGCAACATAACGTAGCATAGTTATTAATACATACCATTCACTTCGTTTTTGGAGCCTAGGGAAAACATGTCCAACACAGAACCACTTGTTTCCGTCATCGTTCCTGTATATAACTCAGAAGAGTATCTACCATATTGCATTAAGTCTATTCTCAATCAATCATTTAAAAATCTCGAAATAATACTTATTGATGACGGTTCCAAAGACATATCACCGCAAATTTGTGATTCTTTTGCTGAAAAAGATTCCCGGATTAAAGTAATTCATCAAGAAAACGGAGGAATTGCCAAAGCCCAAAACGCCGGTTTGGATGCTGCACAAGGTGAATATATCGCTTTTGCCGACAATGATGATATTCTCAACAAAAATAACATCGAATACTTATTGTCTGCCCTGCAGAACACCGGAGCAGATATGAGTAAGGCACGGTGGCAGCAATTCGGGATTTCTCATCTGGACGATATTGTTCGGCAAGCCTCGCGAGGTGCCACTAGTCCCAACACGATAAACGTATTCAATGAACCTTTAAGAGCTTATCAAACAGTGTTCAGCAAGATTCTACGACTACTTGGCGAACATACTGGGCATAACACAGAAGCACGGTATTTTAATGAAGCAAACTGGTGCCGCTTATACAAACGTGAATTGTGGAATGACATCCGTTTCCCCGAAGGCATGTACGCTCAAGACGTAATGGTTGCGGGCAAACTCTATGCTCGTATGAACAAGGTAGCGGATGTGGATCGAATACTCTATTACTGGTTGCAGTCTCCAAATTCTGTAACGCACAAGGAACGTAGTTTTAGTTTCTATCACGACAACGTAGTTGCCGGAATAGTCAACTTCGAATATGCGTTAAAACACGGTATACTGCCAGCGCGCAGTTACTACACGCTGGTCGGCTCCATTAATGAAGAAGCAACGGCTCCAGATATTACCGAACCTGTAAATCAACTTCAGTATGAAGCTGATCTGCAAAAGAAGAATAGTCTTCTTGCACGTCTGACTCGTCATCAACGTATGCAATGCGCAGTGTTGCATAAAATACGTTTATTCGAAAAAGGGATATACGATCGTAAGATTAAAAACATGGCATAACAAAACACCATCCATATACAGAGTCGCCGCCGAAAACGGCGGCGACTGGGAAACAATGTATATCCAATTGCGTTAACTATTTTCGTCTGCCTTGGATTGTGTTTACTATCAAATTCTTCGCTCTACGTATGGCATTAATAGGAAACCAAACAACACGATAAGCAACATTCTGCACTGGTTCCGGCATCTTCTTAATTGTTCCCGAAGTAATAAACTGTAATCCTGTATGCAGATGACGTTTTATTGCCGGAATAAATCTCAATGGATTCGTCGCCTTATACAGGCCATACATATTGCTCTGTAATGACTCGCCCTCATGCGCACGAGAGCTTGCGCCCATCAGCATGGCACTGGAATAAACCAAGGAATCAACCTCAATGCGGGCATACCTATCAGACATGACCCATGCAGGATAATATCCTTGTGACTGACAAATATATCCATTTGCACGCTCAATGGCATGTGAAATCGTACCGTCTTCACCCATTTCTCCTTCCGGTAGGAAATCCTCGTATTTCCACTCATAATCGAATAATGGTTTCAGTGCTTTCACACGGAACCAATAGCACGATCCAATGGCCGACGCCGACGGCTTCCCAGGACTCAAAGGCACATGAATATTAAATCGGTCTTCCAACAATTCCTTAGTAATTTCGAAATTTGCACCCCAATCATGCGGCAACGTGTGCGCAAAATACAGAGCATGGAATGGTGGTGGCGGAGCAACCTGGCCTAATCTTGGCTCGTTAGAAAACAGTGTGAGGATGTTTTCCACATAATCACGACTGCCAAGAGTGTTTTCCATAAGTTTGTATGCGAATCCTTGGCTTTCGGTTCCATGATGTCCATTTTCCTGGTTTTGACTCGACTTTTTATCATGAGCAAATCCAATAACATCATATTTCCCGCTTAATACAACATCACGCGAAGCAACCAGCAGTGCAGATACATCACGCCCTCGATTCACAACCGGAATAAATGTGACTGGATGATTCATACCGTGCGCTGCCATATAGTCACGAATTGGGACAATCTTGTCTTCCGTGGTCGTGATGTACAAATCAGTCTCATCCGGAAGCGCCTTAATGTAACGGCAAGTATCATCCAACAAATCAAGAAAATAGATGTGATAAATAAACGCAGAACGCACGTCAGCGCCATTCCTCGGATTACGAGTTGCAGCTGGTAACACATAATCGAGATGCAGTGCCTTACGAATATCATCAATGTTGTAGTTCGGCAGAATAGCGTCCCAAATCAAATCGACATCGTAATCAGTTTCGTTCTTCAGAAAATCATATAGGTCCAACGCTGGTTGGCCAGCGGTCTGATCGAAATAAGCACTATAGTCCACAAAGAAAGAGCGTCTTTTGAACACAGGGCATCGATCATCGCGTAACAGCTGCATCGGCATGTACAACAGCGGATAAGATGAGTATCCTTTATATTTGCGCCAATCGATATACGAATCCCATTTGAAGCCAAGCTTAGCGAAATGCTCAGTAAATGTCATTTCATGCTTACGAGTGACCTCAGCATAATCGCTCCACAACGGCATGTTTTCCCAGTATTCATGGAACGCTTGAGAGGAAACCATATCACGACGATATGCATGCCAGTACGCTTGCAGATGAGTGGGAATCTTTTCACCATTCACGGTCTCGCCCGCATACGCTGTGATACCCCAGAAATCCACATCTCTGTGAGACATGGTTTCAAACATTTCGTCAAATGGGTAAACCGGTCCCATGATTGTATCATTTAGGCACAAAACCTCATCATAGGTTTCTAGTTTCTCCCAGCCTATTGTTAGTAATGCTTGCTTGTAAGCGGCGACATCAAGACCCTTATTTTCACGGACCATAACAGTATCCGTATACTTACTGAACAACTTGCGGGTCTCATCATCGATTTTCCCGTTCACAATGATGACAAGATCCGTCAAATTTTGGGTTAAAGCAGCAAGGAAACCATCAAGGAAACGCGCCGCATGACCATTTTTATCATAAAAGCAAAATATGCCTAATCGTTTAATTACCGAGTTATTCAGAAGAGTCATTCTTTATCTCGTTTCATACCACTGAGCCTAACTTTGTCATGGATTTTAGGACAAACGTTCAATATGCATAGCCTGATCATTCAGCAATGCATAGTCTCTGCTTCCCTCATTATTAACAACAAACATGCATGAGTTGTCATCACTCGTAAATGCCACCATATCCGTACGCTCCGGGTCTATCTCATTAGGAACACGCAGCGACACTAGAATACGGAATTTCCCACTATTAAACAGGTTTAATGGCATCTGGAAACTAGCAATATGGCGACCTTTCTCCATCTTAAAGGTCTTTCCACCTGAGTCATAAGGAATGCCACCACGCTTAATATCATGCAACGCAATAGCCAGATAAAAATCTTCATCTTCATTGAACTCATATTCAATGTCGAATTTAAAATTTTCTGTATTGCTAATCAATAACGGAGAACGCGGAATAATGCGTAGTTGAGGCACACGTTCATTCAACCCAACCGGATAGGCGTCCTTGTCATGGGCACCTTCTTTCGCATTCAATGGCGTGAAGTTTTCGACGGTATAGCGGTCAGCAACATCATCCTTATTCCCGTTAACAATGATTTCGCCGTCTTTGATAAGAATTGCCTTATTGCAATACTTCTTGACGGAATTCATATCATGTGTAACCAGGATGACCGTTTTAGTCGGATCTTTCTTGATTTTCGTAAAGAAATCATCACACTTGCGCTGAAATGCCTCATCACCAACTGCAAGCACTTCATCAAGCACCAAAATATCGCCTTGTGCTTTAATAGCTACAGAAAACGCCAAACGGACTTGCATACCAGAAGAATAATTCTTCAACTTTTGGTCCATAAAGTCTTCTAGCTCAGCGAATTCGACGATATCATCGTACATTCCATCAATCTCTTCACGAGTGAACCCCAATAGAGCACCATTAAGGTACACATTCTCTCTACCAGTTAACTCTGGATTGAATCCGACCCCAAGTTCGATGAATGGTACAAGCTTGCCATTAACAGTAATGTTGCCTTCATCAGGCACATAGATACCTGAAATCAACTTCAGCAACGTGGATTTACCGCTGCCATTACGCCCGACAATACCGAAGAAATCGCCTTTTTCAACTTCAAACGATATGTCACGCAAAACATGCTGTTCTTTATAGCCTTTTATCCCCTTTGTCCAGTTGATAACAGCTTGCTTAATACCGCTCGCCTGCTCTGTAGGCAAACGGAACATCTTTGCAACATGATCGACTTTAAGTGCAATATTGTCTTGCTTAGTCATTATCACAGTACCTCCGCGAACTTCTTGCTATATTTGCGGAATACATGGATTCCCAAAAATAAAATCAACGCAGTTAATCCGATGGGCACCAAAGCATAGAACCAGTGATTGAATAATGTCCATACAGTTGGCGTGGTTTCTGGCGCAATAAGATTATGACGAATATCTTGAATTATCTGAGCTGGCGGATTCATCAGCATAACCTTTTCCACAGTTACCGCCAAATTGTAATTTTCCGTACCAAGACGATCTACAACCATTGACAGAGGATAAATAATTGGCGTTGCATAGAACAATGCCTGCATCAATACTTCCCAGATATGCTGAATATCTCGGAAGAACACATTCATAGTGGCTAACAGTAGTGCGACGCCCAATGCCAAACAGTAGAATTCAATAAAGTTCAGCGGCAATAACAAAACACGCCACGTAAAATGAACGCCAGAACCGATGCAGAATAACAAGACAACACACAGATTAATCGCCATACTAATCAACGAACCAACCGTCGCAGACACAACCACGATATAGCGCGGAAAATTAATCTTACGCATCAAATCACCACGTCCGGTGATAGCATTCAACCCCATAGTGGTAGCTTCAGAAAAGAAATTCCACATGCTAATGCCTAGCAGCAGCACCAAAGGGAATGTAGGTGTCCCGTCAGTGAATTTCAGAAATCTAACGAACACTACATACATCACACAAAACAGCATCAACGGTTTTAAAACTGACCATGCAATACCAAGAAATGACCCTTGATAACGTAATTTGAAATCAGTCTTCACTAATTCTTTAAGAATGACCAACGAATAATGGTATTTCTCACTTAATTTTTTTATGAAATTCATATGACTGACTCCATTTGCTTCACAATATCAACATTCATCATAGTTAAGCAGCAACTATTTCCTTCGATGAGCGACGATAACATTAGCGAGATCTCTCCGAAGACTATTTTCCGGCAAACATGCGTCTGATAGTTTACGCATAAATGTTCCCTTCTTAAAACGCCGCTGACTTTCTTTTTCGAGTTCTTCCCGTTCTTTTTCAAGTTTTGCCTCAAGCTCACGGCGCACTTTTTCATCATGAAATTGCCGCCCATACTCATGTATCCGGCTACGTTCTTCAGCGAGGCCTAAACTTTGAACATATTCGTTCTCCAAAGTAGTCAGCATGCCGAGCCAACGATAAAAATCATCTGTTTGCTCTGGAATTTGCTTCTGCGCAACAAACCATTTTGCTCTCGCATCCAATGTATCTGACAAAATCCGATAAGCAGTATCAATTCCCCATGTTTCAACAACATTTAGAATCGTAGCCTGCTGATTCTCCGCGTTCAACCGTATGACCCAATCGTTGCCGATAATACGCACGTACTCTTCTTCTAGCCACTGTGCACATTGCTTAATAACCACGGAATCCGTCGAATCGGCAAATTCCGCAATATGATTATTGAGCTGCTTGGCTGACAACTGCATGGCGACAAACTGTTGAGCGGTTTCTTCAGTATTACCAGAGCAACCGTTACCAAAATTATAATGTAAGCCTTGAAAGTCGGTTATCGTTTCAAAACGTCGAGCACATGCGCATAGCACAAACATCTCATATGAATCTTGCATTCTGCCCAGATGATCAGATGTCATTTTCTGAAAACAAAGTCGTGCAAAATCGCCCTGAAGAACCACGTCAATAATGCTCCACGTAAGTCTTGGAACACGCTCATCCGAAAAAATGCAAGGAAGAATGGAACCATCTTCCATGGTACAGGGCAAAGCTACATTGAACATAGCCTCATTCGAAGCAGCAGCCGCGTCATTTTCAAAGCGCGTTGAAATAACGCGCCTACCAAAACGAGTTATATCAGACTGATGAGTAACAACATACGGCCCCATAAGTTCGCAAAACGAAGGGGAAAGCTCATCATCACCATCGACGAATACAATAAATCGTCCGCTGCTAGATAGCACACCATCTCTTCGAGCAAGATGCGCGCCACCATTAGTCTTCTTATTAATCACATGGAATCTGGAATCATCAGCAGCACACCTGTAAATTGTGTCAAGAGTATCATCTGTACTAGCGTCATTCACGACAATAATCTCATATTCCGCGCCTTTCTGCTTTTTTAAGCTGTCCAGACACGTTTCAATATATGCCGAAACATTATACGCAATAACTATAAAGGAGAACAGTGGCACGACTGGTCCTTTCTTTAAAGACTCAGTCGTTGTTCTTCGACTTGACGATAATTTTATCATCAGCAACATCTTTGAGATGTTGTCCGTACGGGCTCTTGCCGTAACGCTCCGCGGACTCCATGAGCTGGTCGCGCGTGATCCAACCGTTCTCGAAAGAGATCTCCCCCACGATTGCGATGGGCAGGCCCTGAGCGCGCTGCACGGTACGCACGACCCCCTCCCCATTACTAGCACAAACTCTTGGAAAGCAAAGCACTGTCAGAGCCCCGCGCAAGCCGCACCACCCTCAGCTCTGACTTTGCCCGAGTTCCGCACCCTTGGCAGGATACCGCGCAACATTCTGAGCAATTAACTCATCGCCCATCACCTTGCCGAAAT
>OGZF01001313.1_pt1 | contig 15959 bp, 10 predicted proteins | sample 1576771 | NCBI WGS metagenome assembly OGZF01 (sample SAMEA3541536, study PRJEB24748) | human gut metagenome | biome: human gut; feature: human-associated habitat; material: faeces | place: China | collected 2012
GATTATGAACATTGGGGAGATGCACGTGACGTTCAGAGAACTAGCACAACAGATGGGTATGCAGACCGTCCGTGCTATTCTCATGGAAGATATAGATATTTGTCTTAATGCTGCTATAATTGAAAAAGCTAGAAATGTAATAGTAGAAAACGTTGGACCAGTTCCTTATAATGATAAGGTTGCTCGACAAAATGCTTCTATTAGTCCTGTTAATGCTCTTAGAACTTTATACACAGCGGGTACTGTTAACGGCGGAGATATTACAGGTAATGGAACAGAAGTTGACCCTTATAAAATTAATATTGATAGCGACGGAATAATGCTATATACAGGCTTTCAAGTTAGTTATAATGGTAAGACAATTTATGATTGCAGAATTATTGAAGCTGAAGATTTAGGTCAAACGCTAAGAGATTTTTGTAATCGTGCTGCGAAAGATGCTCCGATAGTTACTATATTTGGAGATGAATCTGGTATCAATGTTGATATATATACTGGGCGTAATAATACAGTTAAACCTCAATTAGTTAAATATCTTTATATCAAAGAACCTGCTAAAGTTAAGTTTGATGAAGATAGAGAAGAAGATTGGGTTAATTGTGATTTACCTCCTTATTTACATATGGAAATAGTTATGCGTGCAGTACAGATTTATCTTGCTAGTATTGGTGCTACTTCTAATGGAGCTGATAAACAAAGTTAAACTCTAAATTAAATTAAAAATGAGACAGTTTTTGTTGGCGGGCAACGTCGCTTATGGAGCAAGTTTGCCTCTTGCTACTGGAGCGGTTGCTTTTACTTATCTTGCTAATGGCAAGGAAACTATTGACGCTGACGGTACTAAGATTACCGATAAGTTTTACATTAATCTTGGTCGTGAAGCAAATGGTCCAGTAGTTCTTCCTGCTTATCGTAAACATCTTACTTTTGTTAAAGGTGTTTATCAACCTGCTACTACTTTCTCTGCTAATCTTACTATCGGAGATGTAAATGCTTATTCTGATTATTCTATTATGGTTGTGAAAAAAGGATTAAAGTTCAATGAACGTAATCGTTGGACTGCTACCATTCATACTGGTCTTAATCCTACTGCTAATGATGTAGCAAAGAAATTAGCTAACCAAATTAATAATAATACTATTGGACATGGTATTAAAGCAACTGTTGTTGATGCTAAAATTACTTTAACTGCTGAGTCTAAAGGTATTGATTATGAAATTCTTGGTGCTGATGAATTAGTTGGTATTGCAGTCACAGTTACAACTCACGGTTTACCTGCTTATGGTGACGCTGCTTATATTATTGATTTAGCTAATAAGGCTGCTGCTGATGCAGGTATTGAATATACTTACCGTGATACTTATACTGAACTGTATCCTGCATATCCTATTAATCCTTTAAAACAACCTGACAGTGCAGATGCTGGATATACTATCTTTACTCTTCGTTTTGCTGTTCCACGTGAAATGAAAACTAGAGATGAAGTTGTTCATCAGATTGTACAAATAGCATTTCCTACTGGAGCTACTGCTATTACAACTGTTGAAACTATCCTTAAAGCTATTGCTACTGAAGAAAAAGCATAACCTACTACCCGACTTGATTAGGTAAATATTAGGTAATATTAATCAAATAGGGGCTATTGGTGTTAGCATTAGTGTTAATACTGATAGTCCCTATTCTTGTATATAAGAAAATGGAATTAATAGAAAATGCCTTTGAACAAGGTCTTATTCCAGGAATTGTTATTGTTGTTTATCTTATAATTAATAAGATACTTGATAACAATAAAAGAAATCCTTTAGATGATATTGCTAAACTTCTTAATATAGTTACTAAAGATATTATTGAAAAAGATAGAGAAAAATCTAAAGCTGTTGTTTCTATTGCTATGGTTAATGCAGCTTCAGAATGCGCAAAGTTTGTTGCTTCAACTATTATTACTAATAATATTGATAAAAATCGTGACCAAATTGAATATAATGCTAGACATTTAGTTAATAGTGTTTATTATGATGCTTATTCTAAATTAAATATGTATCGTGGTGATGAAGATTATCTTAGTCATTATATGAAAGAAGAATGGAAAGAAGATATTTATGGTGATATTATAAATATTGTCTATAATAAAAATCTTGATTCTAATCAACGTATTCTTGCGTTTAATAAACGTGTTGATATTAGAGTTAGTGATTATACTGCTTATATTATTAATAAGGCTTTTAAATAAGATGATATTATGATAAGAGGTTATATTAATAATCCAAAACAGCTATCTAAAGAGATGCAATTACGCATTGCACGTATGGCTGAAAAACAGGTGAGAATAGCAGAATTAGGCTTCCCATTGAACGAAAAAAATTGGTGCAAGCTAACACAAGGACAAATTTTGATTCAAGCACTAGAAGCCTTAGAATTGCTTTCTGATGAGCAACAAAAATCAATTATTAATTCATACAATAACTTAATGTTAGAATGAGTGAACAAATAGATGATAATTATGTTAATGGTGTCTATGTAAAAGCTAATGGAACTGAACAAGTTGAGATTACTCCTCAATATGTTTATATGACTGTTCCTAGCAAATATGTTTGTGTTTATCACAAACTATTAGTTCTTATGGCACAATATGGACTTGATATGCTTAATGATTGTTCTGCTACTTGTAAAGGTAATAATAAGAATATTGTTACTTGTTGGAATATGTTTCAATCTGCTATGGCAGCATATCAACTTGGTCAAGATAAACTTGCTGAAACTCTTCTTAAATATATTAAAGGTCAACTTAATATCATTTATGAAGGTAGTGAACAAGTTCAGTATAGTGGTTCTATTACACTTCCTATTGATGAAGAGGGTAAAATTCATGCAATAGTTAGTTGTGGAGATGCTCCTAAGTTTTATGTTGACCCTGAAACTGGTAAACTTTGGGAGAAACGAGAAGAAGGTAAAGAATATAATGAAACTTATAGTCTTAGTGATGTTGATTATGATAATGAATAATGTGAATGTATTCCATCCTCTACGGGGGGTCTACATTATGAATTTAGTAAACCTAGAGAATATATGAAAACAATAGAAGAAGAACTTGGTAAGGTTAGTCTTACTTGTAATGGTCAATGGAATGACAGACCTTATGAAAGACTATGTATAGTTCATGACGGTTTCTATGCTAGCTATATATCTCGTAAAGCTGTTCCTGCTGGTATTCCTTTATCTAATGAAGAATATTGGCAACCTATTGCTAAACTTCGAGAAGATTTAGTTATTGATTATGAGACTTTCAAGAAAGAAATACTTGAACTTATTGCTGTTATTCAAAGAGGACTTAAAGCTGCTCGAATTGTAGTATCTACAATGGAAGATAGAGATGCTCTTACTTGGGAACAGATTGGAGTAGGTTGTGAAGTTTATGTTATTGAAACTAAAAAGAGTTATATTCTTGATGAAATAACTCCTGTTACTAATGCAAAGAAATGGCATCTTGAAGCTGATTCTGAAATTGGTTCTAAATTTGTAGAATCATTTAGTGGTATGTTTCCAAGAGCCATTGCTGAACGTGCGGTTGCTGATGAATTTGGTATTAATATTCAAGATAATTATCTTCGTCGTAATGTTGTAGTTAATTATATGGCTCATGTACTTAAACAGTATTTTGAAGATAATGCTGTTCAAATACTTGAAGGTCAGATTACTCCTGAAATGCTTAGTGAATCTGTTAAACAAATGTTTACTGCTTCACAGATTACTAATGCAGCTGATGAAGAAGATTTAACTGTTGTTGATAATCTTCTTAAATTTGCAGATAAAGACTATAATACAAATGATTATAGTGGAAAGGCTCGTAAATATCTTCGTAAGAATATGATTAGTGGTGTTAATACTCTTACTCAAGATATGATTAACGAGCCTAATACTATTTATATACTTCAATATGATTATTGTTTAGCTGGACAAACTATTGAACTTCCAAATAATAGTATTATTCTTTGGAGAGGCGGTAGATTGTATGATGGTGCTGTTAAATTGAATCAATGTAGACTTCTTAGTAATTATCGTCAAGAAGATATGTTTGATAAAGAAAGTATATCTCTTGATGGAAATTGGGCTACTGGTCAAATACTTTATCATCCTCTTGATTTAGGTGAAGATAATAAACAAGTTGAAATTGTTGGTTGGGGTGGTACTTATACTAATGATTTTTATTGGTTTTGGGATGGTGAAAAATGGGTAAGTATGGGTTTTGATTTATCTGTATATCTTACTCGTGCTGAATTTGAAGCTTTCCTAGAGAAGTTAAGAGAAGAGATGGAAAAGTTCTATGCTTGGCTTCTTAAAGAACTTAAAAAGATTAATGACCATCTTAAAATTCATGATAACCAAATATCTCAATTACAACAAAATATTGTTGATATTAATAATAGAATTAATAATCTTATTACTGAATATAATGCTAAATTTGAAGATATTTATAATAAGATCGGAGATTTAAATAGTAATATTGAAAATAGTATTACCAATCTTGAGCAATATATTAATAATAAGATTGAAGAAATTCTTAATAAAATAAACCAAAGTGGTAGTAATATAAGTAATGCGTATAAACAGTATTTTGAAAGTAATTATGTATCAATGTTTAAAAATAAGATTAAAGCTGGTACTAATATTACTTTTGTAGAAAATGCTGATGGTACTATTACTATTAATGCTGTTGGTGGAGGTTCTGGCGGTGGTGGACTAACCGAAGAAGAAGTACGTAATATTATTAATTCTATACTTAATAATTATTATACTAAGCAAGAAATTAATGATATTATTGCAGGTCTTGAAGGTGGTGGTGGCTCAGGCGGAGATGGTACTCATAATGTTATGTCTACAACTCAACTTGGCGAAGCTAGAACAGGTAAGTATCTTATTATGAATAAATTTGCAGAAAGTGAAACTAAACCTAGTAGACTTGATGTAGATTTTAATTCTCTTTATACTGATATTAAAAATAAATTAGTTGGAGAAGGATTTGGATCAGGTGGTGGAAGTGGAGAAGGTGGCGGTGTTGCTGCTAGTCAAATTCAAGCTTGGATTGCTGCTGTTGTTCCTATTGGTTCTATTATGCTTTGGGATAATTCTAACCCTCCTGCTGGTTGGGAAGTTTATACTGCTGCTCAAGGACGTTTTGTTATGGGTTATATACCTGATGGTATTAATATTTATAATAATCCTAAACAAGGAAATCTTAATTGGACAACAGTTCTTAAAAATATTAAAGATACTTATGACCCTGCTACTCCTGGTCGTAATATAAGCGCATATACATTTTATATTGATGGTACAGATTTACCTCTTCATCAACATGCTGTTGCTGTTGGTAAAGGAAAATGTGGTGATGGTAATCATCATGTTGTATCACCAGGTAACTGGCGTTTTGTATCTGGTGACTTAGATCATGATGTTCGTAATACTTGGCCTTATGGTACTGATAGAAATAGATTTGATAATCTTGGTATTAATCGTTCTACTAATTGGTATATGACTGGACCTAATATTAGTAATAATAGTGAAATGACTTGGCAACAAATAAGTGGTAATAGATGGACAGATAATTATCTTGCTATTAATAAACTTATGCCTACTATTGCTTTACATTATATTAAACGTGTTTCTAATCCGTGGTAATTATGGCTGAAGAAGAAAATGTTTTTGTTGGTACTAATTGTCAATCTTTTGATCCTAGTAAAGTTCAGTGTGATAAAGAAGGCAATATGCCAATTCATATATTGGATAAGTATTGTGAAGAAAATGATACTAGATATAATATATATCCTTTAACTGTTATTCAAGCTATATTTGATGGTAAAACTGGTACTAGACTAGATAGAATATTAGCTTCTTGTAATAGTGTTTATTTAACTTGGGAAGGTACTTTTGCTAATACTGTTAATAAACTTGATAAAATTTATCGTCGTAAAGGATATATTATTACTTATCGTGATGTAACTAATATTAATTGGACACAACGATATAATAGTGATGATATTAGTGATGCTGCTTGGACTAATCCAGATAATTGGGAGGGATGGTCTTTTGATACTGTTATTAAAGATTTAGCAAAAGCTCTTGAAGAAATATTTAGTAATATAGGAGATTATAAAGATTTTCTTGATATTATTACTGGTTTTATTAATGAGTTTGTTATTAATGTATTTAATAATATTAATAATTATCCTCAACTAGTTGAAATTATTAAGAATAGTACAGTTGAAAGTTTACCTATTATTATTAAAGATATATTTAATAATATTAATGAGTATCCTGAACTTAAAGAGATATTTAATCAATATATTAAACAATGGACTGAATCTATCTTTAATAATATTTCTTCTTATCCTGCTCTTAATCAGTTTATAACTAATGCTATTAATACTCATGTAGAAACTACTATTGGTAATATATTTAATAATATTGATAATTATCCTGCGATTAAGAATCTTATTATTACTAATACTGTTAATAAAGTAGTTGATATATTTAAGAATATTAGTCAATATCCAGAATTACAAGAAGCTATACAGAATAATATTAATGAACGTGTTGATTATATATTTAATAATATTAATAATTATCCTGAACTTATTGGTATTCTTTCTGATTTAGTTTGTAATTGTGTTAAGAATATATTTGCTAATATTAATAATTATCCAGGTCTTGTTACTTGTATTAATAATGCTGTAAATAGTAGAGTTGATTATATTTTCAATAATATTGATAGATTTCCTATTCTTAAGAATCTTATTGAGAATAAAGTAGAAGCTAGAGTTACGTATATATTTGAACATATTAATAACTTTACTGAACTACTTAATATTATTAAAGGTAATATAGAAAATATCTTTGATAATATTGATAATCATCCTAATCTTAAAGTTGTTATTGAGAATAAGGTTGAATCTACAGTTGAACATATTCTTAGTAATATAGATAATTATCCTATTATTAAAGAGAAGATTATTCAATTCTGTAATGAAGCTATTGAAGCTAAACGTGGTGTAGCAAATGGTATTGCTAGTCTTGATGGAGATGGTAAAGTTCCAGCAAGTCAATTACCTAGTTATGTTGATGATGTTCTTGAAGGATATTATGTTGATGAAACTCATTTTGCTGAAAAGTATATAGAAGATGCTCCTGTGTATTATACTCCTGAAAAAGGTAAGATTTATGTTGATATAAGTGAAGGTACTAATCATAGTGGTAAAACTTATCGTTGGTCTGGAACTAAATATGCAGTTATATCTGAAACTTTAGCTTTAGGCGAAGTTACAGGTACTGCTTATGATGGTGGTAAAGGTAAGAAAACTACTGATATCGTTAATAGTTTACCTAAATATATTCCTAGTACACAAATTAAATTATTTAGGTCATCTGGTGGAAATATCGTAATTGGTTCACATCATTATGAATTTAATAATACAACAAATGTTTATGAAAGTAAATCTTTTAATAATGGTATAACATTTCCTATTGTTAGTAAAACTGAATCTGGAGTTATGTCTGCTGCTGATAAAGTTAAACTTGATGAAACTTTACCTAATCGAATTACTGAACTTAGTAATAATGTTTATACTAAAGAAGAAATTAATAATAAGTTTGACAATGTACCAACAGTAGAAAATACTTATACTAAAGCAGAAGTTGATAAAGCTATTGCTGATGCTATTAAAGCTTTAATTCCTGCTGGTTATGAACTTGTTATTAAAAAGAAAACAACTTAATATTAATCATGGTGGTACTGAATAAGTGCCACCATTTAAAGTTTATAAAGTTATGCAAGATATTAATCAACAATTATATGAAAATAAAAGCACACCTGAAGGATTTATTCCTGTTTATGGTGTAGTTATTACTGTTCCTACTGGAATATATACTAATGGACAAAAAGATTTTACTTGTGATAAAACTTTTGATGAAGTAAAAGAAATATTATTAAAAGGCGGAAGTATTATTGCTATTGATAATAACAATAGTAGAATTAATTTTGATAGAATTGTTATAGGCGCTCATGATATTAGTGCTACGATTACTTATTTTTCTAATGGTGGAATTAATAAAATTGATTTAAGTTGGGATAAAGGTTTAACTAGAGTTGGAGGTGAAGAAACTAAAAGTATTAATACTTTTGTAGCTATAAATAGTAATTCAATTATTAATAGATATAATATTGATACAATAATTAATAAAATACTTGATAATGCCGCTGATTCAGAAGTATTAGCTGCTATAAATAATATATTTACTAATTTTGGTAATTTTGTTACTGCTATTTGTAATCCTAATTCTGTATTTTATAATGGTGCTGGAAATTTTAGTCTTAGATATAGTGGAGATGTAGTTGTAATAGTATGGAATGCAGATACATATATAAACCATATTACTATTAACAATAAAGGTGCTTATACTTATAATACTATTCAAATAGTTGACCAAACTCTTTATAGATTATCTAAACTTACTATTGATCCAATAGTTAATCCTAAAATATGGGTTGGTACTGCTACTCAATATGCAGCTATTGCACAAAAAGATAATAATACTACTTATATAGTTAAATCAGATGTTTAAATTATGGCTATATATCAAGGAGATGTTGGAATACATGATATTAAAGTTGGTAATATAGATGTATTTGAAATATATCAAGGTAATAAACTTGTTTATCCTGAAAATACAGATGTTACTATTACATTTAAATTAAATGTTTCCGGAACTGTTACTATTAATGGTTATACTCCTGTTATAAGTGAAAATAATACTAAATTTGTATTTACTATTCCTATTAAGACTAATTATACTGCTATTATTAGTGCTGAACATTATAAATCTCAAACTATTAAAGGTAAGAGTGGTTATTTACCTATAACTCATAATGTAGAATTAGAATGGGAACAAAAATTTATATCTTATACTGTTACTTTTCCTACTGATGGAGTTAAGGTTTTATTTGATGGAATAGAAAAAGGAGTTATAACTAATGGTAAGTTAGTTGTATTAATTGATGATACAGAAGCTAAAGATAGTTATATTGTTACATTTGAAGGTAGTAAAGCTAGTACATATGATACTAGTACATTGACAGTAGTTAATAGTAGTATAGCTAATACTGGTGGTGTTTATGATTTAAAACTTCCGACTAGTTCTGTTAAGAGTGGATATAAGAGAACTGACTATGCATCCTCTACGGGGAGTATAACCAAAGGTTCTACTTATGCAGGAACTTGGATTGAAACTGTTGTTAATCTTACTGCTAGTTTTACTAGTTCTACTACTTTAGGTAGTATAAGTAATAATGTATTAACTATACCTAATAATGAATCTACTAATACTAAAAGTGGTACTTTAAATGTTGTATTTACTTTAGAAAATAAACAAACTAAAGAAGTTAGTGCAGCTTTAAATCAAGCTGCTGGTGCTAAAGTTTATACTGATTGGGTACTAGATTTACAAACTGATGGAACTAGTGTTGAAGCTAAAGGCGGTACTAGAACTATTACTGCTAATGTTGCCCGTAGAACTTATAAATGGAATAACACTGGTACTGTTTATAGTGAAACTGCTACTCCTACTCTTAGTATTAGTGGTAGTGCTAGTCTTAGTGGAAATCAAATAAAATTTACATCAAACGAGAGCGTTTCAGCCCGTTCAGCGACACTTACAGCTAGTTATGTAGGATTGTCCAAAACGGTTACGATAACGCAACAGGCAGGCGCGAAAGTGTATTCAGCGTGGTCTGCTTGGGCTGTTTCTATCTCGGCAAGTACGCAAACCATAGGCGCAAGCGGTGGGTCTGCTACGATAACTACTAATGCTAGTCGTTCTCGTACTTGGACTTGGAATGGAGTTGGTACTACACATACTGATACAGAAACTGCTATACCTACACTTAGTGGTAGTGCTGGTGGATTTACTTTAAATGGTAAAACTGTTACTGCTAGTAATAATACTACAACAAATAGTCGTAGTATAACTATTACTGCTACTAGCAATAGTGTTTCTAAATCTGTTACTATAACACAATCAGCTGGAGCTAAAGTTTACGGCAATTGGTCTAGTTGGACTGTTAATATTAGTGCTGATAAAACTAGTATTGGTGCAACAGGTGGTACTGCTACTATATCAACTAGTGCTAGTAGAACTAGAAGTTATACATGGAACGGTGTTGCTGGTTCAGGTGGTACTGAAACTGGAAACGGTTCTCCAACATTAAGTAAAGTTAGCGGAAGTGGTAGTTGGACTAGTCCTAAAGTTACTTATGGAAATAATACTAGTACTAGTAGTAAATCAACTGTTATTCGTGCTACTATTGATTCTACTACTAAAGATATAACTATTAGTCAATCTGCTGGAACTAAACAATATAGTGCTTGGTCTGCATGGACAGTTAATATTTCTAATAGTGGAAATGTTGCTCCTAGTGGAGGTAGTTCAAATATAACTACTTCTGCAAGTAGAACAAGAACTTGGACATGGAACGGAGTTAGTGGAAGTGGTGGAACTGAAACAGGAACTGGAACACCTACTCTTAGTAAAGTTAGTGGAGCTGGTTCTTTTGCTAGTAATAAAGTAAGTTATGATAATAATACTTCTACAAGTGCTAGAAGTACAGTTATTAGAGCTACAATGGATTCTGTAACTAAAGATACTATTGTAACTCAAAATGCAGGTGCTAAAACTTATAGTAGTTGGGGAGCATGGTCTATTAGTTTAAGTGCCAATGTAACAACCATTGCTGCTGCTGGTGGAAATGCTACATTATCTACTTCTGCTACTAGAAGTCGTACTTGGCAATGGAATGGTACAGGAACAACTTATACTGAAAATGCTAGTGGTTCTCCAACATTAAGTAAAGTTAATGGTGCTGCTTCTTTAAGTGGTTCTACTGTTAGTTATGGAAATAATACTTCTACTAGTTCTCGTAGTTCTGTATTTAGAGCAACAATAGATAGTGCAACTAAAGATATAACTATTAGTCAATCAGCTGGTAGTAAATCATATGGCAGTTGGTCTAGTTGGTCTGTATATTGTAATGCTAATAGTTATACTGTTCCAGCAACAGGAGGCTCTGTTACTATTAATTATGGTGCTTCTCGTTCTCGTAGTTGGACTTGGAATGGAGTTGCAGGCTCAGGTGGAACTGAAACAGAAAATGGTACTCCAAGTCTTAGTGTAGGAAGTGGTGGCGGAACTTTAAGTGGTAGTACCTTAAGTTATAGTAATAATACTAGTACAAGTGTTAGAAGAACTAGAGTTACTGCAAATTATAATGGTGCTATTGACTTTTGTGATATTGAACAAAGAGCTGGAAGTAAAGTTTATGGTAATTGGTCTGGATGGTCAGTTAATATTTCTGCTAGTCCTACTAATATTGCTGCTGCTGGCGGTAGTTCTACTATTACTTGTAGTGCTGTTCGTAGTAGACAATATACTTGGAATGGTATTGGACAGAATTTTCCCGAAACTGAAAATGGTAGTCCTACATTAAGTAAATCTGGAGATGGTACATTAAATGGTACTACTAGCGGTAGTAAACTTACTTATGGTAATAGAACTACTACAACAAGTAGAAGTACAACTGTTACTGCTACTTATAGTGGAGTTAGTAAATCTATTAATATTACACAATATGCTGGTGCTAAGTCTTATGGTGCTAAAGTATATCATACTAAATATTATGGTACTAATCCTGATGGAAGTGGATTAGATTTTACAGGTTATCCTTATACTAATGAAATTGATACAGTTGCTAATGCTAATACTATATCTATAAGTGTTTATTATAGGTTATATACAACTCAACTTTGGACTTGGAATGGTGTTGCAGGTTCAGGTGGCACTCAAACTGTATATTATAATCCGGATGATGTAAATGTAACAAATAAAGTTAATTGTGATGTATCTGTTGCAAATGCCTTTAATTATGCTAGCATGATTATAATAACATTTAAACTTTTTGCAAATAATTCTGATACAGTAAGAGAATATAAAATTGAATGGAATTGGTTAAATCATAATGTTATTACAAAAGGAACACAAAGAGCAAATCCCATGCGTGGTAGACTTGTTATTAAAAATGATTATTTTACTAGTCAAAATATTGCATTACCTATTTATTTAGATAGTGAAAATGTAGATTCAATATATAAAGGAGAAGCAAGTTATAATGATATTAAGAAAACTCCTATTGGTGTTTATGTATATATTCCTACTAATATTTCTATAATGAACGCTGGTAAATTGCAATTTTGGTTTGAAAATAAAGATGGTGGTGGCAGTAAATATACTTGTACTTTAAGTAATGTTAGTACACCTTCAAATAATGTTTCTGTATCTAATAGTAATAATATTATTAGTGTTACTGCTAATACATCTACTTCTTTATTTACTATATTATGCCAATTTACTATGACTTCTAATAGTACAGTATTTAATGTAAGAGTTTTAATTGAACCATGATGAAAATACTATTTAATATAACAATATTACTAATGCTTATATTGTTTATTTACTTATTATAGTTATTTAAATTAATCACATAATTATGAACAATAAACAACTATATGAAAAACTAGGTCAGAATAGTTATGATAAAGTATTTCCTATTACTTATCTTCAAAATATTCTTGACAAAGATACAAATAATGATTTAACTGTTGTTCTTTCTAGGTTTAATCATTTATGGATTCCATATCAAGGAACTAGAGTTAATACTCGTAAAGCTGTTCCTGCTATTTTTAGACGTAATAGTCTTACTATTAGCTATTATGACGCTGAACATAATCTTTCTGTAACTGAAAGTTATATAGGTAGTAATCTACAAGCTGGTGTTGAAACTAGTTGGGTTTCTGATGATAATTGGACAAAAATTCTTAGTGAGAAGTATCTTGAAGAGAATGGTGCTAAGATTCCAATTGCTAATGGAACTATTGATTGGGATATGCTTAATGAAGCTCTTAAACAAATGATTGCAGGAGATGGTAAAGTTAATATTATTAATTATCCTGATGAAGAAGATATTACTATTAGATTAAGTCCAGGTTGTTGTAGTGTTAATCGTCTTAGTCTTAAAGATAGACCTTATGAACCTGAATATAAAAGTGGTAAAGGATATAAAATAGTTCGCAAGGTCTTACTCCCCGTGGAGGATGATGCGAGTAATGCAGAACAGCTTTTATTTGATGGTTTTCTTGATGATACTTATTGTGAACAATATGGTCAAATAGTTCTTAATACTGATAAATATGAAGTTATTAGAACAGATTTAGGTAATACTGCTGGTATTTATTATGATACTTATCATAAATTATTTGTTCTTAGAGTTAAGACTATTCATGATGGAGTTGGGTTCTATAATTATTATACTAGATGGACTATTGTAGAACCTACTGATAGAGTTCATCCTCTACGGGGGGTCAACACTGCTGTCTATGGAAATAGTGAAGATTATAATATTTATAATACTTGTCTTTCTGATGAACGTCCAAGACTTGGTATTATATATGTTAATTCAGTAGATAATATTAAATATTATTTTAATGAAGAAAATCTAGTTCAAGTTAAGAATAATATTTATCTTAATTATAAAGCTGTTCTTACTCAAGATATGGTTAACGAAGAAAATACTCGTTATATTATTCGTTATGCTTTTGATTTAAGTGGTAAAACTATTACAATGCCTACTGGATGTGAACTTGTATTTGAAGGTGGTATTATTGAAAATGGTAATATTGATTTAAATAAATGTAAACTTACAGGTATGGTTGGTGAAGAATCTGAATATCTTCCTAATGTAACTTGTAGTAATTGGGCTAAAGGACAGATTGAATATCGTAATGGAAAGATTTGTTATTGGAATGGTACTGAATGGAGAGTAATGGGTGATACTTCTTCTATGGAAAGTTATACTAAAGAAGAAATTAATAATATGTTTAAAAATTATTATACTAAATCTGAAACTTATAATAAAGAAGAAGTTAATAATTTACTTAATGGATATGTTACTAATAATACATTTAATAACTTTAAAGAAGAAATAAATCAAACTATTACTAATAGTGTTAATCTTGATAAGATTCAAAAAGCTATTAATGATGGCTGCGGAGTTAATATGACTATGCCTAGTGCAAATAGTAATAAACTTAGTCTTCCAATTTGGACAGGTACTGCTACCCAATATGCAACTATTACCCCAGTTGCTGGAATGACTTATAATATTGTTGATGAGTAATGAGTTTAACTCTTGGACGTCAAGGAGGAATTGCTCAACCTCTTAAGAAGCGTACAGTAGGTCAAACTAATATTGCTCATGTTTATGATGGTGCTAATCATATTTGGCCTACTTCTGTTATTCATTTTAGTGATTTTACTAGTGTCCAACTTAGATACATTTGGGGTAGTGATGATGGTCGAGATTTGGACACTAAATCATATTATGTTAATTCTCCTATTAATAATTTAAACTATGTAGCTGTTGGTTGGTCTTGGAATTTAAATCAAATTCCTTATCTATATTGGGGTGGTGATAATACTGACTCAGGTGCTGAATGTATTATGTTTAATATTGAATCTATGATTGACCTTGAAGATAAAATGCCTGATATAATGAAAATGAATCTTTGTGCTAATTGGTTTGGAAGTTTAAGTAGAGGTCATGTTACTGTTGAATGTATTGCTTATAAAGGTGGGGTTATTGTTCATGCTTGGCAATTAAAGAATCATGAAATTGATGTTGATAATAGAGGAATGTTTATTTTTCCTTTGGCTGATGGAACTATTAATATGCCTGATGGACATGGTGGCTATAAAGAATGTTGGTATGGTGAAGTTATTAAAAGAGTTGCTAAATCTAATAATGAAGTAAAATATTTTAGAATTAATCCTGTTAATGATAAAATTATTGGTTTAGATAATATTAAAATAATTCGTCATGGTGGTGGTTATATTCATAATGATGGTTATTGTTGGTATGAAAATAAACCTAATGATAAATATAAAGTTTGGAATAATCAAGTTAATACAACTGGTACTCCTTTAACTCTTGATAAGCCAACTCTTAATATAACTAGTGATGATAATTATAGTTATGAATATCATACAGTTTTGTTAAATGAAGATAACACTGTTTATAATGATAATTATACTGATAACTATAAATTTAGATTTGGTTTTGTTGCAGGTAATTCTGAATTTAGAGGACAACAAACTATTCAATGTTATGTAGGTACACAAGGCGGTAAAGCTGATGATGGTAAGACTTCAATAGGTGAAATAAAATATACTAAACTTAACAAAATTGGTGAATTGACAATATATAGTCCTATTGAAAGTTAAAATAATTTTAATTACCAAACAAAGATAACGGTTTAAGCGTTATAGATTATGTAGTTCAAACTACAAGTATTAATCTATTTTTTTAACTTAAACCTTAATTTATTATGCAAGTAATTGAAAAAGTGAAAGTTGTTCCAGAGGGTTATAATGGTGCTGGAATGAATTATGACGGTGGTAATCGTCGTGATGTAAATGGTAAAGCTAATGCAGGTTTAACTCTTGGTATTATCGGTACTGCACTTGGTGGTTTGGCTTTGTTTGGTAACAGACGTTCTACTCCTGCTAGTATTTTAGGTGGTGCTGGTGGTGGAATGTTAGGTGATGGTTCTACCAATATTAATGTACTTGGTGCTACTGCTGGTGGCGGAAACGGTGCTCCTACTGCTTTTCAAGCATGGGAAAAATCTTGTGAAGATACTTTAGCTCTTCAAGGTGGTCTTTATCAGTGGGCTTTGACTCAACAGAATCAACGCTTTGAAGATAGAGAACGTCTTAATAGTGAATTGTTTGGTGTTTATATTGATGGACGTAATCGTACTGATGCTCTTATTGAGAAAAATAACACTGACCATTTTAATCTTTAC
>OGZF01001318.1_pt1 | contig 15879 bp, 14 predicted proteins | sample 1576771 | NCBI WGS metagenome assembly OGZF01 (sample SAMEA3541536, study PRJEB24748) | human gut metagenome | biome: human gut; feature: human-associated habitat; material: faeces | place: China | collected 2012
AGAGCCGAGCACGAAATCCATCATATTCTTCATAAGAATATTGCCAGTATTTTTGGCACGCGTAAGTCCGGCCTCACACATTGCAAAACCAGCCTGCATAAAATAAACAAGTGCGGCTCCAAGTAATGTCCAGATGACATCAACAGATGAAAAATTATAAAAATAAAGCAGAATCCATTTTTAGTTCAGAATCGTAATCAAACAGAAACGATACCTGATCCGGAGCATTTATTCATCAAGATCCATTGTTTTGGCCGAAATTCCGTTGACGGTTACATTATCATCCACCGTGATAACAAGACATTTTTTGCCATCCACAATACGTGTCTCCACAAGATCAGCATACTCCGGGCTGACCTGAATTGTGATCAGAGGGGTTTTGATCTCAAAACGTCTGGTGTTTACAAGGTTGGAAGCCATAAGGGAAGTATCTTTACCGACTGCATTGTCGTAGGCAGCATCAAAATCGGCAAGTTTTTCATCTTCCACACCGCTTCGCTCCAGAAGCTGCTTTACTTCCTTTTTATCCAGCATGACCGGTTCCGGATCATCTTTGTGTTCCTCCATCAGCATAGTCAGATTGTCATGGATATTTTTGACTGTTTCATAATTACATTCTTCACCGAGAGTGTCGGAAATAACAGCCTGAAATGATTCCTTCTGTTCCCCGGCAGTAAGGGAAGCTTCACAGCCAAACATATTTTCCACAAATTCTGCCTGAAGTTCTTCCGGCTTTTTTGAATAGTAGAGCATCGCATGCAGGTCAGTGCTGCGATCATGAAATGCCGGGAACAGGAAACCGCGTTCCGGAAGTTCCACGATCCAGTCACGGATACGGTCACGGATGCGGTTTTCCGCTTCGTTGTAGCACAGTCCGGCTTTGGAAAGATTGACCGGACAGATGCTGCAGAGGATATGGTCATAGATTTCATCGGATGCATCGAACATTTCGTTTCCGTCCGTTGATTTTCCGGGAATATCGTAGGCTGCATGGATCAGCAGGATCAGATAGTTCTCAGCATAATCATAGGAATCGATGACGCGATTATAGAATTCTTCCAGAAGAGCGTCGTCAGTAAGCCGGCTGTTTCTTAATTTGAGAAGAAATTCCTGTGTACCACCTTCCGATTCGGTCTCCAGAGGAAATTCCATATTCAGAAGATTTTTTCCGATCGTACCGGACAAGGACTTCCTGAAAATATCAAAATACTTGAACATTTCCTCTTCCGGAAGAGAAAGGAAAGCATCTTTCATCTCCGTTTTTTTCTCTTTTTCACCATCTACATAGCATCCGCAGATGCGGGTGATTGCACAGTTGGATGGGGTGAACTGTTTTTTGATTTCAGTAACTTCTTTTTTATTCATAGTAAGTAAATCCCCTTTTGGTAATTGTGATTTTGTAAAAGACTGATGCTTATGAATTATAACATATTTTGAGGAAGAGTGTGATTAGGAGAGAAAATTATTTGATTATTTTCAGAATAATGTATATACTAAGTATATACATTATATGGAGGTGAATTTTATGCAAACACAGGTAAAAGCATGGGGAAATAGTCAGGGAATCAGACTTCCGAAAGATATTTTACAAGAGGCCAATGTAGAAATAAATGATATGCTGGAAGTAAAAGTATCGGATGGTATGATTATGCTTGTTAAGACCTTCAGGCATCAAAAATTAGAAGAAAGAGCTGAAAAGTTTGGTGGTAAGTTAAATCTTGATGGAGAATATGAATGGGATAAGCCGGAAGGAAGAGAGGTGTGGTAGAAAATGGAGATACAGCAGGGGGATGTTTTAAAAGTGGAAAAAATTAAGGATCCTGTATTTGTTGCAAGTAAAAATTTTTTTAATCAGTCGGGAGAAATAATTGGCTGTCCAATATTAGGAGAGAGTACAGAAAGCCCACTTCACATTTATGTTGAAATGGATGAAAATGAAGGTTATATCCAATGTGAACAAATGAAAATGTTAGACTTGAGAGTCAGGGGGTATAAAATAATAGATCGTGTAAAAATGGCAGATGTAATTAATGTAACAGACGCAATACAGAGTATATTCGACTATATATAAATGCAGGGAACCAATCCGGAACCCTGCATTCATAATATCTGCTATTAAGCCATCATTCCTGTGAGAATATCATTCACAAGCTTTCCGTCAGCTTTTCCTTTTACTTTCGGCATCAGTTCTTTCATGATACGTCCTTTATCCTTTGGTGTCGGAGCATCAATTCCAAGACCGGAAAGGACACCTGCGATCACTTCTTTGATCTCAGCTTCGTCCATCATCTTCGGAGCATACTGCTCAAGAACAGCGATACGTTTCTCGCATTCTTCAATAATGTCTGTACGATCAGCAGGAGTCATCTCCAGAGTTTCTTTTGTCTGTTTGATCTCTTTTAAGATAACCTGAACTTCTTCTTCTTCGGTAAGGTCGGCACGTTTGTCGATGGCTTTGTTCTTAAGGGCTGCAAGAAGAGCAGATAATGTCTCTTTTGTGTCCTTATCTTTTGCTTTCATGGCTGCGACCATAGCGCTTCTTACTTCATCAATTTTACTCATTGTATATTCCTCCAAACTTGAGGCAAAATGCCTGTCTGCACTTTATTGTAGCAGATGGGGAAAGAATTTTCAATCTCTGGAAGAGGAAAACTTGGGTGGCTATTTTTCAAAAAGTGCGGTATACTGAGAGGAATGAATCAGGGATAGATGAGAGGTTATGCGATAGGATGAGTGGCTGTACATTATGTCCGCGGATGTGTGAGGCGGACAGGGAGAATGGGAAGACAGGTTTTTGCGGAGAGACAGGGGAGATCCGGGCGGCGAGAGCGGCGCTTCATATGTGGGAGGAACCCTGTATTTCCGGAAAGGAAGGATCAGGGACGGTCTTTTTTACGGGATGTACTTTAAGATGTGTGTTCTGTCAGAACCATGAGATTGCGGGAAGCAAGGTTGGCAAAGTGATCTCAGAAGAGCGGCTGGCGAAGATCTTTCTGGAACTGCAGGGGAAAGGTGCGAATAATATCAATCTTGTGACGCCGACGCATTTTGTGCCGCAGATCATCCGGGCGCTTCAGAGTGCAAAGAAGCAGGGGATGTATTTGCCGGTTGTATATAATACGGGCGGTTACGAGAGAGTGGAAACCTTGAAAATGCTGGATGGTCTGGTGGATATTTACCTGCCGGATTTCAAATATTTAAATACAGATCATGCGAAAAAATATTCGATGGCGGAGGATTATCCGGAGGTTGCGAAGGCGGCTCTTGCTGAGATGGTAAGACAGGCAGGGAAGCCGGTATTTGATGAGCGCGGAATGATGAAACGTGGCGTGATCGTGCGTCATCTGCTTTTGCCGGGATGTCTTGCGGATGGAAAAAGAGTGGTGAAATATTTGCATGAGACTTATGGAAACCGGATTTATATGAGCCTGATGAGCCAGTATACGCCACTGGAGAGTCTGGATGCGGTAAAATATCCGGAGCTGAACCGGAAAGTGCCGGAGTATGCGTATGAGAAACTGGTGGACTATGCGATCTCGCTTGGTGTGATACAGGCGTTTATACAGGAAGGGGATACGGCAAAGGAGAGCTTTATTCCACCGTTTACACTGGAAGGAGTATAGGAAAGGAGATTGATATGAAAAGACAGGTGACAATGGAAGAAATTTCAGATGGAAAATTATATACCAGCAATGATCTGGTAAAAGCGGACTGTGGCGATTGTGAGGGATGCCACGCCTGTTGTACGGGGATGGGAAGCTCGATTGTGCTGGATCCGTTGGATATTGTCCGGATCAGCAGGGGAACAGGAGCGGCTTTTGAAACTTTGCTTGCAGGAAAGATTGAACTGAATGTGGTAGACGGAATCATTTTGCCGAATCTGAAGATGGCAGGAGCGCAAGATGGCTGTGGTTTTCTGACAGAGGAAGGAAGATGTGGGATTCATCCATTTCGTCCGGGAATCTGCAGGCTTTTCCCGCTTGGAAGATATTATGAGGAAAATGGTTTCCGCTATTTTCTTCAGGTACATGAATGTCAGAAAGAGAACCGGGCGAAAGTAAAGGTCAAAAAATGGCTTGATACACCGGATCTGAAAAAGTATGAAACGTATATTGCCAGATGGCATGGATTACTGATTAAGTTACAGGAATTCATTGCAGCACACCCGGAGAGCGCAAAAGCGGTCAGCATGGATGTACTGCAGAGATTTTACCTTACTCCGTATCGGACGGAAGAATTTTACAGTGAGTTTTTCCGGAGAATGGACGAAGCAAAAAAGGCATATTGTTAAATACAATTGAAATAATCGGCAGCCAGAGAGTATTGAGCTGTCAGAAATTCTGGAAAGGTGCCACGGAAACCGGAACCTTGCGGCAAAAGAGCTGGGGATCAGTACGACGACGCTCTGGCGGAGGATGAAGAAATATGGCGTGGAAGCAAAGTATGATGAATAGCTGATGAGAAATAAAGAATAAAAAAAGATAGGACAGACTTTTTAATACCCGTTGTGAGGGTGAAGGAAAGGCTGTCCTGTTTTTTGACGAAAATCTGTAAGTAAACTTATCTGTCAAGAATATTTTCTTATATAGGCAAAACTGTACACGGATATGGAAGATGTGTGCACAGGAATCCGTGTCTGGAATTTAAAAATATCACAACTGCAAGGCAAGATATAAAAGCACCGCATCCTTGAAAACACGCGGATTCAGCCCGCATTTCTGGTAAATATGATTCAGCTTGTACTGCACTGTGTTTTTGTGAAGAAACAGCTTCTGGCTGGTTCCGAGAAGAGACATATTTGCTTCAAAGTAAGTCTGAAGCAGATTTCTTTCTTCATCAGAAAGTGCAGAGATCGTTTTTTGCAGATAAGCATTTTTTTCCTGCTCCGAGATGGAAGAGAGCAGAATTTCCAGTGTCATATCATCGAAAAAAGCAATCCCGTTTTCCGAATTCCGGCAGTATTTCAGCGCAGTGAGTGCAGACTGGTAAGAAAGAGAAAGCTGGAAAAGCTGACATTTCTTTCCGACTGCAATGGAGAGCAAAGATCCACAGTCTGCGGTAAAATCAGCCAGTATCTGATAGAGAGCGGCTTTGCCGGAGTTTTCCAGCACGGCAAGATATTCATTTGGATAATAAAAGGTATAAAGAGTAATACCAAGCGTGCTGAAAAGTCCGATGATCTTCTGTTCAAGGGAAGAAGAGTTGTTGTGTCCATCCGGTGATGACTGGATGATCAGAAGCCGTTTCTTTGTCCCTGGATTTACCTGAAGATCTGAAAGGCAGGTGTCCAGATAATCCGGATCAGCAATCTCATTCCGGATCAGGGCATCGATAACAAAGTGTTTTTTATCTTCCAGAGAGCGGCTCAGTCGGTTCAGCTCTTTTTCACGGATCAGCAGATGGGTAATCCGGTCGGCAAGATGGACGTACTGGCGGACCTGGTCCGGTTCTCCGGTAATTCCGATCACTGCAAGAAAACTGCCGTGATAATAGAGTGGCATATTGATCCCTTTTTGTGTTCCGGGAAAATCATCATCTGAAAAAACTTCGATTGTCTGTTCTGTCTGGGCGGCTTTGTGACCGATGGCATGAAACGTACCAATCCGGTCGGCGTTGGTACTTGCAAAAATCATTCCCTGCTTATCGATAAAATTGATATCCTGTCCGCAGGTGTCTTTGATCGTGTTTACTACCTGAAAGGCGAGTGATTTGTCTAACTTCATTTTAAACATCCTCCGATTCTGGAAAAGAAGTTGCGGGAATGATGCAGATGCTTATCCAGTATTTAATAGGATAAAGAGAACGGTATCATTACCACTTATTTAAGAATTGTAGCATTATTTGGAGAGAGGAACAAGGTGGAAAGGTACAAGGGGAAGATTGCATAAAAGAAGAAGTGGAAAATGTATATGATTCACAAAAATGCAATATATGAATGAAAGATTTCAAAATAAGAAATAAAACAATTGCTGAAAAAGTATAGATTGACAGAAAAATATTATGTTGAAATCAAAATGAAATGATTTTGAAAACTTTATTACTATATAACTATATATGAAAAACTGTAAAGAATACATAAAAAAAGTACAATAGCATTGTCAGATAAATGACAGCGCGCTGACATAATGAACGAGTAGAGGAAAGATTAGTAAAGAGGTAACCAAATATGAGCGAATCAACTAGAATGATGCTGGGACTGGCAATCGGTAAAAAGAAAGAAGAATGGGCACTTGCAATTCAGTTTGGAAAGTGTCCCTTTATGGATAATATGTAGGCAATTTGCGTTATGGAAGTTGCCTGCATATTTGTCATTGCTTAAAACTACATAGACGGATTGTTTACGGCAAAACTTAATCTGCAATATTTGCGATCACTGAGAGGTTTGCAGAGTCATCCAGAGAAATGGTAACAGAAGAACCTGCCTTCACAAGTGAAAGCTCTTCATTTGATGAAGAATCATTGTTACAGATGAAATGAAGATCTGTCAGGTCGTAGATCGTTGTGTTGTTGATGGTCAGTGTAGGAAAAGAAGAAAATCATAAAGAAAAGAGAGTATTTCTGTAAAAACTATACAAAAACACTCTCTGAAATTTGTAAATAATATTAAAACTATAACAGACGGAATACCTGTTCCACAGCTGCTGCCATATTTGATTTTGCATTTTTGGGATCCATTGCTTCGTCTAGTGTTGTGATTCCACGGACGATCGGGAAGAATGCATCGATTCCGGCCGCATTGCAGGCTGTTGCTTCCGGGGTGACGCTTCCGGCAAAAGCAACGACTTTGGAGCCGTATTTTTTTGCAAGTCTTGCCACACCGACAGGAGCTTTTCCCATAGCGGTCTGGTGATCGAGGCGTCCCTCGCCGGTAACAGTGATATCTGTATCTTCTAATTCTTTTTCCAGTTCGACAGCGTTAAGAATCAGATCGATTCCAGGAGTCAGCGTAGCATTTAAATAACTGAGAAATGCAAAGCCAAGACCACCTGCAGCACCGGCACCTTCTGCAGATGCATAATCATTATGAAGAAATTTGGAGGTAATAGAAGCATAATGATTCATTGCCTGATCCAGTTCTTCTGCTATTTCCGGTGTGACACCTTTTTGCGGACCATAAATATAGGTAGCTCCGTTCTTTCCGCAAAGTGGATTAGTTACATCACAGGCAATATGAAAATTGCATTCTTTGAGAATTGGGTTAGCTTTTTCTATTATAATAGAAGATACCCGTTCAAGCGCCTGTCCGCCTTCGCCGACATCCTGTCCATTTTCATCGGAAAATTGATAGCCAAGTGCCTTAAGCATTCCAATTCCACCATCATTTGTTGCGCTTCCTCCAATTCCAATAATGAAGTTGCGGATACCGCGTTCCATGGCATCTGCGATCATTTCACCGACACCGTAAGTGGTTGCAGTAAGTGGATTTTTTTCAGATTCTCTTACCAGGATAATTCCGGCAGCGGTAGCCATTTCGAGGATGGCAGTATTTTTTTCTGCCAGATATCCGTAATGTGCATTTACCGGAGTACCAAGAGGACCAGTCACTGTAAGATCAATACGCTCACCGCCAAGTCCTGCAATCAGGGCATCTGTGGTGCCTTCACCACCATCTGCAAGTGGTTTTACGACAACATTCGCATCCGGGTGTGCTTTTAAGATTCCTTCCTTTGCAGCCATTCCGGCTTCAATCGAAGTGAGACTTCCTTTAAATGAATCAATTGCAACTACAACTTTCATAATTTCTAATCTCCTTATCATTGAATTTATTTTATGATAAATCCAGTGTATCATGAATTGAAGAAAAAAAGAATGTTATAAGAAATAATAAAAAGAATAAATAAACATAAAAATATGTCCCTTATAACATTTGCAAAAAGTGGGATTTTTCCTATAATATGAGGTGTTCGAGGATTGCGGGAATTGCATAGCAATGGAGCAATCCGGTTACATCAGTATAGTAAAAACAGGCAGTAAGGAACAGAAAAACAAAATGCAGGGAGTGGGAATCATGAATAAAAAAGAGATAAAACTGAGTAATGGAATGGAAATGCCAAGACTTGGAATGGGAACCTGGTTTCTTGGAGAAAACAGGAGCAAAGACACGGAAGAGACAGCGGCACTCAGAGCAGGAATTGATGCGGGAATACGATTGATCGATACAGCGGAAATGTATGGAGATGGAAGATCAGAGCAGTTGATCGGACGAGCAATCCAAGGGTATGACCGCAGCATGTTATTTCTTGTATCGAAGGTATATCCGCATAATGCCGGAAGAAGAAAAATTTTCAAAAGTCTGCAGCAGACACTGAAAAATCTACAGACAGATTATCTGGATTTGTATCTTTTACACTGGAGAGGAGGGATTCCACTTGAGGAAACGGTAGAATGCATGGAACAGCTTGTGAAAGAAGGAAAGATCCGTAGCTGGGGAGTATCGAATTTTGATACAGACGATATGGAAGAATTGTTTTCAGTGCCGAATGGAAATCATTGCGTGGTGAATCAGGTGCTGTATCATCTGGGCTCCAGAGGAGTAGAATTCGATCTTCTTCCGTGGTTAAAAGAACACAATGTGCCACTTATGGCATACTGTCCGCTGGCGCAGGCAGGGGATCTGCAGAAAGATCTTCTGCAAAGCAGTGCAGTGAAGGAAGTAGCGCGAATTCATGGAATTACACCAATGCAGGTGCTTCTGGCATTTGTTCTGTATAAGGAAAATGTGATTGCCATTCCAAGAAGTGGAAAGGCAGAACATGTACTGCAGAACTTGGAGGCGGGAAAGGTTCATCTGACAGTGGAGGAATATGCCAGATTAGATGCTGCTTTTCCGGCACCTCGGGAAAAAACATATCTTGATATTGTGTAAATCCCAGTGGAATGTGGACGGTGAGATACAAATTAAAAAAATAGAGAAAGACCACATTTATAGATAAACAAAATAAAACTTATTGAAAATTCAAAAAATTGTTTTGCATTCTTGTTCTTTTTATGATATTGTCTTTAGAGGTACAATAATTCAGGGAGGAACAAGAAATGAATAATTACATGTATCTGGTCCCAATCGCAGCTGTTATTGCTTTATTATTTGCAGCATATCTTGCTGGTAAAGTAGGAAAACAGGATGCAGGTACGGACCGCATGAAAGAGATTGCAGGCGCAATCGCGGAGGGCGCAAGAGCTTTCCTCATGGCTGAATACAAGATTCTGGTCATTTTTGTAGTAGTGCTTTTTGTACTGATCGGATTTGGTATCAGCTGGGTAACAGCAGTATGCTTTGTAATTGGAGCACTTTTCTCAACAGTTGCAGGATACTGTGGTATGACAGTCGCTACAAAAGCGAACGTAAGAACTGCTAACGCAGCAAAAGAAAGCGGAATGAATAAAGCATTATCAATTGCTTTTTCTGGCGGGGCCGTTATGGGAATGTGCGTAGCAGGTCTTGGAGCACTTGGCGTAAGCCTTGTGTACATTGTTACAAAGAACGTAGATGTGCTTTCAGGATTCAGCCTTGGTGCATCTTCAATCGCACTGTTCGCCCGTGTTGGTGGTGGTATCTACACCAAAGCAGCAGACGTTGGTGCAGACCTTGTTGGTAAAGTAGAAGCAGGTATCCCGGAAGATGATCCGCGTAACCCGGCTGTTATCGCTGACAATGTAGGTGATAACGTAGGTGACGTTGCAGGTATGGGAGCTGACCTTTTTGAATCTTATGTTGGTTCACTTGTATCAGCACTGACTCTTGGAGCAGCAGCAGGAGCTGTATCCGGAGTTCTTTATCCGCTTGCGATCGCAGGATGTGGTCTGATCGCTTCTATCATCGGAACCTTCTTTGTAAAAGGTGATGAGAATTCGAATCCGCAGAAAGCTCTTACAAAGGGAAGCTATGCAGCTTCTATCGTAGTTATTGTTGTAGCACTTGTACTGAGTAATGTACTCTTCGGAAAGATGAGTGCAGCTATTGCTGTTATCGCAGGTCTGGTTGTTGGTGTGATCATCGGTAACATCACAGAGTACTACACATCAGCAGACTACAAACCGGTTCAGGGAATCGGAGAACAGTCAGAGACTGGTGCAGCTACTACAATCATCAGTGGTATTGCGGTAGGAATGAAATCTACAGCAATCCCGCTTCTCCTGATCTGTGTAGGTATCTTTGTATCTTACTCAGTTGCAGGACTTTACGGAATCGCACTTGCAGCAGTAGGTATGCTTTCTACAACAGGTATCACAGTTGCCGTTGATGCATACGGACCGATCGCAGATAATGCAGGTGGTATCGCAGAAATGTCAGGACTGGATGAATCTGTTCGTGAAATCACAGATAAGCTTGACTCAGTAGGAAATACAACTGCAGCTATGGGTAAGGGATTCGCAATCGGATCAGCAGCCCTTACAGCACTTGCACTTTTCGTATCTTATGCACAGGCAGTTGGTCTTGAAGCGATCAACCTTCTTGATTACAGAGTAATCATCGGTATCTTTATCGGTGGTATGCTTACATTCCTCTTCTCCGCATTTACTATGGAGTCTGTATCAAAGGCTGCATACAAGATGATCGAAGAAGTAAGACGCCAGTTCCGTGAAAAACCGGGCATCATGAAAGGTGAAGAAAAACCGGATTATACATCATGCGTTGCAATCTCTACTACAGCAGCTCTTCACGAAATGCTGCTTCCGGGTGTGATGGCAGTCGTAGTACCGCTGATCGTTGGTATCGTTCTTGGCGTGGAATCCCTCGGTGGATTACTTTCCGGAGCACTTGTTACAGGTGTACTTATGGCAATCTTCATGTCCAACGCTGGTGGAGCATGGGATAATGCTAAGAAATACATCGAAACAGGACATCATGGCGGAAAAGGAAGCGAAGCTCACAAAGCAGCAGTTGTTGGTGATACAGTAGGTGATCCGTTCAAGGATACATCAGGACCGTCTATCAACATCCTGATCAAACTTATGACAATTGTTTCACTTGTATTTGCACCGTTATTCTTATCAATCGGTGGATTACTGTAAGAATTGAATAAAGTAAAAGAAATCCTTCATTTGCGGGAAACCGCAGATGAGGGATTTTTTTGTAAAAGGCACGAATTATTTGATTTATAAATAAGACAAGCAAATTATAGTTAAATACGATAAGACAATCTATAGAAATAGGATTGGTTTGATGTTAGAATGAAAAAGTGATGTAAGATGACAAAGGAGAGAGAAAAATGATAGAAGAAAGTATGATTCGGGAAAAATTTATAAAAGGATATGATTGCTCTCAGGTCGTTCTGTCTTATTTCGCAGAGAGACTTGGGATTACGGAAGAGATGGCGAATAAAGTCTCGGCTTGTTTTGGAGGTGGAATGATGCATGGGGATACATGCGGTGCATTTACCGGAGCAATCATGGCTGTTGGATTAAAATATGGACACTGGGATGTGAATACTCTGCTTCGGCAAAAAGAAGAAATGATGAACAAATATGCAGAATTTAGAGCATTGTTTCTGGAAAAGTTTGCAACAAACAGTTGCAAAGAGTTATTAGGCTGTGATGTATCGCTTCCGGAACAGCTTGAAGAAGCACTTTCGAGTGGCAGAATGCTGGATTTTTGTCCTAAAGTAGTGGAAAGTGTGATTGAAATGTTGGAGGAAATATTATAGATGAAAGATGCACTTATTTTATTTACGAGGGTGCCGATACCAGGACAGACAAAGACCAGGCTGATGCCTTTTCTAACTGGGGAAGAGTGCGCGCGTCTACATGCCTGCTTTGTAAAGGATATATATGAAAAAGCAAAGCAGGTGGATGCGGATATTTTCGTGTTTTTTACACCAAAGGATGAAAAGAAGCTGCTACAGCAAGTTCTTGATAATGAGACAGTATGTCTTCCACAATTTGGTGATGATCTTGGTGAAAGGATGAAGAATGCGATTGGAATCGTACTGAGAATGGGGTATGAGAAAGTAATTCTGATCGGGACAGATATTCCGCAGATTCATCCGGAAACACTGAAAAATGCATTTGATAATCTTGGGGGAAAAGATATTGTGATTCATCCTACATTTGATGGAGGGTACTATCTGATCGGAATGAAAAAAGAATATGATTCTATATGGAAAATTGAACGATACGGAACGAATACAGTTATTTATGATACCTTACAGCACATGAGAAATGAGAAGCTCTCTACGGCGGTAGGTCAGATGTATTATGATGTGGATGATAAGGGAGATTTGTACCACCTGTATGAGGATATTGAAAAGGGAGCAATTTGTAACTGTCCAATTACGATTGATTATCTGGAACTGGGACTGAAAGGAAAGCTGGATAAAAATTATGAATAAGTGGGATTTGGATGCATGTATCCATTGTGGAAAATGTACCAGAAGTTGTCTGTTTCTGGAAAAATACGGAATTGATCTGCCGGTATTAAAAGAAAAACCGGAGCTGGCATATCATTGTTTCTTGTGTGGAACCTGCGGGTGTGTCTGTCCAAAAGGAATTGATGGAAAAGAGATTGCACTTGACAGTCGGAGAAAATTGGTTGAAGACGGAGGTGGGAAGCTTCTTGATAATTCATATGACGGACTGCTCTTAGAAAAGAATCCGTATAAATTTGCAAATTACCGCCATTCAAAAAAGAAAGCAGTTTTTTTTACGGGATGTAATTTTCCGTCTTTTTTTCCGAAAACGACAGATAAGTTGGTGGAAGAATTCGCAAAATATGATGTGGGAGTTGTATATGACTGTTGTGGAAAACCGATTGAAGAACTGGGACTTGTTTCAGAGGCAGCGGGGATCATTGAGCGAATCAACTGGAAATTAAAAGAGTCAGGAGTAGAACAGGTGATCATGGCATGTCCGAACTGCTATTATTTTTTAAAAGGACGACTGGATGCGGAGATTATCAGTGTTTACGAAAAAATGGCAGAGCTTAAAATTGGAAATATTTATCAAAAAGAAAGGATTCCAATGTATTATCCATGTCCGGACCGAAAAGACAGAAAGTTTGAATATGATATGAAGCCATTCCTTGTCGGAAAGGTAGAAGATGCATTCAGAGATGTACAGTGTTGCGGGCTTGGTGGATGCGCAGCTGGAAAAGAAGCGGATGTGGCACAGGCACTGACAGACCGTGTAAAAGCATCGAGGGAGCCGGAACTTTATACATATTGTGCTTCGTGCATCTGTAGTTTCAGAAGGAGAGGATATGAAGATGCAAAGCATTTGCTACCGCTTATTATGGGAATCGATGAAAAGGTACCTCTTGGGAAAACACCTATTTTGAATCGGGCAAAATGTAAATTTAAATAGGGGAGTCGTGGGAAAAGAATGACGATTAAAGAATTAGAGGAATTTCGGATGATTTGTCTAAGAGGAAGTCTTGCGAGGGCTTCAAAAGAGCTTTTTATGTCACCGCAGGGACTCAGCCGTGTACTGAAAAATCTGGAAAATGAACTGGAATGTACGTTGCTTGACAGGGTTGCCTCCGGGATAGAACTGACAGAGAGCGGACAGAGGCTGTATGATTATGCGAATACGGTTCTTAGCGAATATGACAAATTGAAAAAAGAAATTGATATGATACGTGCGAGTGAGGAAGGGACAGTAGAACTTCTGGTTGCCTATGATATCCTGCGTTACCTGACGCCAGACTGTATTCTGGAATTTCAAAAGAAATATCCGAATGTGACATTTTCTTATATGGAATATCCGGATCGGATCGTAGAGAAAATGCTGCTTGACAAAGAAGGAAATGTGGCATTGTCGATCGGACCATTTGCAGGAGATTGTTTTGATATGAAAAGTTTAAAAAAATGCAGTCTGGGGCTTCTGGTCTATGAAGGACATTCTCTGGCGAAAAAAAGAGAAGCAACTATTCTGGATCTGGAAGGCGAGCCTCTTTATCTTGAAAACAGCAGTTTTAAACTCAATGAGTTTATTCAGAGCAGATGCTGGAACCGGGGATTTGAACCGGATATTGTATTTGAGACAAATGGATTTGATCTCTGCTATAAAATGTGCCGGCTGAAGAGAGGGATTTCTGTGACGATTGACTTTGTCCATGAAGATATGAATACAGAGGGGCTGGTCATGATTCCTTTCGCAGAAGATGATATGATCTGGGAAATCGGTCTTCTTACGCTGAAGGACAGAGCAATGGAATCATCGGTAGAAAAATTCTATAAGTATATAGAAAAATACAATAGCTAAACGAAGTGTTGAGGGGCAACAACAAAGCAGGAATGAAAAACAGCGTGCTTTTTGTTAATAATTTGTTATAATGAAGGACGGAGAAAATGAAGGAGGAAAATTTTAATGAAAAAGAGAATTGCAGCGCTGCTTTTAAGTACTGTGATGGCGTTTTCCTTAACAGCATGTGGAAACAGCGCAAAGACAGAAAAAGCAGACAACAAAGAAACCAAGCAGACAATCGAAGCCGTAGAGGATATGAGCTTCGATGAAATGGTGGATGCAGCCAAGGGCACAACCGTTACATTTTACGGATGGGGCGGAGATGATAGCTTAAATGACTGGCTTGACAACTACTATGCACCGCGTCTGAAAGAAAAATATGACATCACACTGGAACGTGTACCGATGGATATTGATGCGATTTTAAGTCAGCTTTCCGGTGAAATTTCAACAGATAAAAAAGATGGCGATATCGATATGATCTGGATTAATGGAGAAAACTTCAAGACCTGTAAAGAAAACAACATGCTTTACGGACCGTTTGCAGAAGAACTTCCGAACTTCCAGTCTTATATTGATACAGATGATGAAGAGACAAATGCAGACTTCTGCTTTCCGATTGAGGGATATGAAGCTCCATACGGAAAAGCACAGCTTGTTATGATCGCAGATACAGCAGTAACACCGGATCTTCCGACAAACACAGATGAGTTCATGGAGTTCTGCAAAGCGAACAAAGGAAAAGTAACTTATCCTGCATTACCTGACTTTACAGGAAGTGCATTTGTTCGTAATGTGATTTACGATATCTGTGGATATGAACAGTTCATGGATATGGAAGCTGATAAAGAGACTGTAAAAGCAGCAATTGAGCCAGCTCTTGAATATCTTCGTGAACTGAATCCATACCTGTGGAACGAAGGAAAGACTTTCCCGAAGGATTCTACAGCGCTGACCAATATGTACTCTGATGGAGAAGTTGTGATGGATATCTCTTATGGTGCATACTCAACAGCTACCAACATTGAAAATGGTATTTACACAGAGACATCTCAGTCTTTCCAGTTCGATAAAGGAACAATTGGAAATACAAACTACATTGCAATTGCAGCAAACTCAGGAAATGTAGCAGGAGCACAGGTGGCAATAAATGAGATGCTTGATCCGGAAGTACAGGCAGACCGTTTTGCTGAGATCCGTACTATTCCGGTTGTAGATTACAACAAATTAAACGATACACAGAAAGAAGCATTTGATAAAGTTGAAATCGGTAAGGGAGTAATCTCTCAAGATGAACTTTTATCAAAACGTCTTCCGGAAATGCCTTCCGCACTTGTACCGATCATCGAAGAGATCTGGGCAGAGGAAGTAGTAGGAAAATAAAATGAAGAAAAAAATGACACCTTATATACTGTTGGTGCCGCAACTTATATTAGGCGTAGTTTTTATTATTGGTTTGGGAACTGGAATCATCCAAAGTTTAGGGGTGATTCCAGCTTTTGGATTAACGGAACCGACGCTGAAATATTATAAGGAGGTACTGACAAGACCGGATCTTTTGCAGTCATTAAAATATAGTCTGTACATTGCATTTATGTCGGCTTTTCTTGCCACAGTAACAGGAACATTTCTGTGTGCAGTTCTGGTGAGTGCCGGAAAAGTGCGCGGAATCATTATGCGGATTGTTCAGATTTCGAT
>OGZF01001319.1_pt1 | contig 15873 bp, 8 predicted proteins | sample 1576771 | NCBI WGS metagenome assembly OGZF01 (sample SAMEA3541536, study PRJEB24748) | human gut metagenome | biome: human gut; feature: human-associated habitat; material: faeces | place: China | collected 2012
TGCCGGAGCGGTGCTTAAGCCGCAAGGCGGGAATTGTGCGGTGTTGCCTAAAGAAAAAACGAACCATTCCGGCGCGGTCGGGTGAGCGCACCCTACAGGGCAAAAACTCGTCTTTATTCTTCCACCACATCCCACTCCGCAAAATATTCCCGTGCTTCGGGCAAGATTTCGCGGGTGCAGGGCTGAATGTAATCGGCGGTCAGAGGGAGGTCAGCGCTGTTGGGGCCAGCTGAGATGGTGAACCGCCCGGCTTCTAGGTGCCAGACACTGTATTCGTCCGGGAAAGCCATCTGGTTGAGATTGAACCGGAACCGCACGGTGCGGCGCTGGCCCTGCGGTACGGTAATGCGGGCAAAACCCAACAGTTCCAGTTCCGGCCGCACAATGGTGGCGATGGCATCGCGGCCATACAGCTGCACCACAGTCTCGCCGTCGCAGCTGCCGGTGTTATGCACCGTGACCAACGCTTCGGCAGTGCCATCGGGGTCCACGATCAGGTTCAACGCCTCATACGCAAAGGTTGTGTAGGATAGGCCATAGCCAAAGGGGCGCAGCGGGCGGAAGTCCGACTGCCAGTAGCCGTCCGGGTTCAGGGAACCTGCCACAAAGCTCTGGCCGGTGGTCCCGCGGTGTTCAGCCATGAACATCGGCTCGTGGCCCGCGGTGCGGGGCAGCGGCAGTGGCAGGCAGCCTGCGGGGCTGTGGATACCGGCAATCAGGGCGGCCAGCTCAGTGCCGCCCCAGGTGCCGGGGGTGAATGCTTCCAGAATGGCGGCGGCGTTGGCGTAAATATGGGGGCTGGTCAGGGGACGGCCATCTGTATGGGTTACGATGGTACGCGGGTTTGCAGCCAGCACCACACGGGCCAGTTCTTCCTGCGCACCGGGCAGGTCCAGGCTGGCGGCATCGTTACCTTCGCCGGTGTCGCAGTGGCGGCCCCAGCCATTTTTTCCGCTCAGGCACAGGATCACGGCATCTGCGCTTTCAGCGGCCGCGAGGGCGGCGGCAAAGTCGGTCTGAGTGGGGTCGAGATAATCGCAGCCCTGGGTGTAGGTGCAGTTGGGGTAAAGCTCCTGCAGGGCTTCAAAAATCGTTTTGGCTTCGGGGCGGGATTTGTGAATCTCGCGGTCGGTGGCGGCAAGGTCGTACTTGCGCACTGGCTTGGCGGCGGATTTATCGCCCACGCCTGCCATGGCACTGGAATCCTGCACCACCTGGAACATTTCCAGCATAGAGGGCTGGGTGTAGCCGCCGTACAGCAGGCGCAGGCTGCTGGCACCGGGTCCAATGACAGCCAGCTTGATGCTGCGGTCGGTAAGGGGCAGGGTGTTGCCCTCATTTTTGGTCAGCACAATGCTTTCCCGCGTGGCGCGCTGCTCGGCAGCAGCGGTGGGGGCAAACGCAGCGGCGTGGTACTGCTGCCACTGGGGGTAAGGCTCATCAAAAAGGCCAAGTTCAAATTTGAGCGTCAGCACGCGAAGAACGGCGCGATCCAGGTAGGAGATATCCACCTTGCCTTCGGCAAAGGCGTGGGTCATGCCATCGGCATAGCCAAGGCGGTCGGGCAGCTCCATGTCCAAGCCCGCGGTCAGGCATTGCAGCGCGGCATCGGTGATATCATCCGCAGTGGCCAAGATATCGTCTAGCAGGCGTTGTACTGAGCGGTAGTCGCTGACTACCAAACCGTCAAAGCTTAGTTCGCTGCGCAAAAGGTCAGTCAGCAGCTTGCGGCTGGCGCAGACAGGGCGGCCCTCCCATTCGGAGTAGCTGTTCATCACGGTGCGGATGCCCGCCTTGCGGATGGCAGCCTCGAACGGTTTGGCGAATACCTCGCGCAGTTCGCGGGCATCGGCCTGGGTGCGGGTCAGGTTCAGTCCACCCACAGTCTGGGAGTACCCCAAAAAGTGCTTGGCGATGGCGGCCACGCCGGTGCTCAGGTCGTCGCCCTGTAGGCCCTGCACAAATGCGCAGCTCATAGCGGCACTCAAGGTCGGGTCGCCGCCATATGTCTCATTCACGCGGCCCCAGCGCAGGTCTTTGGCAACGTCCAATACCGGCGATAATGCGTGCAGAATGCCCATGGCGCGCATCTGGGTACGGATGGTATTGGCCATATCGCGCACAAGGGCGGTATCAAAGGTGGCGCCCAGGCCGATGGAGTTGGGGTAAAGCACGGTATGCGGGACTACCGGCCCACCCAGTGCTTCGCAATGGAAGAGCGCCGGAATGCGGTGAGGCGAATGCTCCATCACATACTGCTGCACATCCCGCAGGCGGGCAGCCAGTGCTTCGGGTTCTTCGCAGATATCCAGCAGGGCAATTTCGCCGATGCCGCCGGAAAGATCTTTGGCAGTCAGGTCGGTGTCCTCACTGACCAGCATGGTGCAGCCCAGCTGGCGGACTTTTTCTTCCAGCGAAAGTTCTTTCAGCAATGCCGCAGCCCGCTGGCGCGCCGCGGTGGAGATAAGGCGGTTGGAGATGTTCATGGGCAAGCCCCTTTCTAGTTAGGAGTTAGGAAGTAGGAGTTAGGAGTTGAATAAGCAGAGCCTGATGACGCTCCTGTTCACTGGCATGAAGAGATTTTTTCTTCCGGCGGTATCCTGCCTGTTGAAGAAAGCGCCAGACAGTATCAATACTGACAGGCAAATCCAACGTTTCAATGATTTCCAGACTCCTCCCTCTTAACTCCTACTTTTATCAATATTCGATTTTCACCGTTCTTACCTCAAACGGTTTGAACGGGGCAAGGTTGGTGAGGTCAACGGAGAATTGGGCGTTTTCTGCCATATCGCACTGGTGGGCGGCGGTCACGGCAAAGCCGGGGTGCAGGGCAACGGGGGCAGTGTGGGAACCTTCGCATTCATACAGGCGCACGATCATGGCGTTCTGGGCGTCCTCGCAGGGCTTTACGGTTTCTACCACTACATTGCGGCAGCTGGTGGTCAGCAGGGCAGGAGAGGGCGCATCGGCAGCCAGCACGGTGGGCAGACGGTCGAACCGCATGCCGCGGCGGGGCACCTTGGCGCTGAAGCCTTCCGCATGGGGCTGGATGGCGTACCGGAACGTGTAGGTGCCTACATCGCCGCGCTCATCGGGCCGGGTACCGCCCTTGGCCAGCGTCAGGGCCATGGTTCCGCCCTGAACGCTGATGCCATACTTGCAGTCATTGAAGATGCTCAGCCCGCGGCCCGGCTCCGAAAGGTCGGTATAGCGGTGGTTGCAGCGCTCGAACATGGCCTGCTCGCGGGTATCGTTGGCAGTGGTGGGGCGCTCAATGTAGCCAAACTGGATCTCGTGTCGGGCTGTTTTGGCGCGCAGATTGGTGGGGAATGCCGCTTTCAGCACACGGTGCTTTTCGTTCCAGTGCAGTACGGTCTGCCATTCTACCAGCGTGCTTTCGGCGCGGAAAATCATGTCCTGCTCAAGGATTGTTGCGGTGCCCAGTTCATACCGGCTGTGCAGGCGGAACTCCTGCGGGCCATCGGCGGTCACGGTCTGCTTGGTAAGGCGGGCGGCGGGCTGCAATTTCATCATGCAGTCGGCGTCAATATCCCAGCCATCCCAGCCAGCGGAAACATCCTCTGCCATCAGCAGGGTATTCATTGGGCCGTCCGCCCACTGCATGCCGTCTGCACGGGTAACAAGGGAGGTAATGCGCCCCAGCTCGTCCAACTGTACCTGCAGCAGCGGGGTGGTCAGCGTTTTGCCGTCATACACAAAGCGGCTGGTTTGGGCGGGCTGTTCACCGGGAACAAAATGCAGCACGGCAGCGCCCAGCGCGGGGCGTTCCAGCCCATACACAGCGGTGGCGGCGGTGCCATCGGCAAGAACCACATTTTGCAGCGTCACGCCGGGCTCCTGGGCTATAAAGCCGGAGGCAATCTGCGGCAGGTAGAACACATCGCGGCAGGGTTCATCCAGCGGGTTCAGCACGGTATAACAGTTCTGCGCGGGGGCAAACCAGCTGCGCAGCAGTTCGCTGCCGGTGTGCAGCATCTCGGCCATATCATGCAGGCTGCGGTCATTAGCGGCGGCAATGCAGCTGCCGGGCAAGATATCGTGGAACTGGTTTACCAGCAGGGTGTTCCACAGCGGGCGCAGGGCAGTGCCGTCCGCAGGGGTGTGGGTGGCAACAGCGCTGCGGGTCAGGCAGAGCTCCAGCATGCGCAGCAGGTTTTCCGCCATGCGGTTGTTCTTTTTGATCTGCTGCTTGGCCGTCAGGGTGCCGCGGTGCAGCTCTAGATACAGCTCACCGTCATACACAGGCAGGGTAGGGGCGGCAGCTTCGAGCTTTTGCACAAAGGCATCGGCGGAGGTATATTCCACCTTGGGGCAGCCTTCCAGATCCTGCAGCCGTCGGGCGGCTTCGATCATCTCAAACTGCGGTCCGCCGCCGCCATCGCCATAGCCAAAGGCCACCAGCCGCTCCGGGAACGCCTGCTTGCGGGCAATGTGGTCCTTGTAGCCAATGCCCTCAATGCGTTCCAGCAGCCCAGCCGGGTCGGGCCAGGTATCGATCACAAAAAAGTGTGCTACCACGCTGGAACCGTCGATGCCTTTCCAGACAAAGGTTTCATAGGGGAAGCGATTGGTATCGTTCCAGGCAAGCTTGGTGGTCAAAAATCCGGTCACACCAAAACCCTGCATAATCTGTGGCAGGGCGGCGCTGTAGCCAAAGGTATCCGGCAGCCAGAATACCCGCTGCTCCTTGCCGAACTTATCCCGGATGTACCGGGTGCCCCACAAAAACTGGCGGACAAGGCTTTCGCCGGAGGGAATGTTGCAGTCGCATTCCACCCAGACCGCGCCGTTCAGCTCAAACCGGCCATCGGCTACCCGCTTTTGCAGCTGGCGGAATACCTGCGGGTAGTGCTGTTCCATCAGCCAGGTGTGGTAGGCAGCGCTCTGGATGAACCGATACTCGGGGTACTGGTCCAGCAGGTTGAACTGGTTGGCTGCGGTGCGGGCAATCTTTTTGATCGTTTCGTCCATCGGCCAAAGCCAGGCGGTATCAATATGGCTGTGGCCCACAAGGTCCGCAGTGGGGGCGCTGCCACCGTTTTTTGGGGCCAGGGCGGGGGCCATCACGCGGCGTGCTGCGGCCAGGCTGGTGTGCCAGGTCTCGGCATCAGTGGCCGTTGGGTCATAGTACAGCACCTGATGCACCTGCGTTAATACGTTCAAAATCTCTGCGCGGCGGAAAGAAGTTTCCGGCAGTTTCTCCACCAGCTGCAGCAGGACCCGCAAGTCAAGAATAAAGTCCAGCACATCCTGGTTTTTGGTGCAGACCGAGATTTTGTCCGCAGTAAACCGAAAATCCCGGTGGGGGCGTTCCTCAAACGGCTGCTCGCCAATGACATAATGCCCGGCATAAAATTCAATGGCTAGCTGCACCGGGGTGCCCGGAACGGCAGCGCGGGTAAAGCAGTCGCAATAATGGTTGCCATGGCGGGTCACGACAATTTTGGTGGCAAAGGTACCGTAGGGTTCGCCGTTCACCCACAACATGGCCTCGTACCCGCCAAGCTCCGGGTACAGGTAAAGCGGCTGCCCGGCCAGCTCATTCGGTGGGGTATACTGGGTCAAAAACCAGCAGTAACGGCCCTCACCACCCCAGGTTTTGCCGGTGGGGCGGGTTTCGGGCACAGCGGCCAGGGTGGCATCCGGCACAGTCTCCAGCCGGTCGGCAGTTTCGTACATCGTATAGGGCAGCTGGGCGATTTTGGTGAATACATAGGGTTCAAACACTTCCAGCGCGCGCTTTAGTTTGCCGATCAGTTTGCGGTTCTGGGCATCGTTCAGCATGGGGCGTCTCCTTCTCTCTTTTCCTGGGTTTCCGTTTGGCTCGTTTTTTGCCGGGGCAGCGGGCGGCCCGGCGTTGTTTCATGCTTCCATCATACGGGTTTTGGGGCTTTCTGCAAGGCATTATAAAGAATTGATGATGCGATATCAACAATTCGTTATGTTGCAAAGTGGGTAAAATCGTCTATAATGGTAAAAACGCATGAATTTTGTTCAAAGGAGGCCCGCCCCATGCCGCAGGACCGCACCCCGCAGCTTTCCTTCAATTTGTCCCGCAGGCTTATCAGCATCTTTCTGGTTTCGGTGCTGGCGGTTTACACTGCCGGCATTACCGTTACCCTGCGCCTGCGCCGCAGCGCTATGCAGGACTGGCAAGCCGCCTACACTGCCCAGGCTGCGGATTTTACCGATCAGCTGAACACTGAGCTGCTGCGCATCCGCACCCAGATGAAATATACCCTGACCCGTTCTGTCACCCTGCGGCTGACCCTTACTCCGCGGCAGGCCAGCTTTCCCGCGCTGTATGATTCCATCCTGCGTATGACAGAGCAGGTATACACCATGCAGAATACCAGTAGTCTGATCCAATCTACCACAGCGTATTTTCCCTCGCTGAATAAAACCATTCATTCTTCCGGCACGTACAACGACCCCACCGCCCTGGAGCAGCAGCTGATTGAAGCATATTACGCTGCGCCCGGCCACAGTGCTGTGCTGACGGTGGGCGGGCGGCTGTATCTGGTATCGGACGCCACAAGTTTCAACAATAAAACATCCACCGCATTGGTGTGGGCGGAACTTTCCACCGCCGCACTGACCCGCCTGTGCAGCCAATATGCGGAAAACGGCCAGACCACGGCCATCTATTGTACGGACGGCAGCAACATCTTTACGGTGCGCAGCCCCGGCAGCGCATCAGCCCCCGCCGCCCTGGTGGTGGATATCCAGGATGCCGTGTTGAATGAATTCACCGGTAGCACGGAAACCAAAGTGGATGCTGCTGAATATCTGCGCATCGTGCAGCCTGTTGGTTCGTGGAGCTTGTGGACTGCCAATTACGCTGGAACCGATGCACTGCAGGAAGTAACAGCCTCCTTTGCAGTGTGGATCGGCGTGCAGACGATAATTATGCTGCTGGCGGTAGGAATCTTTCTGTTTTTGGTCTGGCGGCTCATCACAAAACCGTTCCGCCAAATCGCCAAACAGCTGCAAACAATGGAGCAGACCGGGATGCTACTGCCGGACCCCAAGGGCGGGCCTGCCATCAGCAATGATATGGACTTTTTGCATTACGCTTTTGCCCAGCTGGGCAGCCAGCTGCAGGCCACGCTGGAACAGGCATATCATAATAAAGAGCTCGCTTATCAGTCCGAGATCAAATACTTACAGGCGCAGATCAATCCGCACTTTTTGTACAACAGCTTTTACCATTTGTACCGAATGGCCAAAATGGAGGACACCGACGGCATTGCCGAGATGAGCCTGAAATTAAGCTCTTACTACCGCTATATTACCCGCAGCGCCCAGCCGGTTGTTACCCTGGCGATGGAGTACCAGAACATTGTGGATTATACCGAGATACAGACCATCCGCTTTGGTGACCGCATCACCGTGCAGCTGCAGCCCCTGCCGGAACCTTACCGCGAACTCGCCGTGCCGCGCTTTATTTTACAGCCCCTGTTCGAGAACGCATATAACCACGGCGTGGAAAAAATGGAGAACGGTCTGATCCAGCTGCGGTTTAAGATGAAACCTGAATTTTTGAATATTTATGTTGAAAATAACGGCAGCTGCCCAGATGCCGAGCTGGAAAAACTGACCCAGTACTTGAACAGCACTGACCGCAAGGCCGAGTGCACCGCCCTGAAAAACGTAAAGCTGCGTATGCAGATGCAGGGTGGCGACTTGCAGGTGAGCCATGGCACGCTGGGCGGCTTTGGGGTCAGCCTGCGGCTGCCGTTGCATCCCGCTCACTCGCTGAACACCGAACAGCAAAACGGGCAACCCCAAAAGGAGGAAACCAGCCATGCAGACACTGTTGCTTGTGGATGATGAACCAAATATTGTAGAGGGCCTTGCCAGCCAGTTTGAGGGCCGGTACGGCGGTGATGTGATCGTGCTGAAAAGCTTTTCCGGCCTGCACGCGTTATCCATTCTGCAAAACAACAAGGTGGATGTGGTGTTGTCTGACATCCGCATGCCGGATATGGACGGCCTGACTTTGCAGCGGGAAACGGAAGCGCTGTGGCCGCACATCCATTTCGTGTTTTTGAGTGGCTTTGATGATTTCCAGTTTATCCATCAGGCGTCCAAATCGCCGCTGTACCATGGGTATCTGCTCAAAATGGAAGGCGACGAGGTGGTACTGAACAAAATCGATCAGGAGATCGCCCAGTGCGCAGCCGAAGCACGCGCCGAGCTGGAGCAGGGCGAAATGCAGCGCCGTTATGCCCGCATGCAGGGCTTTTTGCAGCGCGCTGCGCTGGAAGGTTTTGTGCGTGGCGGCGGCAGCTGGCAGCAGATCCAGCATAGCCTGCCCAATCTGGAGATGACGCTGGACCCCACCCGCCCCGTGGCCATGGTTCTGGGCAAAGATACCGCAGCCGAGGCAACGGAGCATCTGCAAAGCCTGATGCTGGCGGATAACATCCTGGCCGCGCAGTTCCCGCAGCTGGTGTTTGAATCCCTGATGCCGGAAAGCGGAACCTTTGTGTGGTTGCTGCAGGGTGCTGCGCCGGAAAACCCGCCTGCAACCAATTATCTGTATGCTGTGTTTGAAGCGTTGCAGCAGCAGTTGAGCGATACCGCCAACTGCCCGGTCAGCGTGGTGGTTGGCAACGCCGGACCGTTTGAGAATCTGGCCGAGCAGTACAGCCTGCTGAACCGCATCTACCGCATGGTGGACCAGAGCGCCGGCCGCCTGCTGATCGTGGATGAAAATACTTACGCGGATCTGCTGCTGGGCACCGGCAGCGCTTCCATCCAGAACCAATTCCAGTTTTCGGCACTGTTGCAGCAGTTGGACCAGTTGATGCGCACAGGCACTGCGGATACTGTATGCACCATGATGCAGACAATATTTTTCGATGCTGCCGAACCGCCCCAACTGGACAGCGAACAGCAGCTGCTGCTCTTCACCCTGCTGCTGAACGTGCGGCGGGAAATTTTTGCCGAACAGCTGGGAGAAGAGCCCGCCCGCGATACGGCCTGCTTTGACCTGTTTAACGCCTACCTGCGCAGCGGTGCCGCCACCCAGCTGGAAATGCTGCACCGCTTTACCGACCTGTGCGCCGAAACCTGCCGCCAGCGCGAGGAAAACGAAACCCACAGCACCCAGGCCATCATCAAGCGGATCAACCGTTATATTGAGGACAACGTGGAAAACTATGACCTTTCCCTGACTGCCCTTGCCCGCATGACCGGCTTCAACCCGTCGTATCTGTCCCGCTTTTACCGCATCAATACCGGCAAAAAGCTTTCCGACCAGATCGACGAGGCCAAATTGCAGCACGCGAAGAAATTGATCGCCCAGGGGGAACTGGTCAAAAATGTGGCCGAACGTACCGGTTTTGCCTCGCCGTCGGCGTTCATCCTGTTCTTCAAACGCAACACTGGGGTAACGCCGAGGCAGTATTTTGAGAGCGAAAATAAAAGTTAGGAGTTAGGCGGGAGGAGTTAGGAGTTGGCAGTGGGGATGAAAGCCCGGCGCGGAAGAATTAGAAATTAGGGCAACACCGCACAATTCCCGCCTGACGGCTTAAGCACCGCTCCGGCGGCTGCGGCACGGCATCTGCGTTGCCCTAACTCCTAACTGAAATGTAAACAGAACAGCATTCCATGTCAATTTCTATTGATTGAAAATGACACTTGCAGTGAGTACAATAAGATTATACGAAGCGCGCTAGTTTTTGTACGGAATGACAGGGACGGCAGGGGAGCCGAACATACCACCACATGCTGCTTCCCGGTTTGCCCCCAACCAAATCAAAAGGAGGGACCACTTTGAAAAAGTCTACGAAACGCAGCGCTGCCGCGATGGCAGCAGCCATGTCACTTTCACTTGCCCTTTCCGCTTGCGGCGGCAGCTCTTCTGCTGTAGCATCCAGCACCGCAACCGCAGCATCTGATTCCACCGCTGTTTCCTCCGCCACTACCGCAGCAGAACCCGTTGCTGACCTGCCCGAAGGCCTGGAATGGATGACGCCGTTCGATGAGACTGTTACCCTGAATGTTTGTGTTGGCTGGGACGCCGACAGCAGCGTGAAAGACGGCACCACCCCCGAAACTAACTCTCTGGTCCAGTTGGCAAAAGACTACCTGAACATTGAACTGAACTTCCTGTGGATGGTTCCCAACGATCAGCTTTCCGAGCGTCTAGCTCTCCAGTTCAGCTCCGGCGAGCTTCCTGATATCGTCATGCTGGACAGCGAAAACTTCTATGAATTCCTGGATAGCGATTACCTGCGTGATCTGACCGACGCTTACAATAACGATGCAAGCGACGATGTGAAAAACATTCTGAACATGCTGGGCGAAGCCCCCATGCAGTATGCTTCCCGCGATGGCAAGCTGTATGGCATTCCCGCTGCACTGGACCCGACCGAAGGCGTTGCCGGTTTGTACTACCGTTCTGACTGGCTGGATGCCCTGGGGCTGAGCGAACCCACCAATGTGCAGGAAATGAACGATATGTTGGTCAAGTTTGCTGAGTACGGCCCCACCGTCAACGGCGGCAAGGCTACCGCAGGCCTCGGCTCCACTTCCAGCGTGCTGAACACCAACTTTGCTCTGGCCGCTTACTTCCAGGCTTACGGTGCATACCCCAACAAGTGGATCATGCGCGATGGCGAGCTCGTCAACGGTATCGTTCAGGACGAGATGGTCGATGCTCTGAACGGCCTGAAAGACCTGTATGACCGCGGTGCTCTGGCACCCGACTTTGCAACCTGGAACTCTGACCAGTTCACCGAGCGCGTTACCTCTGACCAGGTTGGCGCTACCTTTGGTACCTACTACATCCCCGCATGGCCGCTGAACCAGAACAAGGATGCCAACCCCGATGCCGACTGGAAAGAAATCAACCTGCCAAACCTGGGCGGCAATGCAAAGCCCGCTATGAACCAGGCTTCCATCCAATTCTTTAACGTTGTTACCAAGAACGCCCCCGAACACGCAGAAGAAGCTCTTGTCAAGCTGATCAACCTGGGCATGGCTGTTAACGAAAACTGCGCGACCGATAAGACCATCTTCAATGGTCTGGATAAAGCCGAGAACGGCGCATCCGTTTTCTATCTGCCGGTTTACATCTACTTCCCGGTACCTTGGGCAACCTACCGCCCCGAAATCTGGGCAGCTTATGAGGCAAAGGATCGCGATTCTCTGAAGGTCGAGTACGAGAAAGTCATGTACGACTATATGGATGACTGGCTGACCAACGGCAACAACTCTGAAAACCGCGGCACCTCCTGGGGCCAGTACAAGAGCCGCCTGGAAAAGGGCATGGGTATTGACATTGGCCTGACCGCACGCGAGACAGGTTTCTATGAGACCAACTACTTCTACGGCGGTGCAACCGCTACTGAGCAGCGCGCTTCCTCCACGCTGTCCGATACCGCAACTTCCTTCATCATTGAGTACATCATGGGCCAGAAGACCGAAGCCGATTGGGAAAGCTTTAAGCAGAGCTGGAACGACATGGGCGGCGCTGACTGGACCAAGGAAGTCAATGAGCAGTACAAGAGCATTGCTGGCTGATGTGTAAAGCAAAAGCTTTTGCGCTGAATTTCATGTAACGTTTCCTCTCTACATCATATCTTCCCCTTCACCCCGGCCGTTTCTCCTCCAAGGAACGGCCGGGAATTTTTTAGTTAGGAGTTAGGAGGGAGGAGTTAGGAGTTGGGGGAGCGCTTAATAAATTTTAATGAATAGAGAATAAATAATAATTGTGGTGGACCGCGGCGCGCTGCGCCGCTCAGGAAATATTAGGTTTGCTGTTGCTTGAAAATGTGTGGTAAACAACAAAATATCCTGTAGGGCGCGATGCCCTCATCGCGCCGGGGAGAAACGTTGAAATACACGGCGGACGCTGCAAACAAATGGAATTCGAACATAAAAAGGCAGCGCCCGGTGCAAATCTCGCACCGGACACTGCCTTACATTCAATTTCTAATTACTCATTGCTAATTATCAATGCTTTTCCGCTCTTTTTTCCATTCCGCGCAAAAAATCTTTATAAATTCCGGGGTCGGAATCTGGAATAACGGTGGCATTGCAGGTCTTCTGATAGAATTCCACCGGGCCAACGCTGCCAATGATGGCATAGCCGTACCCGTATTCCCGCATGGCGGTCAGACAGCGCAGCAGCAGGGCAGTGCCCACACCGTGGCCCTGCTCACTGTCCAGCACACGGGTGGGACCGAAAAAGTCCGGCGCGGTGGCATCGTAACAGGCGTAACCCACGATCTCGCTGCCGCGGGTGGCAATCCAGCAGCCAATGGGCGTATGGGCAAAACTGACAGCGCATTCACCGGCAGCGCAGTCGCCAGAGTGGGTGCGCACCCAATCCAGCACGCGCTGGCGGTCCGGCGCCATGGCACGGCGGATCTCGACCCCAAACGCGTGGCTCCGCGCCAGGGCCGGGGCTTCATCAGGCAGGTCATACAGTTTGACAAGCATATCAGGCATGGGAAAACCTCCAATTTGGGTGTGTGGATATTAGTAGTAAGAAGTAAGTTAGGAGTTAGGAAGGAGGAGGTAGGAGTTGTCTCGGTTTGGGTTGGAGAGGAAAGAATAGATCAATGGGACAGGTAACGATATCCATATCGAATGACGAATTCCTCATTGCTCATTTCTAATTATACCAACTCCTAAGGCAATACCGCACAATTCCCGCCTGACGGCTTAAGCACCGCTTCGGCAGCTGCGGCACGGCATCTGCGTTGCCAAAATGCTCGATAATGTCGGGTTGCGGTACCCGCATCGTGCTTCGGGGGCAAAAGCCCCTCGCACTCTGCGACCGCTGCCCCTGCTTCGGTTCGCTGTTTCCGCCACTGGCGGCGCTCACCTTTGCAGCATCCAGTATTATCTGCGCTTTTGGCTTGGCATCTGCCGCACCTCGCTCGCCGTATCGGCACTTAGAATTATGCGGTATTGCCCTAATTATACCAACTCCTAACACCTCACTCCTACTTCCTAACTATTTTCCGCCATAACCGCTGCCCCATCCGCGGCATCGCCAACGGGTTCGGGGAAGGTGAGGGTGGGGAACTGGGCAGTCAGACGGGTGATAACAGCGGCACGCAGGGTTTCATTTTTTTGCAGCACACTGCCAAGCAGGGCCATACTGCCGGTCTGCAAACCAAGGGGCTGCATGGCGGCGGCAGCCATCTGGGTCAGTTCATCAGCGGCATGGGCAATAATGGCCTGCGCCGCGGCATCGCCCTGCTGCAAGGCAGGGTCCAGCAGGGGGGCCAGGGCGGCAATTTCCTTTTTGGTTGTGGTGGGGGCATAGGTGAAGCGGATAACCGGCTGCACGCCTGGCGCACCCAGGCGCTGGGCGACCAGCTCCGTCAGAGCTGTGGCGGGGGCACGGCCATCGGCAGCGCGCACCACGGCGCGCAGAATATCCCGTCCGAGTGCATAGGCACTGCCCTCGTCGTCGATCAGATGCCCCCAGCCGCCGCTGCGGGCTTCGCGGCCATCGGCCGTGCGGGCGTAACAGATGGAACCGGTGCCTGCAATCAGCACAGTGCCCACCGGCTGGCCCAAGGCACCGGCCAGCGCCGTGACCTGGTCGCCAACGATTTGCAGCGGGCCAGTGTAGCCGCCTGCGCGGATGATATCCTGAATAAAGTTGTAAGCATCCGGGTTGCTGATACCTGCGCTGCCGATGCAAAGCCCATCGCACCCGGCCAGCCCTTCCGGTTGGGCAGCTAGCCAGGCCAGTGTATCAGTCAGGGTTTTGGCGGCAGCGGTGCGGTCGCTGTTGCAGTTCAGGGGGCCAAACACAGCGCGGCTGTGGGCTGCGGAACCGCGGGTGCGCAGCTCCACGGCGGTTTTGGTTCCGCCGCCGTCAATGCCAACATAGTAGGGCATCATTGGGCCTCCTGTTCCGGCGTGGCAATGGGCAGGCGGCCTGTTGCGGCATGGCGGCCCAGCAGAACATCCGCCACGGCGGCAGTACTGTGGGCGGTGTATTCATACGCGGCAAGGGTGTAGACACTTTCCGGCAGGGGGAAGAGGTCATACGGGTTGCGCAGCGCCACCACAATAACGGGCTTGCCGCTGTGCTCAGCCAAGGCCTTGGTCAGCTCCAGCTGCTGCGGGTGCAGATGGCCGTTATAGGTGCCGATCACGATACTGGTGTAGCTTTCGGCGCGGCGCACCCACTCGTAAATTTCATTCTCGCTGGGATCAATGGGGGTGGTAAAGCCGTCCCCACCCAGCGCTTTGGCCATCATAACGGGAAAGCTTTGCTGTACATCATCCACCACATTGCCCACAAGGCCGGTGCGGTAGACCTGGCAGCCCAGGCACAGTGGGTGCCCGCCCACGTTAGGGCGGCCTGCTTTGGGTACATGCACTTCGGTAATGGTGGCGCGCAGCAGCTTGTCATTCAGGGCGGCGGCCTGCTCCGCATCAAACGCGGCGGCGGGCACGGTGGCCAGCTTGGCCTTAGCGGCCAAAATGCGGTCCACACTTTCTTCCATCTCTTTGCGGTCCAGTTTGCCGGACTGCAAAGCTTCGGCGGCGGCCTTGGCGGCTTCGCCGGAAAGCAGGGTGGTGTGGGAAAGCAGCACCAGATCCACCCCGGCGTTCATGGCGGCCAGCACGCCGTTGACCGAACCAAAGAACTTCTGCACAGCCTGCATCTCCATGCAGTCGCTAGTGACAAGGCCGGTAAAGCTCATTTCGCCGCGCAGCAGGCCGGTGACGATGCGGCGGGACATGGTGGCGGGCACACCGCTGTCATCCAGCGCGGGGAACAGGATGTGCGCCGTCATGATGGCGGGTACGCCGTCGGCAATGGCAGCGCGGAAGGGAGCCAGCTCCATCCGTTCCAGTTCATCGCGGGGCTTGTCTACACAGGGCAGGGTGAGGTGGCTGTCCAGCGAAGTATCGCCGTGGCCGGGGAAATGTTTGGCCAGGCAGAGCACGCCGCCATCCTGCAGGCCGCGGATCATACCGGCGGCATACTTGGCCACGGTGGCGGGGGTATCGCCATAACTGCGCACCCCGATGATGGGGTTGGCAGGGTTGCAGTTGACATCCACGCTGGGGGCCAGGTTAAAGTTGACGCCCAGACTGCGCAGCTCTTCGCCGGTCAGCTTGCCGGCCAGATAGGTGGTTTCGGGGTCACCGGTGGCGGCCAGCGCCATGGAGCCTGGTACATTGATGCAGCTTTCCGGCAGGCGGGTCACAGCGCCGCCCTCTTGATCAATCATGATAAAAGCGTCGTGGCCGGTTTCGCTGCGGATGAGGGTTTGCAGGTCAGCGCACAGGGTCCGCAGCTGGTCCGCGCTGGCAATGTTTTCGCGGAAAAGGATGATGTTGCCGATCTTATATTCTTTGACCACCTGCACCAGCTCCGGTGTGAGGGCGGTTCCGGGAAAGCCAGTGACAAGGCGCTGGCCGATACGTTCAAGGTCTGTCATGTTTAGTCTCCTTCTGATTATGAGGAAAATTTTTAGTTAGGAGGGAGGAGTTAGGGGAAAAATTACGAATTAGCAATGAGAAATTAGGAATTTAGGGTGGAGCGTGGGATGGAACAAATAAAATTTTGTGATGAACCAATATTTTGTTTGTAGGGGGCGGCGTCCCCGATGCCCCAGACGGGCATGGGATAAATGACGTATTTTCAATGTGTCATGTCGCTCGGTTTCGGCGGGGTCAGGTGACCCCACCCTACCACAATTTATAAGTGGGCAACCAGATGGTTTATATTCGTCGCACATTTTATAATACAACCAACCTAATATCTCCTGAGCGGCGCTCCGCGCCGCGATCCACCGCCATTGTTCTTTAGGCAACACCGCACAATTCCCGCCTTGCGGCTTAAGCACCGCTCCGGCA
>OGZF01001320.1_pt1 | contig 15866 bp, 13 predicted proteins | sample 1576771 | NCBI WGS metagenome assembly OGZF01 (sample SAMEA3541536, study PRJEB24748) | human gut metagenome | biome: human gut; feature: human-associated habitat; material: faeces | place: China | collected 2012
ATCGAATCCGACCGGCCCTTCCATATGCCCTGAAAAGAATCAGACCTGCATCTGCATGGCCTGCGAGCGACGTGCACGCATCGCGCGCCGCTTGAGCGCGCGCCGCTCGTCTTCGCTCAGACCGCCCCAAACGCCGTAGTCCTGATTGGTGTCGAGCGCGCATTTCAGACACGCGTCAATCACCTTGCAGGTACGGCAAACGGCCTTGGCTTCTTCGATTTGCTGATAGGCGGCACCGGTGTTGCCGACCGGGAAAAACAGTTCCGGATCCTTATCCCGGCACGCGGCCTTGGCTCGCCAATCGAAAGCACTGCTCATGTAATCGCCTTCCTCTTGCCATAAGTGGCGTTCTATCCGTTATTTAGATAACCACGAATCGGATGATTTTTCAAGACTTTTTCGCAAAAGAAGCCAGGTTTTTTTAGAATCCTTGGAATTCCGCGCATTGCACGGGACATGCCCGTGCTTGTTGGATGAAGACCCCACGCCCGGCAATGGCATAGTCATCGACGCCGAAACCGTCGAGAACCGCGCTGGGAATCCCCATCATCACATCGGTGGCTCTCTCTCCGCAAGGAAACGCAACACGTGTGAGGCAACGTTCAAGTAGGGTGCTTTGCGGCTTTTCCACAGCTGCGATTACCGTGACGGACGGATCGGCGAGTGCGGTCTTGAGCTTATCGGCTTCGGGCATGGCTGCGAAAGGGGAGAGCAATTCGTCGGCGTCATCCACGAACCATATGGTGCGTTCGTGCTGCGGCGATATTCTGCCGTCGTCGGTGGTCCATTCGCTGTTCGTCTTGCGTGTGAACCGGATGGTGCAGCGACCGGATTCATAGAGACGGCTGGCGCAGCAGAGCAGCAGATTGGTTTTGCCGCTTCCGCATGCGCCAATCACGGCGATGTTGCCGTGTCCTACGTCAAGGAATGCGGTGGAGATGAGTACACCGTCGTCGCTCAAAGCAAAAGGCACATGGTGCCATGCCTCTCGCTGTGGCGCCGTCAAATCGTCTTTGCCTGCATGTGGTGCGAGCGGCGCGGAGAACAAAGGGGAGGGATTGGTGGTGCCGCTGAATGCCGATGCGGTGTTGATGGCATGCACCAAGGAATCAATGTCATGGACCGCGCTGCAGCGGAAAGGAACAGTGCGTTGACCGTCATGACAGTAAGCGGCACCGGGGAAGGCCGGTGGAATCAAAGCTGCATCCTTGGTGCCGATCAGTTCATTCGATTGCATTTGGTCGGTGACGCGTAGGCAGATGCTCAGCGATATGTTGGCCTTCATATCGGCATGGACCTGACCCATGGGATTTTGCGTGCATACGATGAGATGCATACCCAAAGAGCGTCCGAGCGACGCCAATCGATTGAGTCGCTGCATATAGTCGGGTAGACGGTCGCGCAATGCATGGAATTCGTCAATGACCACCACGAGCCGTGCAGGGGGATGGGAAAGCTGGTCGAATCTGGAAACGCGTTCGGCACTTACCAAGGCCTCCCTGCGTGCCAATTCTTGTTCTATGGCGTTCAGCGCACGGACGGCATGGGCGAGGTCAAGATCGCAGACGTTGCCCACGGTATGCGGCAGACGCTCCAAAGCGTTGAAGGTCGATCCTCCTTTGAAATCCAGAAAGACGAAATGGAGGGTTTGAGGACTATGCCGAATCGCCAATGCCATGCACCAACTGATCAGCAGTTCGGATTTCCCCGAGCCTGTGGTCCCCGCGACCATGGCATGTGGTCCGGATGATGCCAGATCTATATGGAATATGCCATGTTCTGACATGCCGATGCCGTTCGTTGGGGAACGGACAAGCCAATTACGCACGATGGTGCGCCATATGAGCGGGTCGTTGTCCAGGCCATGCAGATGCTCAAAACTTATGGACGGCATGTCGGCGAAAAGCTGAGCATGGTCGATTTCGTTTCCGTTATGATGCGTTGGAACCGGCGAATCGCTTCCAGTAATGGTGTTGCTGTTCGTTTCTTCATGCCTGACGCGCATGATCATGGTGATGAGCATCAATGCGCTGCCGAGCAGACTCGGAGCGAGCATCGCCGCATAGAGCCAATGACGTTGCATACACATGACAATCAGCATGATGAGCTGCGCCAGCAAAGGCGCGCTCCAACTCAATACAGTGAGATGTTGTTCGCTTATACGGTGAGGGGCCTTTTTGTTCATACGGCCAGCATGGGCAAGAGCGGCGGCATGCCGCAAGCCAATATGAGGGTTGTGGTCGGAGGATGTGGGTTATCCACATCCTCCGGCGTGTCGTCAGTTTTGCTGTTCGGCCAGCGTGCCCACGGTTCCTGCGGAATGCGTGCCGTGTGAGAGTTCGGAGAAAAGCTGGATGTTCTTCGCGTCATTCAGCAGAACGCACGATCCGACCCCATCGACGTAATAGTCCGGATCGGTCCAATACACGCTTCCCGAAATGCCATCCTTGCCTGAGGCGCTTTTGAAAGCCAACGCCATCCGAAGCAGAGAGGAAGTCGATGCTTTCTCATCCACGGTTACGGAGCTCAACGCCGCTGCGGCGACCTTTTTGGTCTTGTTGAAATTCGTGAGCGTCTGTTTGGAAGCGCCCTTCTTGACGATGGCGTTGATCACCTGGCGCTGACGTGCGGCACGGCCGAAATCGCCTTGCACATCGGCATATCGCATACGGGAGAACGCCAAAGCGGTGTTGCCGTCCACGGTGTGGCATCCGGCGGTCCAGTTCATACCCGAATAAGGGTCATTCACATTCTGGTCGTAGCATAGGTCCACGCCTCCCAAGGCATCGACCACTTTGACGAGTCCGCCGAAGCGGACCATTGCCACATGGTTGATTTTCTGGCCGGTGATGTCCTCCACCTCGTTGACCAACTGTTTGCGGCTGTACAGCTGCGCCACGGCGTTGATCTTCATATAGCTCCCATCGATTTCCACCAGGGAATCGCGAGGAATGGAAATCAGCGAGGACGATCCTGTCTTCGGCTTGGTGAGTACAAGAATGGTGTCGGTTCTGAAACCTTCGACGTCGCCGGCGTCTCCGATGGTGCCCTCACGTTCGTCGGAGCCAAGAATAAGCCAGCTTTCGCCGGCGGTGTCCGCTTTGGATGTCAGCCAGGTCTGTTTGTTGAGCTGGTCATCGACCCAGTTCCAAGCGGAGAATACCCCTATTCCCAGTGCGAGAATCAGTACAAGGAAAATGGAAAGGACGATACGTCCGACGCGAGGTCTTCTTTTTGGCACGGAAGCCGTCGCTGGAGAGGATGGAACAGATCGGAGCGCCGTGGAGACGGAGGATGACCCCCGGAACTGCTGCGTTGGATTGGCCGTGCGGGTATGTTCTGGAGCGAAGGACACCGGAGATGATGAAGGGTTTCTTCTTGTCTCGCTCGTTGCCCGTGCCGCAGGCTGGAAGCTTTGCGGAACCGAGGAAGAAGGACGCGCCGTGCGTTTGGCCGGTTTTACAGATGATGCATGGTCAGAACGTTTCGCCGGTGCGAAACTCGCTGGCTGGCTCGGTGCGCTTTGCGAGCGGGAGGAATCCGTGGACGGCATGGTTTTTTTGCGTCCTGATGACGGAATGAAACTTGGTGGCACGCTCGTAGGCTCTTTTGCTCCTTTGCCTTCACTCATGGTTCCTCCAAAAAGATTCGTCCCTGCGTCATACGTTGAAAGGGGACGTGATTGCGTGGTCTACGTCAGTTCTTTGCCGGAACGGCACATACGGTCGCATTAAGGTATCGATCCGCAAGGCCGATATACTGGCCCGTGGTCGCGTCATGAATGGAGCCGTCATCCGGGTCGACGGTGCCGCCAGTGCTTGGATCGACCAACGTGCCGTCGGATTTGGTGATCAGTCCCGTGACGGGATCGGGAGTCTCGGCAGTGGTGTCCGACTGGTTGCTGTCGGTCGTGCCGGAATCGTCGGAGCTGGCTGAATTATCTGAACTGGTGTCGGAGGAGTCGCCCGAGTTTGAATCGGCGGTATCGAAAATCGGCTTGCCCGCTCGCATCTTCTCCCAGAGATTGTCGGCTTCGTCGGTCCAGACGGAACGGTTGGGGTCGGACGGTGCTGGGACCACGGGGACGGTCTGGGTCTGCAGGTTGGTCATGGTGAAATTCTTCAGGCTCATGGCAAGTCCCGCCAAAGCCGCGGTATCAGCCATGCCTTGGGATATGTTGAGCGATTTCAGCGCGGATTTCGCCAGCTGGTACAGCTGCGCGGTATCAGTGAACAGATTCTTGCTGAGCGCCTCGCTCATCAGCTGCTTGATGAGATACTGCTGACGTGTGGTACGCGAGGTGTCGGATCCGTCTCCTATGCCGTGACGGATCCGGGCGTACTGCGTCGCCGCAACGCCGTCAAGATGGTGCATGCCCTTGTCGAGATTGAGTCCGGTGTACGGGTCGTTGACGTTCTGCGGAATGCACAGGTCCACGCCGCCGACTGAATCAATCATCTTGACCAGGCCGGCGAAGTCCACGACGATGAAGTTCTGAATATTCAACCCGGTGAGACTGTTCACGGCGTTCAGCGTGCAGCTGGCCGCCGAGGAGAGATCTCCGCCGGTTTTGTAGGCACCTGCGAAGATGGAATTGAACATGACGTTATACTGTGCGGGAATCGTGCCCTTCGACGTTTCGCACTGAGGCACGTCCACCAGGGAATCTCGTGGAATGGAGACCAGGTTGATTTCCTTGCGGTCGGCGGAGATCTGCACAATCATGGCGGTGTCGGCCTGATGGTTGCCGATGACGTCATCGAAACTGCCTCCGATGGCTTGGTTCTCCGCGCCGTCACGGGAATCCTGTCCGATCAGCACGAACTCGATCGGCTTGCCGGAGTTCGGATCGATGATGGATGCGTCCGTATTCAGGGAACCCTGGCCGATCACGCCGACCGAATTGTTCTTGATGATGCCATTGACGTCCATCCAAGTAGCGGCAGCTGCAGTGCCGACGAACACCAGAGTCGCGGCGATTGCCGCGGCGACTGCGGTCCTGACGTGATGCTGCACGCGATATCCCAGGCTGTGACGTGGTTTCGCATCCTGAAGACCATTGATGTTAGGAAGCTTATTGCCGGTTGATGACGTTGCCACGGTGTTGCCTTCCTGATTGAGATGCGCGTTTGACGCAATGCTTTTAGAACCTACCACTATCCAAATGGGCAATTATAGGGTTAATGGCCGATTTTCACCGATTCTGCGACTGTAGACCCCAGATTGGGCTGAACTTTAGCATGGATTTTCTGAAATATAGGCATTGACACGGGGAAACTTGACAAAATTACATTGCGTGTGTGTAATTTGAAGCGGTGTGAAAGTATGCGCATAAAAGGTGCGCACACAATTATGGGAGGACTCATGTGGGGCGTGACTGATGAGTCTTCTGAGAATCCGCTTGCTGAACTGTGGGGTTTGTTCAAGCGGGATGATGACGTGTCTTGGCAGCACAAAGCGCTGTGCTCGCAGACCGATCCCGAAGCATTCTTCCCGGAAAAAGGCGGTTCCACCAGGGATGCGAAGAGGGTTTGCGCCCAGTGTGAAGTCCGTGAACAGTGTCTGAAATGGGCCATCGACCATGATGAGCGTTTCGGTATCTGGGGCGGTATGAGCGAGCGTGAGCGTCGTCGCTACAAAAAAGAGCACAAGGAACGGGCTTGAAGGCATGGTGCGTCCCGTGCGTACACTTAAATTATGAATTCTAACGCCAGCAGCGATATCCAGACAATCGTGACCGATGTGCTGAACAGCAGACCGTATACGCATCGGCAGGACGTCGATATGTCCGTGGCTGCGGTGATCACCGCGCAGCATGACCTTCGATTCCTCGCTTCTACCGTTGGAGCGGTGCTTGCGCAGCGCATGCTTCCAGGAATGATCGTTATCGCCGATTGCACGGGGCAGATCGAGCAGCCCATGCAGATGACCTTCGATGTCATTCACTCATCACAGGATGTGCTTACGGAAGTGCCGGAAGCCAAAACGGTGAGGGTCATTCTGGTGGGAGTGAAGCAGGCGGCGTCCTTCATGGACGCTGTAACGCGTGCGATGGATCAGATCGGCATTGATGCCGGCATCCGCGCGTTGTGGACCTTGCATGACGATTCGCGGCCGGCGGATGACCGGTGCTTCGAGACGTTGCTGGATGCGTGGAGAAACACGCCGACAGCCGCGCTGCTCGGTGCCAAGCAGTTGGATTGGCAGGCGAAGAACCTGCACAATGTGGGTTTGTATGCCGGGCACCATGATGTCGTTTCCTTGGTGGTCGACGGCGAGCCTGACCAGGAGCAATATGACGGGCGTCAGGATGTGCTGTCGGTCTCCCTATCGGGCGCGTTGGTGCCGTTGGCTACGTTGCGTGCGTTCGAAGGGGCTGACCCCTGGTTCGGCACCTTCGCGGAATCCACGGACCTGTGCCGCCGCATATGTCTTGGCGGTGGGCGTGTCGTAGTGGTTCCCCAGGCTCGCATCGCCCACAGAAGAGCCCGATTCGAAGGAATCCGTTCCAAGAACGGGCGCCCTGTGGAAGACGAGGACGGTCGCATCGATCCGTATCTTGCCGTACGCGAGGCGAATGCCAAATACGCGTACACTGACATGCACCGTTCATGGTGGCCGTTGCTTTGGCTGTGGTCCATCATCCAGTCGTTGGGATTGGCCGTGCTTTGCTTGGCGCGCAAACAGCCGTATCATGCATGCTGCGAGCTGGCGATGCCGTGGCGTGCGCTGCTGCGTCTGCGGGGTGCTTGGCGCGCCCATGCGCGGTTGCGCAGGCAAAGCAAGGTCACGCTTAAATCGCTATCCACGCTGTCTGCGAATCATCGGCAGGTCAGGGAATGGCTCGACCGTCGCCGTGCGTTGCGCGACCAGAGGGATGTCGTGCTGCTCAGTCCTCTTGAGAAGGACCATCTGCGTAAACGGTTGCTGCGTAGATGGGGATTGGCCTTCGGCGCGGCGCTGATTGCCGGCATATGGATAGTCGTGCTGTATTGGGACGTGCTTCGTTCCGTATGTTCGGGTGCGTCGATGTATTCCGCACAGCTGTTGCCCACGGGCGCGAGCTTCACCCAGTTGCTTCATACCGCGACCACGTCATGGTCGTATGCCTCAGGCACGGGCATCAGTGCGCCTAACGCGCCATGGCTGTTGGTGCTTGCGCTGGCGTCGGTGCTCACTGGTGGACATGTTGCCGGAGCTGTCGGACTGATGTTCTTCCTTGCAGCCCCGCTCACGGTGTTTTCCTTCTGGGCGCTGGCCGGCATCTTCACCCGCTCGGATGCGGTGCGCTGCGTGGTCGCGTTGGCGTGGTTCGCGTTGGCGTTGTCCATGGGACTTTATGATGACGCGGATGTCACGATGCTGACGGTCATGGTATTTCTTCCGGCCGCTTTCGCCTTCTCGTTCCGTGCGGTCGGCATGTATCGGACGGAGGATCTGGTCAATCCCCACGCGTCGGTCCAGGCGGCGGCGGTTGCGGCGCTGTGTTTCATTCCGGTCGTCGCCGCGCAGCCGCAGTTGTTGCTGCCGCTGATGCTCACCTTCCTGGGATTCCTGCTGTTCGTCCGCTCCCATAAGCCCGCGTTGCTTCTGATTCCGCTTCCGGCGGCGTTCGTATGCGCGCCGACGTTGGTCAATGCCGTTCGTTTCGCTTCCGACGGTACATGGCGTCAGCTGTTCGGCAGCGTCATGCTGCCCTCCTCCACGCATGATGGCAAACCGGTCGTCGCGAATCTGTCTGATCTGTTGCTGCGGGTGTTCGGCATCGGCGCCGACGGTGGCGCATGGCGGTATGTGGCGGTTTCCATACTGGCGTTGATCGTATTGCTGGCCGCGGTGTCATTGGTGTTGCCTTTCGTGCTGCGCGTGTCCCGTATGATGTGGGTCGCCGTGTTCGCGGGATTGGCGACGGCCTTGCTGTCCGCGGCGATTGCGGTGGCCGTCGATGTGGATGGTCCGGTCTCCGGTTCCATGCTTCCGGGAACCACATATGCGATGATGGGCTTGCTCGCCTGCATCTGCATGATGTCGGGCGGCGCGGTTCGACGTTTCGTCATGCTGAGACAGCATGAGAAGACCGGCGCCGTCGAAATCGAAGGACGCGGCTCGAAGGCAGTGTCGATTGCCTCGCATGTGGGTCGTGCCGTATTGGTTTGCCTGTTGGCCGTCTCCGTCGTGGCCTGTGCGGGATTCAACTATGTCGAATGCGATCACAGCCAGGTAAAGACCAGCGATGCTGGACTGCCGATGGTGGCGACCGATTTCCTTGGGCAGGATGATGCACGTCGCGTGCTTGCCTTGCGTGCCGATAGCGCCGAATCGGTCAGCTACAGTGTGATGCGTACCGGTCGTGGCGACTTGATTGACAGCTCTCCCGCGCAACGCGTCGAAGTGGTTTCGGGACGTTCCGACGGGTCCAGCAGAACCATTGCGCAGGATTGCGCCCAGTTGCTGGCCAATGCCGATTCCGATGCCATCAACGAGCTTGGCAAGTTGGGCTTCGGCGGCATTTACGTTATCAAGCAGAACGGCGACAAAGCGCAGCGAGAGGCCTCGAACCAGCTCAATTCGAACATTGGAGCCTCTGACGGGACACAGAATGTCGTCAGTCTGGATAATGGCACGTATTATCGTTTGACGGTTCAGGATCTATCCAAGCAGCATATCGATCGAAGCGGGCTTGATAAGGCCGGCTCAAGTGTGTGGCGTCGTTCATGGCTGTGGTGCATGGGCGTCGTTCTTGTAGCGTATTGCCTGGTGGCGCTTCCGCGCATTCGTCGTCAGGGTCTGGAGGAAGCATGAGCAGACATTCTCGTCCCAATACGCCTTTGCGTATTGCGCTTGCCGTAATCTCGGTGTTGCTCATCGTGGTCCTGATGGCCGTGACGCTCATATACCGGCCATCATGGCTGCATGCGGACACGCCCACGGTGGAACGCTCCTCGGTGGGTCGTACCGTCAGCCCCCGGCAGCGGCAGACGTACTGCCCGTCTCGCATGACCATTGCCGATACCGATGCCTATGGAGATAGCGAATACCAGGCATCCAACGGCAATATCGCGTCTTCCGCGAGATACGCCGCCTTCGGTTCGGTGTTCCATTCATCCGTCGCCTCGATGGGAGCCGACATGACGGCATCCGTGTCGATGCTGGACAAAAAAGACGACTCGTCCGATGACATCTTTGTGGCTTCCGGCAATGTCGATGACGGCTCCCGATTGCAAGACACGCGTCTGCTGACGGCTTCGAACGGTACCGGCGCGGTTTCCTCAGTGATGTCATGGGCCACGGACGGTGATTTGAAGGGCGTATCAGCAGCCTCCTGCGTCGTGCCGGCGCTGAAACAGGCGTTCCTGCTTTCCGGTACGAAGACCGGCTTGACGCAACAGCTTGTTGTGGCCAATCCCTCCGCCAAGGACACATCGGTGACCATCAGAATCTGGGGCTCCGACAAATCCGGCGCGCTGGCGCTCTCCACCGGATCGACGCTGACCGTGGCCTCAGGCAAGGAAACGGTACTGAATCTTTCCGCAGCTGCTTCCGGCCAAGACGCGCTGTATGCCACGGTGACTGGAACTGACACTCCTGTGGCCGCAATCGTCCGCACCGTCTCCATGGACGGATTGACCTCAAAGGGATCGGATTACGCGCTTCCGAATAACGCTTCCGCGAAATCTCTGGCCCTCTACGGCTTGAATGGCGGAGACCATGCGACACTGTACCTGTATACGTCCCGCAAAACGGATGTCACCGTATCCTGGATCGACTCCAAGGGGGCACAGCAGACCAATCAGCAGGAGCTGAAGGCGAACCGCGCGTCCGCCATCGATCTTGGAGACGTTCCAAAATCCGCTACCGGCATCGCCATAGCCGCTTCCGAACCGGTGTCTGCCACGGCGAAGATTTCAGACGATGGCCCCGATGGGCAGTCCGATTTCGCCCTAGTCAATGCGTCCGCTCCGGCGAAGATCTCCGCCATCGCGGTTCCTGACCAATCCACCGCGACGGTAGGCTTCGTCAACACCGCGGATGGGGATCGGACCGCGATCGTGACGGCTTACGACACGGACGGCAAACAAGTGGACAGGCGTGAAATCGCCATCCGTCCCTCGGCCTCGACGTCGGTGCGCATCGCCGATATTAATGATGGCGATGTCGCCGCCATCCGTTTGAAGGATCCCGCCCAAGCCGTGGTCTGGAATCTTCGTGTCGGACAGAAAGATGTGTCCGGTGCGAAACTCGCCGGACTTGCCATCATCGGCGCCGTCGATTTGAAGGAGGCCAGAGAGCAGGTCTGGGCGAATCAGGATATGACTGTTGTCCGTTGAAAGTCACATGCCCCAATCAGGATCTATTTCTTCCGGACGGCGTCCGTAGATTTCCGCCAGACGTGAGACCACCTCGTCCCTGATTGCGAATTGCAGGTCCATACGGTTACGGGCATGCGATTGCAGCGGCATGCGGTACAGCACGATACGGGGTGGAATGCCGTGCCCGGCGGGAAATGACTGCGATCCAAGATGCGGAACGTCCTCCCAAGGCGCGGGATCGGATGGCGGAACATCCTCCACAGCGAATTGGACCGGAGCTATGAGCTCAGGCCATGCCCCGTTGAGTCTGCGGATTTGCGCCACCAGCATATCGTCGAACATACCGCTTCTGGTACGGTACCGGGGCAGTCTGGTACCAAACATGGGCGTACGCGTGCCACGTCCATGGCGGTTGCGGTATATCGGGGTCTCCCAAGGCATCTGTTGCATGGTTTCTACCTTATCAGGGCTTATTCGAAACATGCGATACCATGGTATGGGCTGCTCGACAAGGGGAGAAATGATCATGGCGGATATTTCCGTACCTTATTGGAACATCGTTGATGTCAACATGCTGTGCGAAGGCGCGCGGCTGATTGGGTTTGACCTCGACAACACGTTGGCGCGGTCCAAGAAACCTATGAAAGCGGACATGGCCGAATGCTTCTCTGCATTGACATCATTGATTGACGTCGCGGTGATCACCGGCGGCAAATACTCGTTGCTGCAAAGTCAGGTGGTGGACAGGCTGTCCGACCATGCCGACAAGTCGAAACTTCACCTCATGCCGACCAGCGGAACCCGCTACTACCGGTGGGACGGGCAACGGTGGGGGAAAGTGTTCTCCCACGATCTAAGCGACGAGGACCGTGCCAAGGCGAAGGAATCGCTGGAACGGAATGCTCGTGAGCAAGGCATTTGGGCCACTCATGTCTGGGGCGAGCGCATCGAGGACAGAGGCGGTCAGATCACCTTTTCCGCATTGGGGCAGCTTGCCCCCGTCGAGGCCAAGGAGGCTTGGGACCCCACCAACGAGAAGAAGAACCGATTGGCCTGTGCGGTTGCTGCCGAACTACCGAATCTTGAAGTAAGACCTGGAGGCTCCAGCAGTGTTGATATCTCACAGCGTGGCGTCGATAAGTCGTTCGCCGTCCGTGAACTCGCGGATATTCTCGATATCGAGGTCGGCCAGATCGTGTTCATCGGAGACCGGATGGAACCCGACGGCAATGATTATCCCGCGGCGAAGGCCGGCACAAGGGCTGTCAAAGTGAACGGTCCCGCGGATACCGTGAAATTATGCGGCGAGATCATTGCCAGATTGTCCCGATGACGGAGCCGGCGTGAATCTGATGGCGGGTTCATTCGCGCATATGGCGAATCTGTTGTTCCCACGAGGCTGTGCGGGATGCGACAAGCCTGATGACGTGTTGTGCGATGCCTGTCTTGCGTCATTCGACTGCGAACTGTCCCAACCATTGGAAACGGCTGAGATGGGTCGATGGTTCGCGTGCGGATGGTATCGGGGTGCCGCCAGACAGTCGATTCTGGCATGGAAAGACCACGGAGACGAGGAATGCGACCGTCCGTTCTCGGATGCGTTGTGCAGGCTTGCGGAACGCGCCGGTGTGATTGACGCCATGGATGGCGTTCGTGAGATCTGCGATACCATACTGGTCGTTCCCGCGCCGTCGTCGATTGCTTCCATGCGTCAGCGCGGACGACGGCACATGATGCCGCTGGCAAAACGGTTGTCGGCGTTTCTACGGTGCCGGACAGGTTTCCGCGTACAGGTATGCGATGCGTTGACGAACAAAGGAATCAAAGGCAAATCCGTCGAGACCAAGGGCACGGAACAGAGGGCGCAACGCCTTAAGGGGCATGTCATGGTTCGTCCGGGCGTCACCCTTCAAAACAAGGCGGTGATTCTGGTGGATGACATCGTCACCTCTGGAGCCACCATGCGTCGTTGTGTTGACGCTCTAACTTCACAGGGAGCTTTGGTCATTACCGTGCTGGCGTTGGCACACACTCCGGCCGGCAGACCTTTGACGGCGTAAATCGTCACTCGTCATCGGAAATGTGATATTTCGGCAAAGTGATTTCGAAATCGGCGCCGCGCGGATCATCCACCACTCGTACCGTGCCGCCATGCAACTGCGCCGCCCATCGGGCGATTGACAGTCCAAGACCGGTTCCTCCCGATTCGGTACCTGGTCCCGTCTTGCCTTTGACGAATCGACGGAAGATATCGGACCGCGCTTCTTGGGGAATCTGCGAGCCGAAGTTGACGACATTCGTCACAATCGTGCCGAAATCCTTGTTTTCATGCGCTTCGATGAGCACCGCGGTATTGTCTGCGGAGTGTTTGAGCGCATTGGCGATGATATTGGTGAACAACTGGCGCAGACGATCCTGATCGCCTTCCATTTCGATGTTGTCGGGCACGTGGATTTCGATATTGTGGGCATGCCCGGCATCGGCGATTTCCAACGGTTCCACGGTTTCGTCGATGAAATCCGCGAAATTGAATTTATCGATCTGCAGGCTCGCCGCACCGGCTTCCATGCGGGACAAATCAAGCAGAAACGCGATCAGATCCGACAAACGGTGCGTTTGGTTGAGAATGCTTTCCAGATTCGATGGGGTCGGTTCCACAACGCCGTCGGCCATGTTCTCGACCATGGCCTGCAACGCGGATACAGGCGTACGCAGCTCGTGGCTCACATTGGCTACCATGTCCCGTCTCATCTGGTCGGCATGCTGCAGTTCCTCCGCCATCTCATTGAAAGACAAAGCCAGCTGTCCGACTTCGTCGCGGCTGTTGGCATCGACATGCACCCGGACGGTGTAGTCGCCGTCCGCCATAGCCTCCGCGGCATCCCGCATCTCGCGCAGGGGAGAGGTGAGTCCTCTAGAGAAGAAATAGGTGATGCCCAAAGCCACGGCAAGTGTGATCGGCATGGCTATCCACAGGCTCAATCCGACTTTGAGCAGGAACCAAGCCATGATGAATGCGATGATGGTGGAAATGGTGATCAGCACGCTCAATTCCATTTTGAGCGAAGAGAACAAACCAATAGGGCGTTCGGTATCCAACGGATTGACCGAACGCCCTGGTTTTGAATCAGTGGTACGCATACCACCAAATCTTAGCGCATCATACTATTCTTCCGGCGGTTCGAACGCGTAGCCTACGCCATGCACGGTTCGAATGGTCTTCGAACCCAGCTTGTGACGTAGCGCCTTGACATGCGAATCCACAGTACGGGTGCCGGACGCATCCACCCAATCCCACACTTCCTCGAGCAGCTTCTCGCGAGTGAGCACGGACTTCGGCTTGCGGGCCAAAGTGGCCAGCAAATCAAATTCCGTTGGGGTCAAATGCACCTGCTCCCCATTGACGGTGACGATACGCTGGGCCGGATCGATGACCAGAGAGCCGAAATCAAGCAGTTTCTCGTTTTCGGAGTTCTTGGCGATGACCTTCGCCCTGTCCACACGACGAAGTAGCGCCTTGCACCGGGCGATGAGCTCGCGCATGGAGAACGGCTTGGTCATGTAATCATCGGCACCCGCTCCCAGACCGATGACCTTGTCGGCCTCGTCATCACGTGCGGTGAGGATCAGCACCGGCACCGGACGTTCGGCGACGATGCGTTTGGTGGCCTCTAGACCATCCATAACCGGCAGCATGATGTCCATGATCACCAGATCGGGGCGTAGCTGGGACGCGGCCTGGACGGCGGAAGCGCCGTCCCCGGCCACGCGAGCGGTCCATCCTTCAGCGGTGATGCGCTGGGCGATGGCCGTGGCGAGCGTGGGCTCGTCCTCGACCACCAGCACCGTGCGCGGTGTCGTATTCTGACGCGCTGTGGTATTGAGCATAAATAAACCGGTTACCTTTCAGCCTGTTGACCAGTTCAGTCTTCCGGCTTCAAGAATACAACTCCCAGAGCCGGAACGGTGATCTTCGCCGAGAACGGACGTGAATGATATTCGCCCTCGACCGCTTCGAAGGTGCCGTTGTGGATGTCGGAGCCGCCGTACTTGGCGTCATCGGTGGTGAACACTTCGGTCCACTTGCCGCCGGTGGGCAGCGCCACCTGGTAATCGGACCAGGCCTCACCGGAGAAGTTGACCACCACAGCCAAGGTCTCGCCCTTGGTACCGATGCGCAGGAAGCTCAGCGTGTTGTGGTCGGCATCGTCGCTGGTCAGCCACTGGAAGCCGGCCGGGTCGAAGTCCTGGCTCCATAGTGCCGGATGCGCCTTGTAGAAGGCGTTAAGGTCGGCGACCATGGTCTGGACCTGACGGTGCTCCTGCCAGTTCAGGCAATCCCAATCGATGGAGGCGTCGTGATCCCACTCGCCCCACTGGGCCAGCTCGTTGCCCATGAAGGAGAGCTTCTTGCCTGGGTGAGCCCACTGATAGGCGAACATCGAACGCACGCCGGCCAGCTTCTGCCAGTCATCGCCCGGCATCTTGCCGTACAGGGAACCCTTGCCGTACACGACTTCGTCGTGGCTGATGGGCAATACGTAGTGTTCGGAGTAGGCGTACACCATGGAGAAGGTCACATCCTTGTGGTGGTACTGGCGGAACCACGGATCCATTTTCAGATAGTGGCAGATGTCTTTGAGAAACTTTCAGAAGCAGAAAAACTTCAACTTTTGCCTTTGCTACGGAGAGAAGAAGTCGAGCAGTGGTTGACTACACCGCAGCGAAAACGGACGTACTGGGAAAAACGAAGCATGACAGCCTATAGTGAAAAGGAATACCAACAACTTCTGAAATATCATCCCGGAGGGCTGTTGCCATACCTGTATGACCAGAGGAAGCAAATTGAAAATTTATTGGACCGTTTTAAGGAAGTGTTCGAAGCAATTGCGGAGCAAGGACTTGCTCCGGAAGATACAGGATATCTTTCTGAATTAGTGAATGAGATGGATCAGCAATTCTACTCTGATGAATGGGCTCGATGCTGTTTGCTACTTTATAAAAGGAAACGACTGCAAAATTTCCCGCAGTGCTTGCAACGATATCTTTTCTATTCTCCTGAAGAAATGAAGAATCTTTTAAATGAAAATGCATCTTTTAGAGGATACGCGTACTATTACTATACTTTACCGAAGGATGCTTTTCGGGATAAAGAAATATTCGAACGATGGTGTGAATGTCTTGTACGAGAGTCTATGGAAATTCTTGGACGTATTTTAGGAAGAGGGGAGAACGGCGAAGATGGTGCTTTTCCACATGAGTTTGTTCGAGCTTTTCTAGAGGCACAGCAAAACGAAAAGTTGACAGTTGATGTTGCATATGGAAAAATCAATTCGCGTGGCGCACGGATTGTACTGGATGGCCCGGAACTTTATGAAGAGGCAGAGCACTATCGAGTGCAGGCACGAGAATTGGAATGGTCGTTCCCACAGAGTGCGCTCATTCTTCGGAAGTTAGCTGAATGGTTGGAATCAGAATCGCGGTATGATAGGATAGAAGCGGAGATTGTTCAATGAAACGATACAGCTGTTTTTTGCTTGGAAGGTAGTTGCATCA
>OGZF01001335.1_pt1 | contig 15629 bp, 15 predicted proteins | sample 1576771 | NCBI WGS metagenome assembly OGZF01 (sample SAMEA3541536, study PRJEB24748) | human gut metagenome | biome: human gut; feature: human-associated habitat; material: faeces | place: China | collected 2012
AGTTACTAATGCTTCTTTTATTTGTAGTTATACAAATTCTGCAAAGTTAAGGTTATGGTTGAGAAAAATACAATATAAGTATATACTTATATTAGTTCTAATAAGTAGAAGTAATACAAAAAAGAGAGGTTGAGAAATATGATCGTTATGGATTTAAAATTGGATAATTTATGTGCATTTAGAAATTTTCATGTGAATTTTTCGTATCCAAAAAAGATTGTGAATTCATATATTGAACATGAACATTTGGATGGGTTACCAAATTTTCGCTATAAGAAAGTGAATATTATTATGGGTTCAAATGCGACAGGAAAGACGTCTTTAGGTCGTCTGATTCTTTCTATATTTATTTTGATTGGAAAAAGAAATGTAGAAGTTATTACGTCATATATTGCGGATAAAGATAAAAAAGCTTCTTTTTCAATGGATTTTGTGAATATGGATCATGATATGTATAAGTTATACAGAATTAATGCAGAGTTTGATCCTAGTGAAAATCATGATTATTCTTCTGAGAATATTAAAATTCGAATTGAGTCGACTGATATTAAGCAAAGAGAAAATTATGAGACTTGTGCAAAAAGACTAGATTCAATAATGACAGGTTTTACAGATACGAATTACATTATGGAATTAGAAAAATTGAAGAATTTATCATGGCTATTTTCATTTCCGTTCGATGCGTTCTTTGAAACTAGATATCGCATTGAAGAGAATGAAGAATATTTGAGAGTGTTGAATCATACTTTAAAAGTATTAGATCCTGCAATTAAGGGAATTATTAAATTAAATGAAATTGAAGATACTTATGCGATTCAGATGGGAAAGGAAGAGATTCTTATAAAAGATGGTAAGATATTAAATCCGTCTATGTTGTCTAGTGGTACAAAATCTGGTCTTGATATTGCGGGAATTGTAGCTTCTATTAAATCGGATAAACATAGTTTTTATTATTGTGATGAAAAATTTTCGTATGTACATTCAGATATCGAAAAAGGCTTTTTATCATTAATGATTTCTTTGTTGAAACCCAATAGTCAGTTGTTCTTTACAACACATAATTTAGATATATTGGATTTGCCTCTTCCTAAGCATAGTTTTAACTTCTTAAAGAAAGAAATGTTTGAAGATGATCAAGTCATTAAGGTAATAAATGCGGCTGATTATCTAAAGAAGAGTACAGATTCATTGAGAAATGCAGTTGATAATGACTTGTTTTCGGTTTCACCAAATTTAGATTTATTATATGAAATTGAAGATTTGTAAGATTAGGAGCCATTGCCATGTCTAAAAATATTTATCATTTCTTTGTTGAAGGTGAAGGGGAACGTGCCATTATTAATACATTAAAAACAGATTTTCAATGTATTCAAGCTGGAAAAGTGGATGTATTTAATGTTATCCAGAATAAATTGAACAAAAATATTTTAATGAAATTAAAACCTGGAACGATTGTTATATTAGTGTTTGATACAGATAAAGATGAAACGGATATATTAGACTACAATCTTCATTTCTTAAAAAAACAGTCTAATGTGAAAAAGGTGATTATTATTCCTGAAGTGAAAAATCTAGAGGATGAGTTAGTGCGTAGTTGTAATATCACAAATGTAAAGGAGCTCATGAAGAGTAAATCGAATAGTGAGTATAAGAGTGATTTAGCAAAATGTAAAAATCTTAAACAAGTTTTAATAAACCATCATTTTGATATTAACTCCTTTTGGAATCAAAATACAAAAGGAGTATTTACGAAGTATAAGAATGATAGTAATTTGATTAAGAAATAAAAGGGAAAATATTTGCGTAATTTCCAAAAAATGAAAAAAATCAAGATTTGAATTGTTTTTGTAAGTTCTCTTTGGTTGAATAAGAAAATGAGCTGTAGTTTGTAACTACAGCTCAATCTGTTTAATAAAGCAACTTTTGTATTCAAATCGAGTTCTTTTGCGACCTTATCGTGGTCTACTGTTTTTGAGAGTGTGATAGTATCATTGTTTGTACTCCAAGTAAAAAGGAATAGTTTAATAGAAGGTATGAGGGTTGATCGTATAATGTGTTAGATATTTATAATTCACAACGAATGCAATTTGGCAATCAATGCTTCTTGAAGGACTTGCGAAAAATTGATTGTTTTGCTCATAGCTTCTTTGTTTAACCATTCGGGTATGGTTAATGTTTTTTTGATGGCTTTATTGAAATGTGTTTTTGCATATTCTTCAACATCAACAGATACAAGGGTGACAAAAGATTGTTTAAATTCGAATTCAAGTTCAGATGCGATTTGTGTTGGATCAATTTCTTCTAACTTTGAAGGAATTGGAATATCTTCATTGTCTAGTTTTGCGCTGAACAATGCACCGGCTAGACAATCTACGGCCAAATCCAAGGCGTCTTGTAGTGAATCTCCACATGTGGAAAGGTAATTGAAGTCTGGAAATATAACTGAATAATGGTTTTCTTCTTCAAAGAAACAAGCTGGATAAATTGACAACATGTTGTTTACCTCCTTTTTAAAATGTACAAGCCCTTGCTTGTCTTAGGATAAGTCGTTAGCTATCCTTAGACATCATTGATACTATAGTATATCAAAATATACGTATATATGCTATACGTATTGATGCAAAACGTATAAACAAAAAGAAGGAGGTTAATCCTTCTTTGAAATATAGAGTGTACATGTAAAGTCTAGGTTTTTAGACTGGTCAATTAAGTATTGTGGTTGTACTTTTGCGCCCCAGCTATTGATTCCGCCTACGCCCATTTGTTGTTTTGTGATTCTTAGATGGGTTGTATTGGTTTGTGGAAGTTCAAATGTGTGGTTAGCATTATATAAGTGCATAAAGGAATACTTGCTTGCCATGCATTCCATTTTTTCAGACTTGATGTTTACTTGAATGGTGTCATTGGATAGGCTGCACCATTTGCAGTCGGTGTGGTTACCATGTTCTTGTGGCTTTAAGTATGGAATGTAGTTTGTGTCTACGTTTTCAAAGTAGAAATCGGTTAAGGCATGGTCTCGATCTATATATGTGTCTTTTTCGCCTTTTCCAAAGTAGGCGAAGTTTTTGAACTCTTCTTTTAGAACAAACTCGATTCCGAATAGTGGTAGTGTTTGTCTTTGTGAGTTTTTGTCCATGTGCAACTGGATTTGAATACTTTGATTGTTGTAGACTGTATAGACGAGTTTACATTCTTCTTCAATGGATTCAAGTTGTATTGTATAGATCATTTGTGCGCATTTGGAGTTTCGTATCATTTTAAAGTCGACTACATTTTGAAATAGGCTGGCATTTAGCCAGTTGGCATAGGTTTGTTTGGCACCGCGATCATTGTCGGTTAAAGCTCTATAAAAGACGGGTCTTGGTGCTTGTTTGAGTATTTCTTCATCATTTACTTGAATGGATACTAAACCTTTTCGTTTATCGAATAAGTATTCGGTATCGATAAATTGAATGCCAATTGTTTCTTTGCCTTCTACTACGAGCATGGCTTGTTCTTTGGGTTGGTCTTGTTTGACTTCAAAGACTTGTTGGTCAAAGGATTGAATGCCAAGTGGTGTTTTGTAGTAGATGGTTTTTGTGTAATAGCCTGGCGTATTGATTTGTTTAAATTGTACGGGCATTGTTTTTGTAGTGCCTGGTTCTACGCTTGTTTTAAAGATGCCGGATTGGATAACGAGTCCGTTTTGTTTCAATTCAAAGATAAAGGTATCTTTGCTTAGGTCGTAGAATAGGTTTTTATTTTTAATGGTTACCGAATCGAAATGAATTTCCATATCGACATAGCGGTAGAGTTGTTTTAATTCTTGGCTTTTGCCGGTTTCTTCTCGATTGGCTAAAAGAATGCCGTCTCCACAGAAGTTAGAGTCGTTTGGATAGTCGTCGAAGTCTTGTCCATAATAGTATTGTCCATCTTTTAAAATGGCTTGGTCTACATAGTCCCATACAAAGCCGCCTTGGTATTGTTCGTATTCATCTTCTAGATTGGTATATTCTTCCATGCCTCCAAGACTATTTCCCATGGCGTGCATATATTCACATAGCATAAATGGTTTCATTGGATGGCTTTCTAGATAGGCTTTAACATTTTCTGGAGATGTATACATTCTAGATTCAATGTCCGATGCGTTTTCGAATGTTCGATCTTGTGTGATGCCTTCATAGTGGACAAGTCTTGATGGGTCTTGTTCTTTGAAGTAGTCGTGTAGAATCATAAAGTTGGATCCGCTTCCTGATTCATTTCCAAGTGACCACATTAAGATGCAGGCGTGGTTTTTATCTCTTTCATACATGCTTCTAGCACGGTCTAATAAACAATCTGTCCATTCGGTTTTGTTTTGTGGAAGGATATCATTTACTCCATGGGTTTCTAGATTCATTTCGTCAATGACGTAGATTCCGTATTGGTCGCATAGTTTATACCAATAGCTGTTGTTTGGATAGTGAGATGTTCTTATGGCATTGATGTTTAGTGATTTTAAGATATGAATGTCTTCTTCCATTTGTTCTTGGGATAAACATCTTCCTGTTTTTGGATCCCATTCATGGCGGTTGATGCCGTGGAATACAATTCGTTTTCCATTGAGTTTCATAATGCCATATTCAAGCGTGAATTTTCGAAAACCAACTTGTTCTTGAATGGTTTCTATGATTTCATTGTTTGTGTCATATAAAACGAGTTCTAATTGATACAGATTTGGGAATTCACTGCTCCATAGGCATGTATTTTCTACTGGGATTTCAAATGTATCTTGCATATTGCCATTCCATACGATGTTTCCTTGTGGATCATATAGTTTGGCTTGTAGTGTGTGAGATTCATTGCTACTCATTTTACAAACACAACTAAGAACACTTTTGTTTGTGTCTAGATCAATGTCTGTATCGATTTTTAAGTCTTGTATATGAAGACTAGGTTGTTTATAGATCATGACATCTCTAAATAGGCCTGTAAAGCGCCACATGTCTTGGTCTTCTAGCCATGTGCCTGTGCATTTTTGAAAGATGCGTACGCATAGTACGTTATCTTTTTCTTGTGTGTATTTTGTAATGTCAAAACGGCTTGGGGTAAAGGAATCTTCTGAGTATCCGATAAATTTACCATTTAGCCATACGTAGATGTTGGATTCTGCGCCTTCAAAGGATAGAATGAGTTTATTTCCAATAAAGTCTTGTGGACAATCAAATGTTTTACGATATTGATAGACTTTGTTTTTGTCCATATCAATTTGTCCTGGTTTCACCACGTCATGCCCATCCCAAGGGTACGTTACGTCTGTATAGTGTGGGTTATCGAATCCTTGGAGCTGGATGTGTCCGGGTACTTGGATGTCGTTCCAGTTGGAGTCATTAAATTCTGTGTTATAGAAGAATTTAAAGCATGAATCATAATTTTTTGTAGTGTTGAATTTCCATGTTCCATTTAGTGAGAATGAGCTTGGCTTTTTATCCTTTCCAATTGTATATATGTGGTCGCTATAAGCGTGTAGTCTATTTACTTGAAAGACGCGTGGGTCTTTGATCCAGTTTAAGTCTGGTGTTCGCATTGTATCACTCCTTGTTTTATTGGTAACTTAGATTATATCAAAGGCAAGTATTGAAAGAAAGGTAAAAATCAATTAAAATGGTTGGTAAATTGGAGGTTGAAAGATGTCAGACATTCTTGGTTTTGTGGTTTCAATAGCCTTGATTTATTTTGGAATCAAAGTCGCATTTAAGTTCATTAAGTGGATTGGGATTTTGTTGGTTGTAGTATTTGTGTTTAAGATGGTAGCACTTCTTATATAAGGGAACATGAAGTTCTCTTTTTTTTTAACAATACATTATTAATTTGTGATGAATAGGTTATATAGATATGTATTTTAAGAAAGAATTCTAAATTTAAACTATAAATTAGTTTTTTTAATTTTTATCCAAAGTAGAATATTTGTTGGCTATTGGTTGAGTTTAGAAGACAATATGATAAAATGAAAGTGAATATACGGAGGTGAGAGTATGAATAATGAGTTAAGAATGCTGATAAATAATTTAACACAAGACATAATTGACCTCTACAATATACAGATACCAATCAAAAATATAAATGATGTTGTAACAACGTTAGGTGGACGCGTCGAAGAAACTATGGATATTGATACTATGTCTGATGGCAGTATAAGAAAACAAGATGATGGATTCATTATATATATTTCTCCATTTCAAAGTTCAGAAAGAAAAAAATTCACTATAGCACACGAATTGGGTCATTTGTTTTTGCATATTGGATATAGAATAAGTTCGGAATTATGGAATAAGCAAAAAAATGCAACTTACTATAGATCTGGTGATTCATTAATGGAATACCAAGCAAATGAATTTGCAGCTGCGTTGTTAATGCCAAAAGAAACATATAAGAAGATAATGGATCAATATACAATAGAAAATAAAGTTGAAACAGATAAAGTTGCGGATTATTTTGGCGTTTCTGTTTCAGCAGCATCAAATAGAGGTAAGTTTTTGGGGTATTTACAATGGTAGAAGATACAAGGCTTAAAAAATTACAATCTTATAGTGATGCAGTAGATAAAATTAATGAAAATAAATATGAGAAGAATAGTTTGAAATCTAGAACGGTGGAAATTTTCTTCTCTTTTGATATTGTGAATTCATCACTATATAAAGATACTAATTATCTTGGATGGCAAACTGTTTTATCAACATTATTAACAGATATTCAGAAGAGTGTTACAAAAGAAATACCCGCAGCACAGTTATGGAGAGTTCTCGGCGATGAAATTATTTTCTTTGTAACAATCAGAAATGTGAAAGAGATATATTCGACAGTTGATGCAATCTTTGGCGTTCTGGTTGCAACTAATACAAAATTAAAAAATGAAAATTTCTTTGATAATTTTAATGAAGAATTTTCGGATAAAGAGATTAGTTGGATGAAAAAGAGTAATATTCTAGCTGTTCAGTCCGCGGCATGGCTTGCAATTATTGCGTATGGTGATAATTCTTTGCTTTTGCCATATGATAATATATTTAAAAAATATAGAATTAATGATAGCCAACAAATAAATGAATTTTTAGGGCAAGATATAGATACTGGATTTAGAATAAAAAAAGAAACTCAAGATAGACGATTAGTAGTTAGTGTAGAGTTGGCGAAGATATTAAGTGATAAGACAGAATATTTGTCACGACTTAATATTATTACGTATAAGAGTTTAAAAGGGGTATGGCAAAATCGCTTATACCCAATTATATGGTATCATGACCAAAATGTAAGTGGTGTGTCATTTGAAGATAGCTTTTATTATGATGAGACTACATATAGTCAATTGTCAAAAGAGTATTTCTTGAATCGTGAAAAAGACGAAGGAGACATCACTTCTTATATGTTTTCAGATGTACATAAAGCTTTGAAAAAAATCATAAAAGATCAGAAATTAGGTAGTAAATTAGAAGAAATACATCAGGTTATTGATGATACAGAAAATGATGTAATAGCTGTTGAAAATGAATTTGATAATAGATATTTAGAGTTTCACTGTGCAGCTGTTTGTTGTGATGTAGATAATAAAAAGATATTCATTGCAAAAAGAAAGAACAGAAAATTATATTCAGGATTATGGGAATTTGGATGTGCCAAGGCAAGTATTGATAAGAATTTATGTGATTCTGTTAAAGAAGATTATAAAAATGACTTTGGATTTGACATAGATATAATATGTGATGGTGATAGAGATGATGCAGAACCTAAACCTATTGCATTATATCAGATTAATAAAGTTGATAAACTTCAAAAAGGAGTAATAGTAGTTGCGAAGATAACACAAAATACCGATAAAATAGATAATGCTATTAAAGCGAAAGGTAAACATGAAGAGTATAGGTGGATTTCGGAAGAAGAGGCAGAAAAGTTTGCTGAACCGGCAATAAATGATTTCAAAGACACATTAAAAAAAGTTTTTAGTATGTGGGATGAAATTTTTAAGGAGAAATGAAAAGTGGAAAATAAAGAGCTAGATGAGTTGTTAGAGAAAATCTTTTCGAATGTAAATTCATGGCTAAATTTTGCAGAAGCAAAGAATGCTGCTAATGTAGGTTTTGTAGTTGCGTGTCTAGCGGCTATTTTTAGCCTAGAAGATATGAATGCTTTATTATATACAATATGCTTTTTTTAGTTATTTCCGGTATGTTTTCGTTGATTTCTTTTCTGCCGAAATTAGGAAATAAAGCGATAAGAAAAATCCCATTATTTTCTAAAGATAAAAAAAGAATTACAGATGAAGACAATTTGATATTTTTTGAAAATATTAAAGAATATTCAGGAGAGGTATATATAAAACAGGTATGCAAAATGTATCTTAATAAGGATGAATATATTCCTACTAAATATCAATTAGATTTGTCTGACGAAATAGTTTATAATTCAAATGTTGCAAGTTGTAAGTATAAGTTATTTAAAAACGCTGTTTATATTGATATAGTTGCATTTTTGATTTTAGCATGTTCAATAATATGGGCGTAATACTACAGAGTTAATATAGCTTTAAAAATTTAAGACAAAGTCAATGGAAATGTATAATAGAAATCGGATGAATAGGAAGAATAATACATTAATTTGTACCGAGAAATAGAGAACTCCCTCATTCTAATAAAGACACTCATTCAATCGTTTAGAGTCGTCCAAATCCATTGACCAGAGCATTTATACACCTTTATTTATAAGATGTATTTGTAGAATGTTAAAAATCTACAGAACGGGCAAGATTTAAAATCTTGCCTTATATATGGGAACTGAGGGTTCTCTTTTTGTTTGCCTCTGGCATGTCGGTTAGGGAAGTATCTTGTACAAATGTATTTGCGTTATTCATAATAAGATAAGAAATTTATAATTTAGCTTGCATTCTGTAACAGTATGTACTGTAATTAATTATGAGTTGTGGTATATATAGACTTCGCTTCCTACGGCGTATATATCCACAACTTTTTTATATATTTTGTTGGTACTGAATATTGTTTCAATTATATGAAACTAAGAGCGCGCTCAGTATTTTTGTACGCCGGTTGATTTCCTTATTGCACTCAGATGTGATCTGGTTTTCGATGATATGGATAAGTTCCATCTCATTTTTGATCCTATAGTCAAATGATACGAGCCAGTTGATAAATCGGTTAGAGGATTCACATTTACCCTTTGTTTCTGGAGTTCTACATTCACATAATTCCAGTTTTACACCCAGATCATTGAAGAAATACTGAATACGACTATGGATCTTACGATTTCCATTTCTAAGAGATACAATAGCTGTCATATTGTCTGTCTTGAGTATTTGAGTCAGGCTACCCAGTCTTCTAAATGTTTCAAGCACACACCGAATAAAATCATCTTCTGTTTTTCCAACAGAATCAATAAATACATACTTTCGTGAATATCCGAGGGTAGCAGAGAAAACATTGAATTCATAAACCTTGCCATTAACCGAATGTATTATTAAATCTTTTTTTGCTAGAAGATATCAGTATTTTCTTAATGCTTTTCAATCGCATGAAAATCTATTCTGTATTTACACTGTAAATCACTAAGATGAGATTTCACATTCTGAATGCAAGTGTAGTAATAATTAAAAAGATAACTAAATTCAAATCGCAAATTCATCATTTTAGGTGAAAATTAAGAAATTTGAATTAGTTACCTTTATAGTATTGTATCGACAACTTTGTAACGTATAAGGTGATTTTGCCATACTATATATCCGTTGTATCAAAAAAGGATTGATGGTTCTTATATATATCTTTGATATTAGTCACATTGTTTAATCACCGATGGATAATGTTAAAACTATCTATGTTGTATGACTATTAAATAAATATGACACTTATCTTTTTTCTGCCTTGATAAGGAATTGATACGTAAAGACAGAACAACGTAGCTATTTTACAGCTGATATGTTGTACCTTTTTATAGAATTTCGCTTGAATTAATAATAATCACTTCTGCAACTGCCTTGACAAGTGGTATTTCCAATTGTAATTGTTTTTCGTCTTGGTATGGACGATATCTTTCTCTGTTTTTCCCGCTTTTACTATGGACTAATGAATTTCGTGTGAAATATATCCGCTTTGCAAGTTGTGTAAAGATTCCTTGGCTATCTGACCATCCTATAACAGGAGCATTACAAAAAGCCACTTTATTATTTTGATAATAATTAAGTGCATTAGGATCTATTGTACTTATCCTTTTTTGAAGATCGGCAACAGTAACATATTCATTTAAAACATATTTTAAGGATTCTAGTTCATTTCCTTGACCAGTTTCATCATTCATACGCAACCTGTTCTTTACAAATGTTGCAATTTCATAAATTTTATCTTCGTCTTTATATGAAAAATCAGGATGTGTAATTTTATTTCTTAAATCAGTAACTAATTTTCGCTTAAATACTTCATCATAAAAATATTCCATAACATGATAAAAGGAAATATATTTAATATAAGGATCATTTGATGCTAATGCTTGTTTATAATAATCAACTACGTCTTCCGTATACTTTCGTAATGGTGGAGTATCGATTTGTGTTTCAGTAGTTCTACTACGTATACTATTATACAAAGGAAACATATCAAGAATATCTATAAACTCTACGATTGAATTTCCTGTCTTATACATAAATTCAAATTCAAATGATGTTTTCATTGACCTTAACTTATTTAATGATTTGGTGTCTCCATTTGTACTAACTATTTTTAAAGAAAATTCACCAATTATCTTAGGTAAAATAGTTTCTAAAGTGTTTTCTCCTTCACTAAAGTATAGTTCATATGGCTTTCGTAATCTCGATGGTGGGATTTTACTCATATGTCCTTGCTGTTGATTCATAGCATCTTTAATTAACATAAGTAGATATAGACTGTATTCGGGTGTTGGATAACCTACTTCGTAACGAATACCATTCGTACTATCATCAGAAATAATAGAAGATTTCTGACGTCGCATTATGAAATGTTCTAAGTCTACTGCTATTTCATACGTATTTCCAGAATAAAATTCCAAACCATTGGTATTCATAGTAGTAACCTTCTCATAGAGTTTAAGTAGTTCTGTATTTGTAATATTAATTTTCATATCTTCGCATTCACTATTATAAGGATGGAATTCAACGATTATATCATCATCGTTATCTTTTATATCTCTATATCCAAACAACCTGCAAAGTAATTGTTTTACTTCATAAAAAGTTGCCATATATTTATTCACCTGCTTTCTAAAAAATATATCGTATCTATCAAATTATATCTTAATTTCTGTTATAATCTTTCAAGTGCATTGATTGCTTAATTTATAGTGCTTTTTTTAATGGTAAAGTATTGGAACAAGAAATACTTTATTCAGAGTATTTCGGAGGTTTCTTATGTAAGGGTGTGTTTTTCATCTTTGAAAAAAAAGAGGTTTTAATGTATATCAATAATTATAACTTCACCTACGAAAACATTCACTTTTAGTTTGCCTCTAACATGTCGGCTAGGGAAGTGTCTTGTACAAATGTATTTGTGTTATTCATAAATAATACATCTGTGATTAAATCGTCTTTAATGAGTCTTGTGTAGTCTTCAAAGTAATATCTGGCGTCTACGACTGTAATGGATGCGTATTGTGGAATCAAGAATGGTATTAGACTATTGGCATAAGAGTCTTTGATCAATAGTAGGTGTCTTTTTGAGTTGTTGTCTACATTGATGTGGAATAGGGCTTTGTTGCTTCCCATAAAGACTGTGTATTGGTCTTTTGTTTCTAGTGCGTCTGAGTGATAGATGGTTCTTGATTTTTTATTTGTGGATTCATCTGTGATTACATAATCACATTTATCTTTTGGTACGTAGATATCGATTTCGTCTTTGATGTTTACACTTCCTGCTTTGTTGGCGAGTGTTCCTTCAAAGTTTGTCGTGACTGGATATATTGTATAGTCGGATTGTTTGGTTGTTTCAAGGTTGAATGCTTTGGCTATGTCTTGATAGGCATAGTAGGATGCAAGGCTTGTCCAATGGTGGTCCGTTTTATAATATAAGTATTCGTCTTTGTGCTTTTTTAATGTATTTCGTAAATCTATTTTAACGATGGAATCATCTAATTTATTGTAGATATTGTCTATTTGTTTATCTTGGTTTAGGGTAACTGCATATTTTGGCAGGTACGCTTTTTTTATACTTACAGCATTTGGAACTGTCACAAATCCTACGTTGAGTTCTGGATTGTTTTGTTTAAATGTGTTTATGGCGTTTAGATTTCTTTCGAGTTGTTCCTTGTTTGGCTTGGCTGTTTTTTCTATAAGGCCTTGTTTAGTAAGGAATACGTCTTGTATTTCTTTTACGCCAAATGTTTTTTGAATTAAGTATTTAATGTGTATATTTTGATCTCTACATACGAATTGATCAGAGAACCATGTATTTAAGTCTTTTGTGTATTGTCCTGATAATACGTGTTCTGTATTCCATGATGGAAAGGTTTGTAGGGGTCTATTTTCTGTTTCGGATTGTTTATGGTCAGGAATGATGATGTTTACTGTCATTGTTGCTATTGCTGCTACACTAACAACTTTGGCTAGGCTGCTTGCCATAATGCTTGAATATTTATGTTTCATGTTAGACCTCCTTTTCTAGAATGCGAAGTATAGGAAGGAATGGTATGTTCCTCCTACAATAAATGCGATACATACAATGACTAGAATCATGTAGATTGTCCATGTTGTGTATACGGCTTTCATTTTATATTGGTTGTATACAAAGATTTGAATTCTGTCATAGACTTTTGTACTGAGTAGAATGGCGAGTACGAATAATATGAAATAGGATTTCAACATAAACTTGGCTTGGTTATTTGCGAATGTTGTAGTTCCTATACTTATCATTTTTCCAAGTGTTGTAAATGCAGTTGTGATATTTGGACTCATAAAGAATACCCATCCAATTAATACGACGAGTAATGTATAGATGTGGGATATTGGTTTTGGAAGTTTTTCGAGTTTTTCTCTTAAGAAGAATTTTTCTAGTAGTAAAAGACATCCATAATAGAGTCCCCATAGGATAAATGTCCAGTTAGCGCCATGCCAGAGTCCTGTGCAGAACCATACGATAAAGATGTTTCTTATGTATGTGTTTTTGTCTACGCGATTTCCGCCTAATGGAATGTATAGATAATCTCTAAACCATTGGGATAGGGAGATGTGCCATTTTCTCCAGAAGTCTTGTACAGATGTGGCTGTGTATGGGTGGTCAAAGTTTGGCTTGAAATCAAAGCCAAAGAATCTTGAGAGTCCGATGGCCATGTCTGAATAGCTGGAGAAGTCAAAATAGATTTGTAGCATGTAACAAATGGCTAATAGCCATACGCCTAGAGTGGAAGTGTTATTTTGAAGTATGGAGTAGACATAAGATAATTGGTCAGCTAACAATACTTTTTTTATTAAACCTTTACTGAATAGAACCATGCCGGATGCGTATTGTGCTTTTGAGAGGGTTCTATTTGTTAATTGGTCTTCCATTTCGTGGTAGGAAACAATGGGTCCCATACTGATTTTTCCAAAGAAACTTACATAGAGTGTGAAGAGTATGATGTTTTTTTGTGGTTTACTTTTACCGTTATATACATCGAATATATATGAGAGTTCACTGAATGTAAAGAAGGATAGTCCTACGGGTAAAGCTATTTTAAGATTGGATTGTATGTGGAGTATGTCCATTAAAAATCCTGTGTATTTATAGAAGCCTAGAATGAATAGGTTAACAACTACGGATACTATGAGTAGTATTTTTTTAGCTTTTTCATCATCTTGTGCTTCGAGTTCAAATGCCGTGAAGTAGTTCCATAGAATGGATAGTATTAATAGTACGACATAGATTGGGTTGGACCATGCATAAAAGAGTAGGCTGAATACTACTAATAGAATGTTTTGTAGTTTTATGTTTCTGATTTGTTTTGTGAGTAGAACACTAATGGGTAGGAAACAAAATAAAAAAATTAAATCTGTGAATACCATATTTTATTCCCCCTCACTCAATACTTTTTTGAATTGATCATTCATTGTGTTTGCATCTTTTTTTACTGCATATAAGCCATAGTTTCCATGAATATCAATAATTGCGTTTTTTAATAGTTCGGCTTGTTGTGGTGCATAGCCTTCAAAGATGCCTTTTTGATTTTTAACTCTTTTTTCAATGGTTCCTTTAAATGGTTCTTGTTGAGAATGGTCTTTAAATTTCACTAAAACAAACTCACTCGCACTCATGGCGTCGTCGGATTTGTAGTAGATCACACTTTCATATTGTGATGGATCTAAGTCTAGAAATCGTTTCATACTTAAATTATCTTGTTGGCTAAGTCCATCAAGATTGATGTTTTCTATGGTTTTACTTTGTACTTCTTCCATAGTTTTCGTACTGTCTTTGTCGTATGAGAAATTTGTGGATAGTAAAATAGTGAATCCGATGAGAACGAATCCTTTTAAAATGGTGAATATATACTTTTTCATAATCCCTATGCCCCTTATAATTTGATTGTGATTACTTCAATTGTATCATAAATTCTATGATATAATCTGACTAAAGGGGACATAAACATGAAAAAATTTGGGTTTATCGGATTGGCTGTATGTATTTGTTTACTTACGGGTTGTGAAAGTCATAATGAGGGCGTTTCTTATATTAAGGAACAGGAGAATTTGGATACAAAAGAATTGTCTAAACATTTAATGAATAAGCGTATTGAAGAAAAGCTTTCTTTGGTTCGTGAAGGAAAGCTGGATGTATTTTCTATGTTTGAAGATTATGCCATTTATGGAGATTCTCGTGTATATGGATTTGCGTCTTATGGGTATTTGCCTTGGAATCGTGTGTTTGCGGATGCAGGAAACACCGTTTTAAATATTTCGGATTATAGTGAGGCATTAAAAGAAATCAATCCTTCTAATATTTATTTTTCTTATGGAGTGAATGATATGGGATTGGATTTAAAGACTGAGAATGGAACGTATGGGGATTTGTATGAAGAAAAAGTAAAGGGTGTTTTAGAGATTTGTCCCAATGCGAATATATTTATTAATTCTATTGTTTGTCCTACGCCGACTGCGGTTGAAGAACATTCTGAATGGTCTAAAACGGATGATTATAATAGTCAATTACAAGAGATGTGTCAAAGAAATGGTTGGAATTATGTAGATATTTCAGATATCACAAATCATGGTGAGGATAAGTATTATCAAGAGGATGGAGTCCATTATATTCAGGATTTGTATCCTGTATGGGCTGAAAGAATGATTAATGAAACAATTAAAGTTATTGGATAGAAGGATGAAGATCCTTCTTTCTTTTTTTGTAGGATACTTTATGGTGTGTTATACTTTTACAGAAAGATGTATATTATACTACATAGCTGTTAGAAATATTCTTAACTTGATTATAGTAGTTGAGTACATGTAATAAATGGAGGTTTTAAAGAAATGGGTAAGTATTTTGGAACAGATGGAGTTCGTGGCAAGGCAAATGAAGGTTTAACTCTAGATATGTCTATTAAGATTGGACAATATTTAGGCTGGTATTATGGAAAAGAAAAACATGCGAAAATCTTGATTGGTAAAGATACAAGAC
>OGZF01001351.1_pt1 | contig 15458 bp, 11 predicted proteins | sample 1576771 | NCBI WGS metagenome assembly OGZF01 (sample SAMEA3541536, study PRJEB24748) | human gut metagenome | biome: human gut; feature: human-associated habitat; material: faeces | place: China | collected 2012
TTCCAGACGTAAACCAGGGGTTTCTCTTATATCATTCTATACCATAGACAGTACATATACTATCTATTCACTCTTACTCTGTCTCATAAAAGACTTTCTTATCCAGAGCTTTATTCTGATGTGCAACGATTGTTGTACATACAGCATCACCTGTGATATTGACAGCTGTTCTTGTCATATCAAGGATACGGTCAATACCCATGATCAGACCAATTGCCTCAACCGGAAGTCCTACAGAGTTGAATACCATCGTCAGGGTTACAAGACCAACACTCGGTACACCGGCAGTACCTACGGAAGCAAGTGTTGCTGTTCCGATAACCGTTACATAATCCATCGGGGTTAAGTGGATACCAAATGCCTGCGCCGCAAAAACAACAGCCACGCCCTGCATGATGGAAGTACCATCCATGTTGATGGTCGCACCAAGAGGGATGGAGATGGAGTAGGTATCCTCATCAAGTGGTTTCATGCGCGTGAAGTTCTGCATATAGTTACCATTGCAATTCGTTTCATGATTTCCAGCTAATACATGAACGTTTTCATTGATACTCATTATGCGTTTTAATAAATCGATGATAAATTTATCGCCACAGATATTACTAAATCGATCGCCAGTCTGGTCGCCCAGAAACGTACATGGCGTGACTGCGTCTTTATTAATAACCAAATAAGGCTGAAGACTTTCTAAAACAATGTCTCTTCTGTTCAGGATACTGATTATTATATTAACATTAGTGTCAAGTTGCTCATTAAAGTTCTCCCTTAGCAATACGTTGAGAACTTCATCTTCTATATTAAGCAACTGGCTAAGGAAATTTTCTCCTTCAGCCATGATTCCCAAATGTCCCGTTGCAAAAAGCGCGTACAAAACTGCACCGACTGAGCCATCGGTATCGCCAAAATAGGTCGGCCTGGTACTTGTGGGATCAACAGGTGAACAATTGGAGAAATAGGTTCTGTCAGCGAACTGGGGTTTTATCATTGTTTCGAATTTAATATCAAATACATTGTATTGCGATATTTTCCAGTTCCAGATGGGTTTGTACGACTCAGTAACTGCAACATCATTAGCATTATCATTTACTGTCATATTATTAAGTAAATAAACAATGCTGCACCAATTAATATCGGTATTATCAAGAGGGCAACCGTAATTTTTACTATTAATTGTCACAATAAACTGATAACAGTTATTCCTACGTAGAATATGAGCGCGCATGCCCGATAGCATACTATATTTTTCTAAATGATTCGTTTGTATGGTAAATGAAATTTTGTCATCTTGAATAGATTGTTGGAAACGTTCTTTTTGCCAATCATCAATTTTTTCTACAACTTCACCGAGCATTGTCCTGGCAATACTTGATATATCATCACCTATACCATTTGCAATATACCCAAACAGTTCTTTAGTGAAGTTGGTAACATGCTCTTGCACCATATCATTTGTTGCGATTGTCGTTGTACTGTCGTTAGTGCCTGCCACAGTTCCAATTTTCATCTTTTACCTCATATTATTCACCGCGAGGAATACATAGTTAACATTTTATCTTATGACATACACCTCATATTCGATGGAAAAATAATTATATTTTGCACAAATCATTCAGCCTTAAAGCATAATATGAAATTTCTTATCTCATAGCAGAGAAAGTCCCTAAAGATTGTAGAGGCGTCATCAGTACATACCTCTACAATCGATTAATAAAACCTATGAAATACTGGCAGGATTAAAAAGACATACCACCGTATTCATGGAGTTTTAATGAGATTGAAAACAACTAAGCCCTGAGGAATAAATTATTTTATTATTTTTATCACGTGCTTCCTTCAGGGAATTTAGCCCCATAATACCATTATCAAATTGTTGATTCTGATCTACCCCGACCCCATGATGCCCATATTTTTGTCTAATGTATTTGCTGGGGTCTTCACCTTTGAGTGTCTCCGCACATATGAAGATACGTTTACGTGCTGGTCTGAAATCAGTAGTGTTATTAAAATAATCAGCATATACAGGTGTGGGTTTCATAATATTGCTTCGGATTAGATGTAATAGAGGATCATTCATATGTTCTTTATGTTTTTTATTAAATATATTTGCTAATTCCTCAGGATCAGTAGGATTTTTCATCTGTTTAAATGGAACCTGCAAAGCACCGAGGCAATAACATGCATTTTTTTCATCTCTTATTATTCCGTGATGACTGGTTAAAACTTTCCTTTCTGAGTCATAATGACAAACATCGAGCGTTTTAATTAAGTTATACGTATCACCGGCAGAGAGTTTATGATTTGCTAGTCGTGCAGTATAGTTACCATTAAAATTGATTTCATGATTTCCAGCCAGAACGACGACATTTTTATTAATACGGCTATCTTTATTACTCTCCATTTTTCGCATAGAATTTAGCAAAGTAAGGATATATTTATCACCAAAAATAGTACTAAATCTATCGCCTGTATGATCCCCAAGGAAGATACAAGGGGTTATCGCATCGTCCTTTAAAAAAACATGTTGATGCAACTCATTCAATATCATGTCTCTCGTATTTAATAAATTGTAGAGCAATTTATTATTTTTATGTATGTATGCAGATGAAGCCATGTCTTCGTGTTTTAATAATTCACATAATAAACTCCAACCCTTTTCCCTGATGCCTATATGCCCTGAAACGAGCAATTCATAAAGTACAGCGCCTACTCTTCCATCTGTATCGCCAAAATAAGCCGTGTTGGCATTTTGTGGGTTAATCACACCACATTGTTTATAAAAGTCTACTTTAGAAAACACAGATTTAACATAGCTAGCAAACTTATCCTTAGGAAACGTCTCTTTAGAGACATCCCAACGCCAGTCAGCTTTAAAATTACCGCTAAGAAGAGTAAAGAAATTTTCAGGTATGATAGAAAGCCCATTAACTTTATAAATTATGTCTGATTTATAAATTATGTCTGATTTATCTCCGGAGAAATTAATAAAATAATAACCATCCTTACACTCAATCGTAACGGTAATGGGAGACGATAATTTTATCACATAGTTATTGTCTGGTATAATTGTAAAGATAAACGTGTTAGTAGTATTCTTGGCGAAACTATTATATTCTTGAATATCTATAGATGGCTCACTATTGTAAAACCATATTTTCTCCATCTGAAGACTATGTTCATTTACCCTCCAGTGACCATGTTGCAGGAAATAGATGATATTCAGGCCTAAATCGTTATCTATTTGCGAAAAGTCATTCAGCATATTAACTTCAACTGTGTTTGATCGATATTTTTTATCAACCTTGCCATGGTGTTGATGACTGTTAACTTTATCTGAATGCTTATCTTGATGGTTTGAAGAGAAGTGCTTAAATATATTGTGAAATACTTTCATAAATAACCTGTAATATTTTTACTTGTTAGTAACAAAATAAACAATACATGTCTGAAAGACATATTTACGATGATACAAAGCAATAATACTTATATGTTCGATGATTTTAAGCACCGAGACTATCCGGTCTTTTACTAAATAATGGAAAACAATCCATCCCTGGAAGATAATTGTAAAAAAAAAACAACAGAATAAGAATTAATCTTAGGATAAATATTTATTTATCATGGCCTTTTAACCGGTAAAAAATGGCACTCGGCACAGTAAACCCCGCTATAGTTATGCTATGCATTTGTCTTTAATGATATCTCGTCGTTATATTAACAGGCTGAAATTATCATTAATGCACATTTCATTATTAGCAGGGATACCTGAGGAGTTTAAAGTGAACATATATATCGGGTGGCTTTTCAAATTAATCCCTTTGATTATGGGCTTAATTTGTATCGCGTTAGGTGGCTTTGTGCTGGAAAGTTCAGGGCAAAGCGAGTATTTCGTCGCGGGTCATGTGCTGATTTCTCTGGCGGCCATATGCCTGGCATTATTCACTACCGCATTTATTATCATTTCGCAGCTCACGCGCGGCGTTAATACGTTTTACAATACATTGTTCCCCATTATTGGCTATGCGGGGTCAATTATCACCATGATATGGGGTTGGGCACTGTTAGCAGGCAATGATGTGATGGCAGACGAGTTTGTCGCCGGCCATGTTATTTTCGGCGTTGGTATGATTGCCGCCTGTGTATCGACGGTGGCAGCGTCATCCGGTCACTTTCTGCTCATTCCCAAAAATGCAGCGGGGAGCAAGAGCGACGGAACACCGGTACAGGCTTATTCTTCATTAATCGGTAACTGCCTCATTGCCGTTCCCGTTTTACTCACCCTGCTCGGTTTCATTTGGTCTATTACGCTGTTACGTAGTGCTGACATAACTCCGCATTATGTCGCGGGTCACGTATTGCTTGGGTTAACCGCAATCTGTGCCTGTCTAATTGGCCTTGTTGCCACAATTGTCCATCAAACACGTAATACGTTTTCAACTAAAGAACACTGGCTGTGGTGTTATTGGGTTATTTTTCTCGGCTCAATCACGGTACTGCAGGGGATATACGTCTTAGTCAGTTCCGATGCAAGCGCCCGACTGGCTCCCGGCATTATTCTTATTTGCCTCGGAATGATCTGTTACAGCATATTCTCAAAAGTCTGGCTACTGGCACTGGTATGGAGACGTACCTGTTCGTTAGCCAACAGAATACCGATGATTCCCGTCTTCACCTGCCTGTTTTGCCTTTTCCTGGCATCGTTTCTTGCGGAAATGGCGCAGACCGACATGGGATATTTTATTCCTTCGCGAGTTCTGATCGGTTTGGGAGCGGTATGCTTTACGTTGTTCTCAATCGTTTCAATATTAGAAGCGGGTTCTGCTAAAAAATAATTGCAACGTACCGGATAAAACCAGCGTTGACCATTTGCGTAACGCTGGTTTTTCTTAGGCATCATGAAATAACGCAGCATTAATGCATAGTGGTTAAGTATAAAAAACAGCAAAGTTACTGTTTTTTTCAACCTGTTCATATTTCATAAAGATCTGGCCACTGGGTGAGTTTTCAATCACCTTTCCATCCACCTTATATTAAGCATGGAGGGTTTCAGTTCACGGGCTCATTAGAAAATAATCACAAGATAACCACTATCAAAATTAGCTCATTTTTAATGCGACTCTAATAATTTTCATCTTTAGGAAATAGGTCAGGACGACTTTGCTGCAATCAAATCCTGCGCACAAGCCCACGCACTCGACCACGCCCACTGGAAGTTATAGCCCCCCAGCCAGCCGGTGACGTCCATCACTTCGCCGATGAAGTACAGCCCAGGCACTTTGCGCGCTTCCATCGTCCGTGAAGAGAGTTCGTTGGTGTCCACGCCGCCGAGCGTCACTTCGGCAGTGCGATAGCCTTCAGTGCCGTTGGGTTGTACGCGCCAGTCGGTCAATGTGCTAATCAGTGCCTGTTGGTCACGCACGTTGAGCTGTTTTAGCGAAACATCCGGGATTTGCCCGAGTTGCTGTAAGCGTTCAACCAACCGCTTCGGTAGATGAACCGCCAGTGTGTTTTTCAGGCTCTGATTCGGATGTGCGTTACGCTGCTCATTCAGGAAGGTTTCGAGGTCCACATCCGGTAGCAGATTGATACTGACAAATTCACCCGGTTGCCAGTAGCTGGAAATCTGCAACACCGCCGGTCCAGATAAGCCGCGGTGGGTGAAGAGTAAGTTCTCACGGAAAACGGTGCCGTTTTCAGCGGTAATCACGGAAGGCACCGCCACGCCCGCCAGCACCTGTAACTCTTCGAGCAACGGTTTATGCAGAGTGAATGGCACCAGACCCGCACGGGTCGGCAGCACGTTGAGGCCAAATTGTTCGGCAATCTTATAACCAAACGGCGACGCGCCCAGCCCCGGCATTGACAGCCCACCAGTCGCGATGACCAGCTTTTCGCAACCGACAGTCATGCCGTTCAGATCAAGCGTGAAGCCTGTTTCATCCTTCGCCACACTCAGCACTTCGCTACGCAATCTGAAGGTCACATTGCCCTTCTCGCACTCATCCACCAGCATGTCGACAATCTGCTGCGCGGAGTCATCGCAGAAGAGTTGCCCTAACGTTTTCTCGTGCCAGGCGATGCCGTGTTTATTGACCAGATCAATGAAATCCCACTGGGTAAAACGTGCGAGTGCAGACTTACAAAAATGCGGATTCTGGCTCAGATAAGCGCCTGGTTCGACATAAAGGTTGGTAAAGTTGCAGCGCCCACCGCCAGACATAAGGATTTTGCGCCCTGGTTTTTTACCATTATCGATCAGCAGAACCCGGCGTCCTGCCTGACCTGCCAGCGCAGAACAGAACATACCCGCCGCACCAGCGCCTATAATAATGGCATCAAACCTTTCCACGTTGCGCTCCTCTTAGAAAAAACGGGCGTGAATTGTAAAGATTCCTCAGTGGTCGCACCAGCATCAATATTACTAAAAGGAAGTATTTGCCTGAATTATATAAGATAATTATTTTTTGAGTGAAATCCATACAGGAGGCAAATCAAAAAAAGTCTATATTTCACTTTGCCCGCGCCGCGAAAGTCACTGATAATGCGCCGCGTTCATGTCCTCAAAATGGCGTAACGTCCTATGCTACATTTGTTTGCTGGCCTGGATTTGCATACCGGGCTGTTATTATTGCTTGCACTGGCTTTTGTGCTGTTCTACGAAGCCATCAATGGTTTCCATGACACAGCCAACGCCGTGGCAACCGTTATCTATACCCGCGCGATGCGTTCTCAGCTCGCCGTGGTTATGGCGGCGGTGTTCAACTTTTTGGGTGTTTTGCTGGGTGGTCTGAGTGTTGCCTATGCCATTGTGCATATGCTGCCGACGGATCTGCTGCTTAATATGGGATCGTCTCATGGCCTTGCCATGGTGTTCTCTATGTTGCTGGCGGCGATTATCTGGAACCTGGGTACCTGGTACTTTGGTTTACCTGCATCCAGCTCTCATACGCTGATTGGCGCGATCATCGGGATTGGTTTAACCAATGCGTTGATGACCGGGACGTCAGTGGTGGATGCACTCAATATCCCGAAAGTATTAAGTATTTTCGGTTCTCTGATCGTTTCCCCTATTGTCGGCCTGGTGTTTGCTGGCGGTCTGATTTTCTTGCTGCGTCGCTACTGGAGCGGCACCAAGAAACGCGCCCGTATCCACCTGACCCCAGCGGAGCGTGAAAAGAAAGACGGCAAGAAAAAGCCGCCATTCTGGACGCGTATCGCGCTGATCCTTTCCGCTATCGGCGTGGCGTTTTCGCACGGCGCGAACGATGGTCAGAAAGGCATTGGTCTGGTTATGTTGGTATTGATTGGCGTCGCGCCAGCAGGCTTCGTGGTGAACATGAATGCCACTGGCTACGAAATCACCCGTACCCGTGATGCCATCAACAACGTCGAAGCTTACTTTGAGCAGCATCCTGCGCTGCTCAAACAGGCTACCGGTGCTGATCAGTTAGTACCGGCTCCGGAAGCTGGCGCAACGCAACCTGCGGAGTTCCACTGCCATCCGTCGAATACCATTAACGCGCTCAACCGCCTGAAAGGTATGTTGACCACCGATGTGGAAAGCTACGACAAGCTGTCGCTTGATCAACGTAGCCAGATGCGCCGCATTATGCTGTGCGTTTCTGACACTATCGACAAAGTGGTGAAGATGCCTGGCGTGAGTGCTGACGATCAGCGCCTGTTGAAGAAACTGAAGTCCGACATGCTTAGCACCATCGAGTATGCACCGGTGTGGATCATCATGGCGGTCGCGCTGGCGTTAGGTATCGGTACGATGATTGGCTGGCGCCGTGTGGCAACGACTATCGGTGAGAAAATCGGTAAGAAAGGCATGACCTACGCTCAGGGGATGTCTGCCCAGATGACGGCGGCAGTGTCTATCGGCCTGGCGAGTTATACCGGGATGCCGGTTTCCACTACTCACGTACTCTCCTCTTCTGTCGCGGGGACGATGGTGGTAGATGGTGGCGGCTTACAGCGTAAAACCGTGACCAGCATTCTGATGGCCTGGGTGTTTACCCTTCCGGCTGCGGTACTGCTTTCCGGCGGGCTGTACTGGCTCTCCTTGCAGTTCCTGTAATCGTACGCACCAAAACGAGCGGGTCAGCTGGCCCGCTTCAGATTGTGACATAGTGCGCTTTGTTCATGCCGGATGCGGCGTGAACGCCTTATCCGGCCTACAAAAACATGCAAATTCAATAGATTGCAGAGATTATGTAGGCCTGATAAGCGTAGCGCATCAGGCAATTTTGCGTTTGTAATCAGTCTCGAGCGGGTCAGTTTACTGGCCCGCTTTTTTTATGCGTTATTATTGCTGAAGTGCTTAATGCCAAATCATCAATGCAATCAGGCTGACCACCACCAGACCACACAATGCGCTGGTCAGAATAAACTGCCGACGCACCCGCTCACAGCGGCGAATAAATTCATCATCGTGATGATCGCGATAACGTTGGGCATAGATATACCAAACGAGACGCACCTGTTTGTTGGGTTGGCCATGTGAGGTAAAAAAGCCCCCTCCATCAACATATTGATAGAGCAATGGATCGCAGTTACGCAGTACCACTAACAACGCGCGTAGTGATGAGAAATAGCGCGCCATGTTAACAATGCAAACGACACATAAAGCCCAAAATAATGCGACGGTGCTTATCATACCTCCTCCCCGGCGACCTGCCCGCGGAGTTCCACCCCGGGGCTACCGCTCCCGATACGCTGCCAATCAGTTAACACCAGGTCCTGGAGAAACCGCTTTTGTGGTGACCAACATCCGAGCGGCTCTATAGATAGTGTAGGAGATCAGGTTGTTTTTTTTCCAGAAGGTTAACCACTATCAATATATTCATGTCGAAAATTTGTTTATCTAACGGGTAAGCAAGGCGGATTGACGGATCATCCGGGTCGCTATAAGGTAAGGATGGTCTTAACACTGAATCTTTACGGCTGGGTTAGCCCCGCGCACGTAGTTCGCAGGACGCGGGTGACGTAACGGCACAAGAAACGCTAGCTGGCCAGTCATCGACAACTTTATGGAAGGAGTAACACTATGGCTTATAAACACATTCTCATCGCGGTCGATCTCTCCCCGGAAAGCAAAGTTCTGGTAGAGAAAGCAGTCTCTATGGCTCGCCCCTACAATGCGAAAGTTTCTCTGATCCACGTAGATGTAAACTACTCTGACCTATACACCGGGCTTATTGATGTGAATCTGGGTGATATGCAGAAACGCATCTCAGAAGAGACACATCATGCGCTGACCGAGCTTTCCACTAATGCAGGCTACCCAATCACTGAAACCCTGAGCGGCAGCGGCGACCTGGGGCAAGTTCTGGTCGATGCAATCAAGAAATACGATATGGATCTGGTGGTTTGTGGTCACCACCAGGACTTCTGGAGCAAACTGATGTCTTCCGCACGTCAGCTGATCAACACCGTTCACGTTGATATGCTGATTGTTCCGCTGCGCGACGAAGAAGAATAATCTTCCCTCTACGACGTGTTCCTGAACGCCCGCATATGCGGGCGTTTTGCTTTTTGGCGCGCCTTGTTACCTGATCCAGCGTAAACACCTTATCTGGCCTACGGTCTGCGTTCGCAATCAAAATCCCCAGCCAATACAATATTTAACACCATCATATTTTCCATCATTAGTGTGATCAGCTGGTTATTTTCTGTTGTAATAGTGTATTAATCTATTCACCGCATCAATATTAAGAATCTCTGACAGATGTAAACTTTTTCGCGCGTTATCCCTTACGCGTTCATACTTTTCAGGATGGTATTGGAAGGTTAATAAATATGAATACAACAACACCCATGGGGATGCTGCAGCAACCTCGCCCATTTTTCATGATCTTTTTTGTCGAGTTATGGGAGCGATTCGGCTACTACGGCGTGCAGGGCGTACTGGCGGTTTTCTTCGTTAAACAGCTTGGATTCTCGCAAGAGCAGGCTTTTGTCACTTTTGGTGCTTTTGCTGCGCTGGTCTATGGCCTCATTTCCATTGGCGGCTATGTCGGCGACCACCTGCTGGGGACCAAACGCACCATTGTTCTCGGAGCACTTGTGCTGGCGATTGGCTACTTCATGACCGGCATGTCGCTACTTAAGCCTGGCCTGATTTTCATCGCCCTGGGGACTATCGCTGTCGGTAACGGCCTGTTTAAAGCTAACCCAGCCAGCTTGCTTTCGAAGTGCTATCCGCCGAAAGATCCGCGGCTTGATGGCGCATTCACCCTGTTCTATATGTCGATCAATATCGGCTCGTTGATAGCGTTATCGCTGGCCCCTGTGATCGCTGATAGATTCGGTTATTCAGTCACCTACAACCTGTGCGGGGCGGGGTTAATTATCGCATTACTGGTTTACATCGCCTGTCGTGGAATGGTGAAAGACATTGGTTCTGAACCCGACTTCAAGCCGATGAGCTTCAGCAAACTGTTGTACGTATTACTTGGCAGCGTGGTGATGATCTTCGTCTGTGCATGGCTGATGCACAACGTAGAAGTCGCCAATCTGGTGCTGATTGTTCTCTCCATCGTCGTCACCATCATCTTCTTTCGTCAGGCATTCAAGCTGGATAAAACCGGGCGCAATAAAATGTTTGTCGCCTTTGTCCTGATGCTCGAAGCGGTGGTGTTTTACATTCTCTACGCCCAGATGCCAACGTCGCTGAACTTCTTTGCCATCAACAACGTGCATCATGAAATTCTCGGCTTTTCCATCAACCCGGTCAGCTTCCAGGCGCTTAACCCGTTCTGGGTGGTACTCGCCAGCCCAATACTGGCAGGCATTTACACGCATCTGGGTAACAAAGGCAAAGACCTCTCGATGCCGATGAAATTTACTCTCGGCATGTTTATGTGCTCACTGGGCTTTTTGACGGCGGCAGCTGCGGGAATGTGGTTTGCGGATGCCCAGGGGCTGACATCGCCATGGTTTATCGTGCTGGTGTACTTATTCCAGAGCTTAGGTGAACTGTTTATTAGCGCCCTTGGCCTGGCGATGATTGCTGCCCTGGTGCCGCAGCATTTGATGGGCTTTATTCTCGGGATGTGGTTCCTGACGCAGGCTGCCGCGTTCTTGCTGGGCGGCTATGTGGCAACATTTACCGCGGTGCCGGACAACATTACCGATCCGCTTGAGACGTTGCCCGTCTATACCAACGTGTTTGGTAAGATTGGTCTGGTCACACTGGGCGTTGCAGTAGTGATGCTGTTGATGGTGCCGTGGCTGAAACGCATGATTGCGACGCCGGAAAGCCATTAATTATTCTTGCAGAAAGCAGGGTAGCGTTATCGCTACCCTGTTTTAGTTTTACACTGGCGTACCTGCATAAATATCAAACCTATGCCCTTTAGTGACTACCGCGTTTGGCGTGGCGACATTCGCCAGCGGTGGCGCGTAGTCCGGGCGCTTTACCACCACGCGTTTGGTCGCCAGCAAGCGTGCAGGCTCCAGTAATCCATCGGCATCAAGATCCGGTCCCACCAGCGACTGAAAGACACGCATCTCTTTTTTCACTAGCGCGCTTTTCTGCTTATGCGGGAACATCGGGTCGAGATAAACCACCTGCGGGCGCGGGGTAATATCAGTCAGCGCCGTCAGGCTGGAGGCGTGAATTAACTGCAACCGCTCCTGCAACCAGCCGCCGATTTTCGCATCCGCATAACCACGCGCCAGGCCGTCGTCGAGCAAGGCGGCAACGACTGGATTACGCTCCAGCATCCGCACGCGGCAACCGACTGAAGCCAGCACAAAGGCATCGCGCCCCAGCCCTGCGGTGGCGTCCACCACATCCGGCAAATAATCGCCTTTAATGCCCACCGCTTTCGCCACCGCCTCACCGCGACCACCGCCGAATTTACGTCGGTGCGCCATCGCTCCGCCAACAAAATCAACAAAGATGCCGCCAAGTTTTGGCTCATCACGCTTGCGCAATTCCAGATGTTCCGGCGTTAACACCAGCGCCATCAGGTTGTCTTCATCGTGCTCCAGCCCCCAGCGGGCCGCCAGAACAGATAAGGCACCGTCTCCGGTGCCTGTTTCATCAATTAAGCAGATTTTCACTGAATGATCAGCCCTTAATGCCGTAATGCTCCAGCATCGCATCCAGCTGCGGTTCACGACCACGGAAGCGTTTGAACAGATCCATCGGCTCTTCTGAACCGCCACGGCTCAGAATGTTGTCGAGGAACGACTGCCCGGTTTCACGGTTGAAAATGCCCTCTTCCTCAAAGCGCGAGAAAGCATCTGCCGCCAGTACGTCAGCCCACAGGTAGCTGTAGTAACCTGCGGCATAACCACCGGCGAAAATATGGCTGAAAGCGTGCGGGGAACGGCCCCAGGATGGAGACGGTACTCCGGCAACCAGTTTCTTGATTTCTGCCAGAGTTTCGAGGATTTTCGCTCCCTGATCCGGGCGGAACTCGGCATGGAGGCGGAAATCGAACAGGCCGAACTCCAGCTGGCGCAGAATAAACAGCGCCGCCTGGTAGTTCTTCGCCGCCAGCATTTTATCCAGCAACTCTTTCGGCAGCGGTTCGCCGGTTTCGTAGTGACCAGAGATAAACGCCAGCGCCTCAGGCTCCCAGCACCAGTTTTCCATAAACTGACTCGGCAGTTCGACCGCATCCCACGGCACCCCACTGATCCCGGATACACCGGCGGTTTCGATGCGGGTCAGCATATGATGCAGACCATGACCGAACTCGTGGAACAGGGTGATCACTTCGTCATGGGTAAACAGCGCCGGTTTACCATTTACCGGGCGGTTAAAGTTACAGGTCAGATACGCGACCGGTTTTTGCAGAGAACCGTCAGCTTTGCGCATCTGGCCTACGCAGTCATCCATCCACGCCCCGCCGCGCTTGTTTTCACGGGCATACAGGTCGAGGTAGAAGCTACCGCGCAGTTCGTTGTTCTCGTCATACAGTTCGAAGAAACGTACATCCGGGTGCCAGACATCAACATCTTTACGCTCTTTAGCGGTGATGCCGTAAATACGTTTCACCACTTCAAACAAACCGTTAACCGCTTTGTTTTCCGGGAAGTACGGACGCAGCTGTTCGTCACTGATGCTGTAGAGGTGCTGTTTTTGTTTTTCGCTGTAGTACGCGATATCCCACGGCTGCAACTCATCGACGCCAAATTCGGCTTTGGCAAAGGCGCGCAGTTGTGCCAGCTCTTTTTCGCCTTGCGGACGCGCGCGTTTTGCCAGATCGGTTAAGAAATCCAGCACCTGCTGCGGGTTTTCTGCCATTTTAGTGGCAAGTGATTTGAAGGCGTAGTTTTCAAAGCCCAGCAGTTGCGCCAGTTCGTGACGCAGCGCGAGGATCTCTTCCATCACCTTGCTGTTGTCCCACTTACCGGCGTTCGGGCCTTGATCGGAGGCGCGGGTGCTGTAAGCGCGATACATCTCTTCACGCAGAGCCTGGTTGTCGCAGTAGGTCATTACCGGCAGGGAGCTTGGGATATCCAGCGTCAGCAGGTAGCCTTCAAGTTCTTTCGCTTCAGCCTGGGCTTTTGCCGCAGCCAGCGCGCTTTCTGGCATCCCCGCCAGTTCCGCTTCGTCGGTAACGAGTTTGGTCCAGCCCATTGTCGCATCGAGGACGTTGTTGCTGTACTGGTTGCCCAGCTCGGAAAGACGAGTGGCAATCTCACCGTAGCGTTGTTGTTTCTCTATTGGCAGACCGATGCCAGAGAGTTCGAAGTCGCGCAGTGCGTTATCAACCGCTTTTTTCTGAGCCGTGTTCAGCGTGGCGTAATGATCGCCATCGCGCAGGTCGCGATACGCTTTATACAGCTCTTCATGTTGCCCTACCCAGGTGCTGTATTCCGACAGCAGCGGCAGGGGTTGTTCATACGCTTCACGCAGTTCCGGGCTATTTTTAACCGAATTCAGATGGCTGACAGGCGAGAAGATGCGTCCCAGCACATCGTCCACTTCCGCCAACGGCTGGCAGAGATTTTCCCAGGTGTACGGTGCTCCTTGCGCTACTACGCGCTCCACATTTTCGCGGCAGTCGTTCAGCGCCTTAGTCACGGCTGGAACGACATGTTCCGGGAGAATTTTAGAAAACGGAGGCAATTCAAAGGGAGTCAGTAACGGATTCGTCATTAGCGCAGTCCCGGTTAAAGAGGTTAAGGAAGCGCTCAACAGGCGCTTTACATAATGTGTGTAGCATGGGGTTAAGTGTAGTGAATTTCAATGAGAAACGTTACGCTTTCGCGGCGGCGGCCTCTTTTCGGTATACTGTCCTGATAGGCTTTTGTGCGCCCCGAATACGGGCCGATTTTTACTTACCGGAACACCTTTACCCATGCTCAGTTATCGCCACAGCTTTCACGCTGGCAACCACGCCGACGTCCTTAAACATACCGTTCAGAGCCTGATCATCGAGTCGCTGAAAGAGAAAGATAAACCGTTTCTCTATCTCGACACCCACGCAGGGGCCGGGCGTTATCAGTTAGGTAGCGAACATGCCGAGCGTACCGGCGAATATCTCGAAGGTATCGCCCGTATCTGGCAGCAGGACGATTTGCCCGCAGAACTGGAGGCGTACATCAATGTGGTAAAACACTTCAACCGTAGCGGCCAGTTGCGTTACTACCCCGGTTCGCCGTTGATTGCTCGCCAGCTACTGCGCGAACAAGACAGCCTGCAACTGACCGAACTGCACCCGAGCGATTACCCGTTGCTGCGTTCTGAATTTCAGAAAGACAGCCGTGCGCGCGTCGAAAAAGCCGATGGTTTCCAGCAGCTTAAGGCCAAACTGCCGCCGGTTTCCCGCCGTGGTTTAATCCTTATCGACCCGCCGTATGAAATGAAAACCGACTATCAGGCGGTGGTCAGCGGGATAGCAGAAGGTTACAAACGTTTCGCCACTGGTACTTACGCACTGTGGTATCCGGTGGTGCTGCGTCAGCAAATTAAGCGCATGATCCACGATCTGGAAGCGACCGGTATTCGCAAAATTCTGCAAATTGAACTGGCGGTACTGCCAGACAGCGATCGCCGTGGCATGACCGCTTCCGGCATGATTGTGATTAACCCGCCGTGGAAACTGGAACAACAGATGAATAACGTGCTGCCGTGGCTGCACAGCAAACTGGTTCCGGCAGGCACCGGGCACGCCACCGTAAGCTGGATCGTGCCGGAGTAATTGCAGCCATTGCTGGCACCTATTACGTCTCGCGCTACAATCGCGGTAATCAACGATAAGGACACTTTGTCATGACTAAACACTATGATTACATCGCCATCGGCGGCGGCAGCGGCGGTATCGCCTCCATCAACCGCGCGGCTATGTACGGCCAGAAATGTGCGCTGATTGAAGCCAAAGAGCTGGGCGGCACCTGCGTAAATGTTGGCTGTGTGCCGAAAAAAGTGATGTGGCACGCGGCGCAAATCCGTGAAGCGATCCATATGTACGGCCCGGATTATGGTTTTGATACCA
>OGZF01001364.1_pt1 | contig 15331 bp, 17 predicted proteins | sample 1576771 | NCBI WGS metagenome assembly OGZF01 (sample SAMEA3541536, study PRJEB24748) | human gut metagenome | biome: human gut; feature: human-associated habitat; material: faeces | place: China | collected 2012
GGGTACACCCGAAAGCAGCAAAAATGTACATTTTTGCGATGCTTGCAGTCAAAATCCCAACTTTCTACATCCGCTATGGCAAAAATTATGGGATGGAGCACTTTCGGCAATGTTGCCGGAAGTGCTCCCACTTCTATGGCCGTTGCGTACACAGTGTGTGGAGCTTCGAGCAAATCGCCCATGTTGATGTGTATGGGGATACGTATTGGGCGAAATTCGAGACGAAATCCGCTGATTTTATACGCACAGGGATACACGTTCGGGGAAATTCGCCCAAGGCAATACGCACCATGGTACGCATTCGGGTTAGTCTCCTTGCAAACTGCGGATAAAATCCATCGCTTTTCGGTCATCCACCATGGCTTTCTTTGGCACCTCTGCCACGGGCGCTGTTTGGAGGTTGACATTCCGCAATTCTTCCCGAATGATGCTGCGTAGCTTTTCTGCTAGTGCCTCGTTCTTCTGGTATTCGCAAAGCGCGCGACAGATCAGTGTGGTGCGGGTTCCGGGTGCTGCCTGAGCCAGCACGGCAAGTGCCTTGCGCTGCAACGGATTGTCCGGCGATAATGCAAGGTTGATGCGTTGTTTTGTACTCATTTTCCATCATCTCCTAACGTATGAATTGGGTATGATCGCTTTTGACGAATTTGCCGAAAGCGGGATGGTAGGGAACCTATGGCAATGTTGCCTACCCTTTCTTGTGTGAAAAGCGAAGCTTCTATTTGCCGATCTATCCAATCACGTTCCTGACCCAGCCTTCTGCGCCGTATTTCAGTTCCTTGGCGGCTCGTACATCCCCCTGTGGTCATGGCCTGCTTTGCCGAAGCTGTATCAAATTGGACGGTCATTCAGTTTTCAGATTGACATCCCGGAAAAACAAAAGAAGGATTACGATTTGCCCGTATGGGCGTTTCAATCGTAATCCTTCTAAACTTATAAATGAATTTCTCGTTTCCTAAATGTCAGGATGCAGTGTAACATCCGAGGAAGGGAAAGTCAATACTCTGGTGGGATATAACATGCGAAATTTACAGCGAGTTCATTTTTAAGCATATTGGGACAGTTCTGATTGACAGAATTTCCAACACTATGCTATGATGATAAAAATATGTCGGCATAAAATCAATCAAGGAGGGAACCCGTATGGAATCCGATATTATTCGCTACTATGAGAAATACGACGAGGAAAGCCGTCTGACTCGCCGCCGTTGGGGGCAGGTGGAGTATCTTACCACAATGAAGTACCTTCGGAAGTACCTCCGTCCGGGGAATCGGGTGCTGGACATAGGCGCTGGCACAGGACGGTATTCCATTGCGCTGGCTTCTGAGGGGTATGATGTCACGGCGGTAGAGTTGGTCGAACACAATCTGAGTATTCTTCGGGAAAAGATCACCAAGGATATGACCATTCAAGCTATGCAGGGCAATGCTCTGGATCTCTCACCATTGGAAGCCGAGAGCTTTGACATGACCTTGATGCTTGGGCCTATGTATCATCTAAAGCCAGGAGAACAGTTCAAACAGGCTATTTCTGAGGCACTTCGGGTCACAAAACAGAACGGCATCATTCTAGTTGCTTACTGCACAACGGACGGTCCTATCATCAACTGGGTGTTTAGGACTGGGCTATACCAGATTCTAAAGCAGGATGGTGTCATAGATGATGACGAGTTCTGTTTTCACACCAACTCTGAGTTTGTGTTTGAGCATGTGACAAGGGCAGATGTGGACAAGCTCATGACGGAGTTCCCGGTCCAGCGGCTTCATTATGTCGCAACGGATGGACTTGTTTCCTTTTTACAGGACGAGATGGAGAAGATGAATCAGGAGACCTTTGATGCGCTGGTGCGCTATCATCTGTCCGTCTGCGAACGAGAAGATCTTGTGGGGGCTTCGGCACACAGTCTGGATGTATTTCGGAAACTGCCAACGCAGTGTGTATGAGCGAAATCAATTATGAGATATACAGAAAATGCTGCTCTATCACGGAAGCAACACGCTATGCATAGCGGTACTGGAACCACGGCTTGCCGATCATGACAGACCATATATCTATCTCACAGTGAATCTGGTGGTGGCAGCACTCTACCTTTCCAATGCTGTGGAACGCCCATACTACTAGTTTCCCTACGGTTATCGCAAGGAGGACGTTATGGGGTATAACGAATTTTTCCCCAATGCGCTTCAAGAGGCTGCTTCTGGGAAGAGAGGCTGCATCCATACTGTGGAAGCGGACGAAAAATCGATTTTTCCTTTCCTGAACAACCTGAATGCGAAATTAGGAACCGCACCAATTCCGGTAAAGGAATCCTTGTACATCCCAGACTGCTATGATTGGCTCATGGAACAGAAGAAGCAGGGCAATTTTGTGGTAAGCTGTTTTGAGGATAAGCCCGAGCGGGTGCTGAACTGGTGGTTTGATACCATTCAAAACTACGTCACAAAGAGGAAGATGACGACCATACGAACTGCAAACTATACCCGCGTGGACAGGACGACAAAAGGGCATGAAATGAAGGTGCGGTACATAGCGTCTATTACTGTTTAGGCGAATAGGAAAAAACAGCCCAGCGCACCGGTCAAATAATCGGTGCGCTGTTGGTCTTTTATAATACTATTGACTTGACATTTCGGCAATGCGTTGCTCCAATTCTTCGATAAACGATTTGTGTATTGCAGAGTCTATTGAGGCGTTGTGACCGTCAGTCAGATCCGTCAGCACAGAGATCAATGTGCTGAAGTTTTTAATTGAAGTCTTGCGCTCCGTTTGTGATGAGTATTGAGGATTGTTAAAATCCATTCTAAGGAGCGTGCGACACAGCTCTCCTTTATCCATGTTGCATGATGAAAAATATTTTGTAGTGAAAAGTTGGTAGATCTCATCATCGAATGCCCCAATGCATAAATTCTTTAAGCTGTATTGAGTGATATTTCTGTCGCCCTGCAGATATGAGATCAATAGCCGCCTATTTTTCCACAGATACATTTGGTCATCCATTTTTTCAATCTTTTCATTTATGGGGATTGCCTCATCATCAATTTGACTGTTCTCTGTAAATGTTCGTTTTTGGGGTTCCTGAATAGTACCGTTTTTCACTTTTTCGAGGCGCTGCTCTAAACCCCAATCAATTTTTTTGTAATCAACGTCACGCGGAAGCGAAATATTATACGTCTTCAACGCATGTGTTTTTTGTAGCAATGAGATCAACTCGTCTCGGCTCGCTTCACCGTCATAGGCTCTTTCAACCAAGGGAGGCATCCCTTGGTCAATATCTTCCTGCTCCAAATCCCAAAAACGATATAAAATAAATTTTTCTTCGTGAGAGATTTCATCTTTAAGATATAGTTGTCTTAATTCATTCTGGAATATCTGAATATCCCACTCACCAGATACAACCCATCTTGAAATACTTTTCAGAATATAATCAAAGGTTCCAACCAAATACTTCGATTTGATCACAGCGACTTCGCTATCTCTCTTTTCCTGATCTGTTTCTTCTGTTACAACTAAATACGTTCCATATGGACCCGTAGAGTAATGGCCTTTTTTTGCTTCATATGTAATGGCACAGAACTTATAAAAGACACTTTCAAGAGCATCAAGGGGGACTCCAGCATGACACCATCCATCGAAAATTCGTTCAAAGTCCATAAGGCAAGATTTAAGTGTTCTTAAATTATTATAACCACTATGCAAAAAAGCGTTGATGATACAATCTTTACTTTCACACAGGAAATTTTTGTAATCCTTATTGGTGGTTCTATATTCTTGAATAATAGAGTCAATGATTTTTGGATAGTCAGCGGACATTACTAACGTGCGGGCAATAACTTTTTCTTTAAACTCTGCATACCCGTCATCCTCGATCTTTGCCTCATCAGCCACAATGATAACTTTGATATCTTTATTTTCAGAATACTCGTTAATTGCACCCAACAGATCTTGTTTCTCAATATTGCATCTTTCGAAATCATCAAAAATCAACACAAATTTGCGTTGATTATCTCCTTGTCCAACCGTATTTTTCACATTGATAAAAGTAAGTGGGTTAAAGGATAAAGCAGAGGATACCCCTACTGAAACGGCAGAGGCGGCAGCGGATCTTGGCAAAGCTGCCGCAGTAATGTTCGCACTATCAGTAGCCACTTTCTTTAATGTGCCGTAAATCTTCCGTGCTTTTTTTCCAAAAACACCGGAGGCAAATTCCAAATAGGCATTTCTAACTTTTTTGTTAAGTGTGGCTATGGTATCTACGCCAAAAAGGGATATAATTGCAATGGCATAGTGATCTTTGACCTCAAGATCACTTGCACACTCCTTTATTAGGTAAGATTTTCCACATCCCCATTTACCCGTGATAAGCAATGCGCCGTTGTTTTCCTCGCTCTTAATGAACAGATTAATTTCATTTTCAATTACCATTGCTGCACTCCTTACTTGCGAGTTTTATTCGATGCTGATTTCGATAACTTGCGCTGCTTCATCTGCATCATGTAGCGTACGAACAATCATCGCAGTCAAATTAATCTCATTCAAATCGTACTTATTGATCAGCTCCGTGTCAACCATGTCTGCAAGCTCGATATCACTGTTTCCTATGACATAGTTGGTGATCATGCGCACAAACTCTGCTGAGAATCCAGCAAATTTTTGCGGAACTATTTATGGATTTTTAAATTGTGAATCTCTAACTTTTTACTAATGGCCATTTTTCGCATCCTCCGTCACTTCAACTTATATTTCTTTGCTGAACCTCTTCCAACAATCTCAATCAGCCCGTTCTCGTTCATCTGGCGTGCAATCAGGTAAGCCCTCGTCTTTTTGACGTTCAGCAGCTCCTGCAAATCTTCATTGGTCATTTCGCCGTACTCTTCTAGATAATCCATAACGGTCTTCATCTGCGGCGTAATGACCGCTGGCGCCTTTGCCGGTTCTGATCCGTGGTCGGATATTTCGCAGGTAGCATTCATATTCGGCAGAACGATTTTGAATGCATGAGCAGTTACTTCAATGGTAGGCTGAACGGGACAATTTTCATAAAGCTTGAAAATCCGGCGGATGCCAGTGCCATAGCTTTCAATCAGGCGCAAGCGGTGGAAAATCTCCGCCAGCTTTTTATTTCTTGGCTGAGAAACGCCGATACGGATATCCTCGGTAGAAAGGCCCGGCAGGAGTCCGCCCAGAGAAATAAACTCCATCTTGCTGTCATTTACATTGATGATAATGCTGCCGCTGAAGCTGTAATCCCGATGCACAAGCGCATTGAGCAACGCTTCACGAATGGCTTCTGCGGGATAGTCCTGCTTATCCGTGCGGACAACCCCTTTGATGGTAGAAACGGTCTTGTTACATAGCGCCAGATAGTTTACCGAGCCCTCGAATTGCTTGAAAACAGAGCCGCCAAACTCTTTGCTGTCACGGAACTCCGTACAGGATTCATCGTTAAATACAGCAATCTTCGTTGTGTGGAGGCACTGGTCGGAAATCAGCAGTGCAAGATTGGTGTAGACATCGTTTCGGGTGATGCCCAGCGCCCGGTATTTCTCTGCGGAGAACTCCACGCCATAGCGCTGAAATGCTGCTTTGGCTGCATCAAAGGTCAAGTTCTGTTCCAGACTGCGGATTTCTTCAAAAATGTCACCGTCCGAATCTTTAATCATCTGACGGATCTGATTGGGGGAAGCCTGCACACTGGACGCCCCCTGACGGACATAAACGCCGCTGGGCTTAATTCCCTTGGATTTCAGATAGTACGGCTTTTGTAGCTTCCTTCGTTGACTTCAATCCGAATCACTTTGTTGTCTTGGAGAACATAACGCACAAACATGGTGACATCCGGCGCAATGGCATCACGGATGCCATTCGTCAGGCGTGTATAGGTTTCATCCACATTGTCAATGCCGACCAAATTCCCCTGATCGTCGATGCCAAGATAAATTACACCGCCCTCTGTGTTGGCAAAGGCGATCACCTCTTTGTAGATATCATCAATCATCTGTGATTTGTATTCAATCCGTTCGCTTTCATATTGCATATGCTACACCTCCGGCTCATCTTGATTCCATTATACTCATATTTTCATGTTTTTCAATCGCATAAAGTGAAAATTCACTTTTCATTCACCCTTATGAGTGAATAATTCCCTTCGTTCAGGATGAACAACACAACAAAAATAGACTTCCCATATTACGAAATTGCCGCAGAAAGGCCCACAGTATTGCTTCCGGTTAAGGGAAATACTGTGAGCCTTGTGATAGAGCAGGAAGTGTGCAGCAGGATACTGCAAGCCGATTTCTCGGATGATATCGGTATTATTACACACTTTCCTCCGTATAATATTGCGCCTGAGCGGTCCAGAGTGCGTAATACTGCCCATTCGGATCCGCTAGTAGCTGGGAATGCGTCCCGTATTGTACCAGCTTTCCCTCATGGAATACGGCAATTTCATCGCAGAAACGACAAGAGGAAAGCCGATGAGAAATATACACTGCCGTTTTGCTTCCAACCATATCGTTGAATCGAGTATAGATTTCATATTCTGCCATGGGATCCAAAGCGGCGGTAGGTTCATCCAGGATCATAAAAGGGGCATCTTTATAGAGCGCTCTGGCCAATGCGATTTTTTGTGCTTCTCCGCCGGACATGGTAACACCGCTCTGATCGAAGTCCTGATTCAGATAGGTATCCAATCCTTTGGGCAGCTGGAAAAGCCGCTGCCCAAAGCCCGCTTGCTTCAGGCACCGATGGGCCTTGCTGCGGTCATAGTTCCGACTGGATGCCACATTTTCCCCCAACGTGAAAGAAAACAGCTGAAAATCCTGAAATACCACGGAAAACAGGGACATATATTCATCATAGTCATACTTTTGAATATTGATGCCGTTTAGGAGAATTTCTCCTTCTGTGGGGTCGTACAGGCGGCAAAGAAGCTTAATCATGGTGGATTTTCCACTGCCGTTCCTGCCCACCACTGCCAGCTTTGTCCCCAGCTTGAAGCGGAAGCTCAAATGCTTCAGCGCGTCGGTTTCGGCGCCGGGATAGCGGAAGGACACGTCCCGGAACTCAATCTCAAATTCATTGTCATCCCGTTTTTCCACCGGGATGGTTCCCATGTACTTTTTGTTTTCGATGTCCAGAAAGGAATAGGTGAGCTCCAGATATTTTGCATTCCGAATGAGCGTAGTTGAGCTGACTGCCAGCTTCCGTACAGACTCTGAAAACTGCCCGATGGCGCCTACATACTGAACCACAAAGCCAATGGGGAATGCGGCACCAAGGGCCTTTAGGGCCACATAGATGTAGCAAAGCCCATAACAGATGCTCCCGGATAGCTGGCTGATGCCTTCACATCTTCCGCGGACCCTTGCTGTGGCCGTCTCAACGTCCCAGTCCTCTTTCCGGTGCTGCTCCAATACGGCTGAAATTCCACGGTCCATGTGGTAGAGCCGTATGTCCATACCCGCTTTGGTCAGGTCAGGGAGGTGGAAACCATAATATACCCAGATGCGGTTGCCCTTCTTGATGTGTTCCATGGCCGTCATTCCGCAGACGCACGCTGTAGAAATTGCGGTCATTCGTATGGCCACAAATGCGGCTGCAAAAATCAGTCCCAGAAGCACCACCACACACAGGGGCGAATTCAGCCACTGCATGGAATATCCAGAACTGACTCTGCTGTGAAAGAGGGACACGGTCATGGCAACGGACGCAATGATTCCTGTCAGTGCAGAGATGATTCCATTGATCTCCCACAAGGGGCGGTTCAGGCCAAAGTTGTTATAGTTATCATTCTGACCGATCTGAGAGCGGAGCTCATGAACCCTGGCATCCTCGACATCCTCAAAATCCATGGACTGCATTTTCCCGGCATACAGATGCTCGGTTCTATGCCAATAGGTGAACTGGTTGGCGTTCTTCCAATGCTCGGCTGTACTGGTAAGCAGCCGGATTAAAAGCCCGGTGCAGGCGGCGCAGACCGCCCAGAACGCCAGCTTTTCCAAACGGCATTCCCCGGCCAGCTCACTGAGCAAACGCGCGGAAAACCAGATGGTTGCAAAGGGGCTGAGGGTGCTGATGATGCCGTAACAAACATTGCTGAGAAAGAATTTGCGGTTGATCTTCCACTGGATTTCAAAGGCTCTGCGTGTGAGCGCAAAGCGCTTCCGCATCCCCATCGGTGTGTTATCCGTCATGTTCAGCACCTCCTTCCGGCTGCTCCTTGTAGTAGTGGCTTTGGATGGTGAACAGGTCATAATACTTGCCATGAAGGGCCAACAGTTCGGCGTGAGAGCCCTCTTCTGCAATGACTCCATCCTCCAGATACAAGATCCGGTCACAGAACCGTGTGCTGGACAGCCGGTGGGAGATATACACAGAGGTCCGTTCCTGGGTCATCTCATGATATTTCTGGTACATCTGATGCTCCGCAATGGGGTCCAGGGCTGCGGTGGGCTCGTCAAGGATGACCATGGGCGCTTTTTTATACAGCGCGCGGGCAAGGATCAGCCTTTGGGTCTCGCCCCCAGACAGCTCCACGGCATCCTCGTTCACATCACGAACCAGCAGGGAATGGACCCCCTGCGGAAGGGTGCCCACCTTCCCAGTCAGATCTGCAAGGGCAAGACATTCCGAAACCCGGTCAAAATCGGTGTTCTCGAGGGTATCGCAGGAAATCGTTTCCGCAATGGTCAGGGGCGGCAGATAGAAATCCTGAAACACCACAGAAAACAGCCTGTAGTATTCCTGCCGGTCAAAGTCCTTCACGTTGATTCCGTTGCAGAGGACCGTGCCCTCCGTGGGGTCCAGCAATCCGCAGATCAGCTTTACCAGCGTGGTTTTACCAGCGCCATTCAGGCCGACGATGGCCAGCTTTTCGCCGGGATGGATTGTAAGATTGAGGTGGGAAATGGTGTCCTCCCCGGTACCGGGGTAGCGGTAACTGACATCCTGCAACGTGATTTCCATGGGGCGGCCCATATGGGCCTGGGCCGATTCTCCGCTGCCGTGGCGGAATACGTCTGGTTTTTCCAGCATGGCACGGAAATCACAGATCTGATTGCTGTAACGGGACAGCATACTGAGCTGATTGGCTGCATCCAAAACCCATGTGGAGAATCCGGCAATGGCTGCAAAGTACAGCACAAAGTCCGATGCGAGAATTTGTCCATGCAATACCAGATAAATCAGGTATGCATAGGCAATGCCCTCCCGGCACAGGGTCAGGATGCTGTCCAGAAGATCCACCCGCCACAGGGGCTTTTCGTGCCGCATCTGCCAGTCTTCACAAAGCCGGATATGGATGTCGAAGATCTCACGGAACCAGGCGCCCATGGAGAAGATGCGAATATCCTTCCCGTAGTGGTAATCTCCTGACTTGTCGTTGAGGTAATAGGGCTTTGAGGCATATTTCACCCATTCATCTGTATCCGCATGGCGCTGGCGCATGATTCTCCCTCGAACGAAGAAAGAAAGCACTGCGCATCCAGCCGCCAGCAGAGCAATCCACCAACCAACCTGAAAGAGAATTGCGGCATAGGTGAAGATGCCCAGTCCGCTGGTCAGGGCCTTTATGAGGGCCGGCCAGATCGCTTCCAGCGCAGAGCTGTTGCCGCCTGTGGGTTCATAGGCCTTTTTCTTGATCTCCTTATAGGCAGCGGTATCGAATTGCTGATAGTCCACGGTCAGGGCTTTCACATAGACCGGAAAGCTGAAACGGCAGCGGGTCAGCATTTTGTGGAATTCGATATGTCCGTTGCTCCAAGCCTGAAGTCCATTTGCCAATGCCATTCCGCCCGACAGGAGCAGGATGGTAATCAGCAGGGTGCTGACCGAAACCTGCGCTTCCAGGTCAGCCAATACGGCCTTTGGAAGAAACATCGACCCCAATGCAAAGAGCAGCGCTGACACAATGTTGATCCCCATACACAGCAGGAAGAATTTGTCCCAAGCCCAAACGTGTTTCACAAGATAGCATATATTTTGCATTAAGGTGTATTTGGGCTTTTCTGCATGTTTCATGCTTTAACACCTCCTTACACCGACATATTAACAGATCAGAAATAAAAATGGTGCGCTCCTGCGCGAACGGTCATCGCAGGAGCGCAAGCGGTCAAATTGGCAATAGAATTTCCGTTGCAAACACGCCTTCTTCGCTCTGGCGGTTTACAGCGCCGCCATATTTCGAGGTGATTCGGTCAATTCGCATAAGCCCGAACCCATGTCCCACCTGGGGCTTTGTACTCAGGTAGCTTTGACCTCTTCTCCGAAATTCAGAAGCTGAATTGGTAACAGAAATGTAGAACTGCCCCTTGTGGCTGCCCATGTAGACCCGAATAAAGCGCTTTTGCGAATCAGCCAATCTCATACACGCTTCAATGGCGTTGTCCATGAGATTACCGAGAATCACGCAGATGTCTATGGATTCCACAGATAGTGTGGGCGGTACTGTGGCTTTCGCGTTTACAGCAATCTCCTGACTGGCAGCAAGGTTCAGCTTGCTATTCAGAATGGCATCTACCATCACGTTTCCGGTCTTGATAACGGTATCCACCGAAGCCAGATCCTCTCCTAATAGCTGAAGATAATGATCCAGCTCCTCATATCTCCCCGCATCCAAATGTGCCTTCATCACTTGAATGTGGTTTCTATAATCATGCCGCCATCCACGAACCTGACGGTACATCTGCTCCACTTCTTCAATGTGGCGATTCAAAAGATCGCTCTGATAGCCAGAAATGCGCCGGTCAACCTGGCGGATCAGCCACTGCCGCACCAGCAAAATAAGGACTCCCAAGAGCAGAACGCCGCCAAGTAGATACACATATTTCATTTCTTTGCCTCCCTACGGTAATACGCAAAGAATGCCTGATTCACATCCGCAGCCAAACGCCGTGACATGGGAACCACCACACCAGAGTCCAGAAGGATGTCTGTCTTTTTTATCTGATGGATTCTTGCAAGATTGACCAGAAAGGAACGGTGGCAGCGGCAAAAGGTATTTCCAAGCTCCTGTTCCAGCTCCCGGATTGTCATATGGAGGAGATAGTCCTTCCCGCCGTCCCCGTGAATGGTAACAGTATGGGAAAATACCTCAACGTACAGGATTTCGTCAAAATAGAGCTTCTGCGTTACGCCGTCCGAAGTACACAAGAGGAATTTCCGCTGATGCCGCAGCTGCTCCAAGGTGCGGTTCAAAACCCGCTCAAGTGCTTGTTCCGAAACAGGCTTCAACAGATAGTGCAGTGCGGCAACGTCATACCCCTCTGCCATATAGTCAGAATATCCGGTAATAAAGACAAGTGGAGTATCATCATGAAGCTGGCGCAGCCTTTTCGCAAGCTCCATTCCGTTCAGTCCGGGCATTTCCACATCCAGTAGCAGAAGCTCCGGACGGTAGCCGTCCTCGTATGCGCTCCAAAACCGTTCTGCGCTGAGAAATGCGGATGTTTGCAGCGTGTGGCCGCCAAGCTGCTTCCACTTTTGAAGTAGCCCGATTAAATAATCACGTTCGGCAGCCACGTCTTCACAGATTGCTACGTTGATGTTCATTGGGGATTCCTCCGATGTTCAAGTACACAAATTATACCATATGACAAAGTGATTTGTATAGGTTTGGTGCGGAAAGGAAACAGTGCCACCAATATAACATCCGCAATGTAGCATTGTTTTTGGGCGTAATTTTCCCAAATCGTGTGGAAGAATGTGTGGGCATTTCTGCGGACAGCTGTATATAGAGAATAACTACTTGAAAATTTTTCTCAAAATCAAAGGAGGTATGCAGATAGAAGCCTCGTTTAGTGCTCTGACCCATATTCTGACCCATTACCGGAAAAACGTCGACGCACCAGTTGGACGAAACAGCCCAAAATTTGCCTGAGTATGCGAAAATATCGTCCAATCCGTGCCGGATTGTGCAATCCATCCACGCAATTTCCGCAGAGACGCTCTCATAACCCGAAGGCCGTCGGTTCAAATCCGGCCCCCGCAACCAAATCGCCGCTGATTTCGCCAGAAATCAGCGGTTTTTCCTTGTTTTTTGAACTTTTTGCGGCGCTTTTTTCTAGGGCAGTTCGAGCTGACCCATACCGTGACCCATACGGGAATGAAAGCAGATGACAATGGATTCTTATATTAAACTGTTCTTCAACATGAAACTGTGATATAATAAAAGTATGTAGCCTAAAGCTGGCTCTTGAGAAGCTTTAAGCGGCTTCTAAATGGATAGTGGGGAAATGGCTAGATATTCAGTGAAAAGAAACGACGATGGGGATAAAACTATGGTACTTGAGTATGTTGATAGAATCCAAACGGTGAAAGACTCGGACTTATTAGAAGACTTGGTAAAGGTGTCCAAAGCGATTGGTCATGCCAAAGTGACAATTGCTGAATACGATGCTCACGGAAATTACAATTCATAGTGTGGATTAAATCAGAGGTTCCCTAAATCACCGCCCCAATCCCCGCGGCGGCGAATATATGCCTAGCGTATACTCCGTCACGGCAAATGTTCAGCACGGCAACTGCACCCCTGCCTCTCCCGACGGACGTTACGCAAGAGAGCCTCTCAGCGACTGCCTTGGCCCGGTCCACACCCAGTGTTGCAGCCATGACCACTCCGGCCCCACCGCCATTGCCAACTCTGTGGCAAAGATCGACCAGTCCCGGATCGCAAACGGCGTCATTCTGAACTGGAAATTCTCTCCCGCTGCCGTGTCCGGCGATGTGGGACGGGACATTCTGATCGGCCTGATGGATGTGTTCTTTGAGAAGCAGGGCATGCAGAGCCAGTTTGCCATTGTGGGCAGAGATACCATGGTCTGTGCCCAGAAAAAGCCCGAGAACTACAAAGATCTGCTGGTTCGCATCGCGGGCTAAGGTCGTTGTCTGCGGCGGCATGAGCGGTCTGGAGTGCGCGCTGGGTCTTGCCATGAAGGGCAAGGACGTCACCGTTGTGGATATGATACCTGTTGACGATTTTGCAAAGGAAATCGTAAAGTTCACCAGAAATATGCTGATGCATCTTCTGAAGGAGCACGGCGTGAAGCTGGTTGGAGAGCAGAAGGTCACAGCCTTTACCGACAAGGGTGTTGCCACAGCCGGTAAGGACTGGAAGGACTACTTCTATGACTGCGATACCATCGTCACTGCCTTTGGTCTGCGTCCCAACGATGAATACCTTCAGGAATTTATGACGCTGGCGCCGGAAGTCTACCCGGTGGGCGACGTATGGTATGGCGAAAAATCCATCGGCAACGCCAATCTGACCGCCTTCAACTTCTCCATGGATATTTAACCGGGGTGTCGCAATGGAACATACCATTCTCCCCCAGCATGTGGGCATCAGTGTCGCAGATATGGACGTATCCATCAACTGGTACGGCGATATTCTGGGTTTCACACAGGTTTTCCGCACCTTTGTCTCCCATATCAACTGCGACATTGCCGTACTGAGAAACGGCAGCTTTGAAATCGAGCTGTTCCATCATCGAGATTCCAGATCCCTGCCGAAGGATCGGCTGCACCCCGATGAGGACATGATTACCCAGAGTACCAAGCATATGTGCTTCCGGGTGACCGAGCTGGACAGTTTTGTGGAAAAGTTCCGTCAGAAGGGCGTAACCATTGTCATGGGTCCCGGAACAATGGGAGAAAACAGATTCTATTACATTGCCGACCCATCCGGCGTACTCATTGAGTTGATAGAACCGGCATAAGAAAATTACTCCGCCATCTGTGACCCGATGGCGGAGCTTTGATATGGTGCTGCTTTATTCAGAATTCATTGGGTATGGTTCGTTCCCGAAATTTCTTCTCCTGAGGACGGCTCCGCACCCGCTCCAGCCGTTTGAGCACACTGCCGCAGGGACACTGTCCCGGCAGTATCCTGCTTCGATCCTCTGTCCGATAGCGAATCATGGGCATAGCCTCCTGCAAAAGCGTTGTCACAACGATTTCTCCCACATGACCGTCCTCCACAGGGAGGCCGGATGCCGGGTCGATGATCTCATAGAACAGACCGGACTCCCAGACATGATAACCGTCAAAGGCGGCACAGCCCACAGCTCCTGCCAGACCCGTTTCGGTCATGCCGTAATGCTCATTGACCCGACAATTCCAAATACGGGAGATAGTTTCCCGTGCTTCCACGGACACATATTCCGCAGCCAGCAAAACACTGCGGAGGGAAGATGTAAGCCCTGTCAGGCCAGCTTCCGCAGAAAACCGGGCCACAGCAGCAATGACAGAGGGCGGCCCCACCAGCGCGGTGATCTGCCGCTCTGAAATAACACGCAAAAGCTCCGGATACTGCTCCAGCTGGGGATAGCCAAACAGCTCCAGTGTAACGGACATCTGTGCAAGCCCCTGCCGCAGCAATGCATTGAGGGATCCGGGGCTGCTTCCGGGAAGCAGGCTGAGAACCCGCTCTCCGGGGGAGACAAATTCCGCCATGCCATGGTGGAAATACTCCGTCGTTCGGGCCTGATCTGCCTCGGTGAAGCAGATGCGCTTCGGCATTCCGGTGGAGCCGCTTGTGGTCAGCGTTACAATACGCGCCACGGAATCAGGCCGGACGCAAAGCATCTGCCGGTAATGCTGTCTCAGATCCTCCGGCGTAGTAAAGGGAAGCTGTAAAAAATCCTCTATGGAGGAAATCCCACCGTCGGGAAGATGGCGGCGATAGAAGGCGCTGTGGGCACGGGCATAGGATACTGCCTCAGCCAGTCTGGCGATCCGCCAGTCATCCAGAGCCTGACGGCTCAGGGGCACGGGCAGCCCCACAGCTGCCCCAATCCAACGGTCAAGCATGTTTTTGTGCCAGAAGCAGGAAGTAGCCCGTATCCTTGTTATACAGTCTATCCGGAATCCAGCCCCCCTGTGCCCGGAACCACACCTCAACGGAACCGCTGTCAAAAATCGCCTGTCCCATAAAGGCCTTGAGATCCTCTGTGCGATCCTCAAATAACGTGATCTCCATCTGAAGTTCCTCCAGAAGTGCCTGCAATCCGGGAATCACCGGCAGACCATCCAGACAATAGGGCGAGGGCAGCGGATCATGCTTGCTGCAATCCCCCTCCTTATGAGGCTGCCGCCAAAGGGCTCTGGCCTGCTTTGCCTCCTGCCGCCACCGATTCAGATCGGGATTCCTGTGGTAAACATCGCTGAGAATCAAAGCTCCCCCAGGACGCAACATGCAGATGGCCTCATGAATGGACTCTTCCTGACGCTCCAGTGCAGAGAAAACGCACTCCATCATCACAATATCAAAGCTGCGGGAGGGGAATTCCAGCGCCGAAGCATCCATTACCCGGGCGTCAAGTCCCCTTGCGGCAG
>OGZF01001379.1_pt1 | contig 15170 bp, 7 predicted proteins | sample 1576771 | NCBI WGS metagenome assembly OGZF01 (sample SAMEA3541536, study PRJEB24748) | human gut metagenome | biome: human gut; feature: human-associated habitat; material: faeces | place: China | collected 2012
CAGCCGCCGCAGGTGGAGCAGCTGCCGGTGCAGCCGCCGGTGGGGGCCTGCACGGTCATGGGGTCGCCGCCGTTCATAGCGGTGTTGATGATGGCGTCAATGTGGCTGACCATTGCCTCGCACTCGGCCTTGGCGGCGTTGTAGCGGACCATGCCCTCGCTGGCCATGATCTGGCTGTACAGGTCGTTGACGCGCTGGTTCAGCTCGGCTACGCGGGCGGCATCGGTCTCGGCCTTGGCACTCTCATTGTTCAGATCGAGGCGGGCGAGGTTGAACTCACCGATCATGTTCTGCAGCTCCTCGTCCATGTCGTTCTCACGGCGGGCAGCGTCCAGCTCCAGGTAGCGGGGGTCAGTCTGCAGGGCAGCGGCGGCTTTCTTGAAAAGATCAATGCAATCCATTGAAAAATTCTCCTTATAAATATAATGTATAGGTTTATTCAGCAAGCTCGCCCACCAGCAGTGCGGCGCGCGAGCCGGTGATGTGGACGTCGGCCCACTGGCCGATAAGACTTTCAGGAGCCTTGAACTCCACGACCAGATTGTTGTCGAGGCGTCCGTTGACGGTGCCCTCATTGCGGCCAGCAGCCTCGACCAGCACGCGGACGGTCCGGCCTGCCATGGCGGCGGTGGCGGCAAAGGCGAACTCCTCCTGCGTTTTCAGCAGGCGGTCCATGCGGGCGGCCTTCTCAGCGTGGGTCGTTGGGTCGGGCAGCTTGGCCGCCGGGGTGCCGGCGCGCTTGGAATAGATGAAGGTAAACAGCTGCATATAGCCCACCTCGCGGATGAGGTCGAGCGTTGCGGCAAAGTCCTCCTCCGTCTCGCCGGGGAAGCCGACGATGATGTCGCTGGAGAAGGTCACACCGGGAATTTTTTCCTTGGCGTAGCGGATCAGATCCATGTACTGCGCGACGTTGTAGTGACGGTTCATCTCCTTGAGCAGCCGGTCCGAGCCGGACTGCACGGGCAGGTGGATATGCTTGCACAGATGCTCCTGCGCGGCAATCGTGTCGATGAGCTTGCGGCTGGCGTCCTTCGGGTGGCTCGTCATGAAGCGGATCTGGTAGTCGCCGGGGACTTCGCACAGCAGGTTCAAAAGGTCGGCAAAGTCGATGGGATGTTCCAGCCCCTTGCCGTAGCTGTTGACGTTCTGGCCCAGGAGGGTGATTTCCTTATAGCCCTGCTCGACAAGCTGCCTGAACTCCGCCAGAATTGCGGCGGGCTCGCGGCTGCGCTCCCGCCCGCGGACGTAGGGCACGATGCAGTAGGTGCAGAAGTTGTCGCACCCGTACATGATGGGCAGCCACGCGCGGAAGCCGGAATCGCGGCGGATGGGCAGCTCCTCGACCACGGCGTTGCGCTCGGCGGGCTTTTCCAGATAGCGCTTGCCCTTGCGGATGCGCTCGGCCAGCATGGCGGGCAGCCGGTCAATGCCGTCCACGCCAAAGACAAGGTCCACATAGGGGTAGCTCTGGCGCAGCTTTTCGACAATGTGCTCCTGCTGGGCCATACAGCCGCAGACACCGATCATCAGACGCGGGTTCTGCTCCTTGAGTTTTTTCAGCGCGCCGACATTGCCGAAAACGCGCTGCTCGGCGTGCTCACGCACGGCGCAGGTGTTGAACAGGATGAGGTCGGCGTGTTCGACATTGTCGCACAGGCCGTAGCCGACATCCTGCAAAACGCCCTTGATCTTCTCGCCGTCGTTGACGTTCTGTTGGCAGCCGTAGCTGCGTACATACGCCAGCGGCGGTGTCTCATAGAACGCCGCCAGCGCCTTGGCGGCGGCATCGTTGTGGGTGTAGGTCAGTTTTTCCAAGTGAATTTCTCCTTATATAAACGCCAAAATGGGCGCACCTATCCAAACATACCATATTAGTATAACAAATTCGAAGCAAAAGCACAAGCGGCAGAAGGTGAATTTTTTGTGCCGTCGGGCGGGGAATCCGCTTTTTGCACCTGTTCCGCAAAAAGACGGCAAAAAGACGCGGCGGGAAGATTGACATTTCCGCCTTCTTGCGCTACAATACATATATTATGCCGCTGTGGCGGAACTGGCAGACGCAAGGGACTTAAAATCCCTCGGTAGCGATACCGTACCGGTTCGATCCCGGTCAGCGGCATTTACCCGAGCCGAAACAGCTTTACCGGTTGTTTCGGCTTTTTCTATTGGACCCTGTGAGGCATGGTATGCTGAACCATAAATCTACCCGCAGCGCCCGGCTGTTCTGGCTGGGGGCGCTGCTCGGTGCTGCCGTATTTTTGCTGGTGTACGGCCTTGCACCACTGGACGTAGCCAACGACGCCTTCTGCCGCGGCGGCTACATTGAAAAGGACATCCAGCAGCACTACGCGGGCTGGCTGTTCTACCGAAGCAGTGCGCCGGGCTGGCCGCTCGGCGTAACGCAGGCCGTCAACGCGCCGCAGGGCGTCAGCGTTGCGTACACCGATTCTATCCCGCTGCTGGCTGTGCTGTGCCGCCCGCTGGCGGCAGCGCTGGGCGGGACGTTCCAGTATTTCGGCTGGTTTACCCTTGTCTGCTTTGCTTTGCAGGGCGGCTTTGCGGCGCTGCTGTGCGGGCTGTTTGCTGAGGGACTTGCCGCCCCTTTGGCGGGCTCGCTTGTGTTTGCGGCCAGCCCGATTTTACTGGAGCGCGCGTTCCGGCACACCTCGCTCGGCGCGCAGTGGCTTGTGCTGGCGGCGCTGTACTGTTATTTTGTCTGCCGCCGACAGAGCCGGTTTGCGTCGCGCGGATTGTTTGTCATCAACATTCTGGCCGTCGGTATCCACCCGTATTTTCTGCCCATGACCTACGCTGTCACACTGGCGCTTTTGCTTGAGTATGCCGTAAGGCAGCGGCAATGGCTGCGGCCCGCGCTGTTTTTGGGCGGCAACATGCTCTGCACCGCGGCGCTGGGCTGGGCGCTGGGGCTGCTTTACGGCACAGCCACCAGCGGCGGGCAGGCGCTGTACGGCTATTTTGCCATGAACCTGAACGCGCTGTGGAATCCGGCGGGTGTGAACGGCGTTTTGTACAGCCGCCTGCTGCCCGCACAGAATCAGGTCGGCGGCAACTATGACGCCTTTGCCTATCTGGGGCTGGGCGTGCTGGCTGCACTGCCTGTCGTGGTCGTGTCAGCGCGGCGGCATATCCTGGGCGCTGTGCGCCGTCACTGGGCGCTGTGCGCGGTCTGCGCTGTGCTGACCGCGTTTGCCGTCAGCAACGTCATCACCGCCAACGGCGTGACGCTGGCCACGCTGCCGCTGCCCGCTTCCTTTATTAAGCTGTTCTCGGTCTTTCGCTCCGGCGGGCGGCTGTTCTGGCCCGTCTACTACCTGCTGACGCTGGCAGCGCTCGCAGGGCTGGCGCGTCTGCCCCGCGGGGCCGTCTGGGTCGCACTGTTTGCCGCCGTGCAGCTGTGGGATGTAAGCCCGGCGCTTTGCCAGCGGCACGACGCCATGCAGGCCGCGCAGGTCACGGACGCGTTCCCGTCCGAACTGGACAGTGATTTCTGGCAGAGCGCGGCACAGTACCGCCACATAGAATCCGTGCAGGGCATGCAGGCCGACAGCTTACACTTAGCGCTATGGGCTGCCGACAACGGCATGACGACGAATGATCCGTTCGCCGCCCGCTACGACGAGACTGCTCTTGCCGCCGAGCGCCAGACCGCGCTGGACGCTCTGGACGCGGGCACGCCGCAGAGTGACACGCTCTACCTGTTCGAGGACGAGGGTGCCTTTTTGCAGGCCGTGGAATCGGTCAAGGCGCTGGCCTGGTGCGGGCGCGTGACGAGCGCCGACGGCAGCGCCAGCTGGTATGTCATTGCGCCGGGGCTGCAGGGACAAACATTTGACGCTCTGTGTACGCCCTACGACGAGGACTATCCTCTGCGCCTGGCCGACTACACCGACGCGCTGTGGAACCGCGGCGTGCTGGATGAAACAAAGCAGACGGTCTGCTTTAAGGATTCCCCGTTTGCGCGCACTAAGCTGGACGGTGCGTCACTGCTTTGCGCGGGCGGGCAGGAGTACCCGATTTTGAAGGTCGATGACCACGACGCCGGTTGGCTGATGGTCACCTTGGATATTGAGGATGCCACGGTTTTGTGGGATCAGGAGTTGACGACAAAATGAAAGAACTGCATGTAAAAAGCCTGCTGCCCGTGCGGCTGGACAAGTACCTGATGGACCAGTTCCCCGCTTTGGGCATGGGGCGGCTGAACAAGGCCCTGCGCGAGAACAAGATCAAGCTGAACGGCAAGAAGCAGCCGCTCTCCACCCGCGTGCAGAACGGCGATATTATCAAGCTGTTCCTGAACGACGACCAGCTGGAGAACCGCCCCACCCCCGCCGCCGTGTTTGTGTATGAGGACGACGACATCATCATTGCCAGCAAGCCCGCAGGCATCGCTGTGGACGGCCCGGACAGTGACACGCTGCTCCGCCGCGTGCAAACGAAGCTGGCCGCCGAGGGCAAGGCTGCCCACGCCGTGCTCTGCCACCGGCTGGACACCGGTACAAGCGGGCTGGTGCTGCTGGCGAAGAACAGTGCGGCGGAGGCGTTTCTGACCGCCGCCATTAAGGCGCGCGATATTGAAAAGCGCTACCTCTGCGTGACGTTTGGCCGCCCGAACCCGCCCGCTGCCCTGCTGCGCGACTACCTTTTGAAGGACGCCGAGCGCGGCATTGTGCGCATCACCGACACGACGGCGGGCGGCGCGAAGGAGGTCATCACCGGGTATGAAACGCTAGCCGTCAGCGGGCGGCTGGCCCTGTTGGAGGTCGAGCTTGTGACCGGGCGCACCCATCAGATCCGCGCGCATTTAGCACACATTGGCTGCCCGATTCTGGGTGATTCCAAGTACGGCAACAACGCCGCCAACCGCGAGCTGCGGTTCAAGTATCAGGCGCTCTGCGCGTGGGAGCTGCGCTTTCCTGCGCAAATCAGCGACCCGCGGTTTGCGCATCTCGCCGGGCGGGTATTCCACGCCGAGAAGCCGTGGTATTACCAGCAGATTCTGGACGGTACGCTGAAGTAAAGGCTTTGGGCCGGGCTGATACGGAATTTGTCCCTACAAAAAAGCAGTGCCTTCCGCTTGGAAAGCACTGCTTTTTCTTTATGCCCTGGCGTCCTCGGCCAGACTGCGCCTGCGCAGATACAGCAGGGCTGCGGTCAGAATGGCAAGCGACGACACCAGCGTGATGAGCCAGTTTTCGGTAAAGCCCGCGATCAGGTAGCCGGGCACACAGGCCGCCACGACGACCATGGCGTACTGCATCTGGGTCTGCACGTGGTTGATGTGGTTCGACTGTGCACCGGAGCTGGACATGATGGTCGTATCCGAGATTGGCGAAATATGGTCGCCGCAGACCGCACCCGCCAGCACCGCGGATACCGCTACGATCATCATGGTGGGGTCCGTCTCGGAGAACATATTGACGACGATGGGGACCAGAATCGCAAACGTGCCCCAGCTGGTGCCGGAGGAGAACGCAATAAAAATCGCAATGCAGAAGATCAGCAGCGGCACAAAGCGCATGAGACCCTCATTCAGGCTGACGGCCTGGCGCACAAAGTCGCCGATGCCCAGCGCGTCGGTCATGCCCTTCAGCGTCCAGGCCAGCACCAGAATCAGGATGGGCGGCATCATCAGCTTGCCGCCCTCGGGCACGGAGTTCATGAAGTCCTTAAAGCCAATAACGCGGCGCGGCAGGTAGAACAGCAGCAGGAAGCCCACCGTGACAAGACCCGCAAAGACCAGCGACTCCGACGAGGAGCAGTTGGCAAAGTCCTCGACAAGGTTCGTGCCGCCGTTCAGGTAGCCGGTCCATATCATCGTGGCGATGGCCGTAAAAATCATGACGATCATCGGTGCAATCAGGTCAATGACCTTGCCCTTGGCGAATTTACCGCCCTCGGTGGGGTCCTTAATTTCCTGGTTTTGGAATGCCTCCCCGCCCGAGGTGAACAGGTCGCCGTGGGCGGCGTTGCGCTCGTGCTTTTTCATCAGGCCGAAGTCGAAGCCCAGCAGCGAGGTAAAGAACACCATGTAGAGCGTCAGCATCGCGTACAGGTTGAACGGGATCGTGCGGACGAACATCTCAAAGCCGGACATCGAACTGCCCGCCGGGACGTAGGAGTTGACCGCCGCCGCCCAGGACGAGATCGGCGCAATGATGCAGACCGGGGCCGCCGTGGCGTCGATGAGGTAAGCCAGCTTGGCGCGGGAAACCTTGTACTTGTCGGTAACCGGGCGCATGACGGAGCCGACGGTCAGGCAGTTGAAGTAGTCGTCCACAAAAATCAGCGCACCCAGCAGCGAGGTCGCCACGAGCGTGGCGCGCTTGCTCTTGAGCTTTTTCGCCGCCCACTCACCATAAGCGCGGGTGCCGCCGGACTCCTGCATGAGCATAACGACCATGCCCAGCAGGATCATGAACATCAGAATCGAGAAATCGACGCTGTCGATCATCGTGTTGAACAGTGTGTCAAACGCGACCCAGGGGTGAAACTCTGCCACCAGCAGCGCACCCAGCGCACAGCCGGCGAACAGCGAGAGATAGACTTCCTTTGTGAGCAGCGCCAGCAGAATGGCGATGATCGGCGGCATCAGGGACCACCAAGTTCCTACAAACATTTCTTACACCTTTTCCTTTTCAAAATATTCCTTTGTCAGCTGCGCCACTGTGCCGGAAAGCAGCAGCAGCGCAATCAGGTTCGGGATGCTCATCAGACCGTTGAAGGTATCGGCAATGCTCCACATCAGGCCCAGGTCCATCGTAGCACCCAGAATGGAAACGAAGGAGTACACCACGAAGAAGGGGCGCACGACCTTGTCGCTGCGGCAGAGGAATGCGATAAAGCGTGAGCCGTACAGCCCCCAGCCGATGATGGTGGAGAAGGCAAAGCAGCACAGTGCCACCGCCGTAAAGATGGATGCCCAGCCGCCGTAGGTCGTGGTAAAGCCGGAGATCGTCAGCTCCGCGCCCGCAGCGGTGCCGTAGTTGACCGTCGTGCCGCTGCACAGAATGACCATAGCCGTCAGCGTGCAGATGACGATGGTGTCCGCAAAGACCTCAAAGATGCCAAACATGCCCTGCTTGACCGGCTTTTTCGTGTCGGCACAGGCGTGGGCGATGGAACCCGTGCCAAGGCCGGCCTCGTTGGAGAAGATGCCGCGGGAGACGCCCTTCTGCATACTGATGAACAGGCTGCCGATGGTGCCGCCCGTGAAGGCCGCCGGGTTGAACGCACCTGCGAAGATGGCCTCGATCACCGCCGGGAAGCGCTGAATGTTCAGAATAACGACGCCCACAGCCAGCACGATGTAGAACAGTGCCATGAAGGGCACCAGCCGTTCACTGACGCTGCCGATGCGCTTGATGCCGCCCAGCAGCACCATGGCGACGAGCATCGCCACAACGATGCCGACAACGAGGTTCAGGGTGGAAAGCGCGTTCTGACCGACCACATTGAACTCCGTCAGGGCCGTGTCGATGGCGGCGACGATGGTGTTGACCTGGGTCGCGTTGCCGGTGCCAAAAACCGTCAGCACGCCGAACAGCGAGTAGAGCACGGCCAGGAACTGCCAGTGCTTGCTCAGACCGTTTTTGATGTAGTACATCGGGCCGCCGACCCACTCGCCGGTGGCGCTGCGCTCCCGAAAATGTACGGCGAGCGTGACCTCCGCAAATTTGGTGCACATACCCAGCAGCGCGGAGCACCACATCCAGAACACTGCGCCCGGCCCGCCGATGGCGATAGCGCCCGCAACGCCCGCAATGTTGCCCGTGCCCACCGTGCCTGCCAGCGCCGTGCAGACGGCCTGGAACGGCGTCATTGCACCGTCAGAGGCATCCTTTTTGCGGAACATACGCCCGATAGTGGTTTTGATCGCATACGGGAATTTGCGGATCTGCAAAAAGCCCGTCCGCACACTGAGCAGCAGCCCCACGCCGATGATGCACACCATCGCCGGGATGCCCCACACAAAGTTGTTGACCGCCTGATTGATGGTTGCAATTGCTTCAAGAACCATAAAATCCCATACCTCTTGCCTTTTGATTTTGCCGCAAAAAACAAAAGGCCTGCAATCCCGGCCTTCCTGCCGGTTTTACAAGCCTTTTGTCCGTTCATGACAAGTATGACTTATATCACTGCTATTGTAGTATAGCACGATACCGGGTGCTTTGCAATCCCCCGGGCGGAGTGCTGGCGGCACAGTTTATATTGTCAGTGAAACTTTTTTGCGGTATACTACGAATTATAGGGCAATACCGCATAATTCTAAGTGCCGATACGGCGAGCGAGGTGCGGCAGCTGCCGAAGCGGTGCTTAAGCCGTAAGGCGGGAATTATGCGGTGTTGCCATAGATACATTTCTGCACAAAACGGACGCATCCACCGCGCCCGGGCCATGCTGCCGAAATTCTTTGGGGCGCAGGCCGAATAAAATTTGTTTTGTGTGAGGGTACTGCTATGAAAAAATTCCGCTTTTGCGCACTCTGTCTGATTTTGGCTGCCCTTCTTTCCGCCTGCGGCAGGCAAGCCGCACAGGATGTGCCCGGCGCAGCGGCGGTGCCGTCCCCTGCCGCCGTGCCGGAGGCTCCCGCCGAAAGCACATCCACGCCTTCCCCCACCGCCCCGGCGGAAATCGGGAAGGAGTTTGACGACCTTTCCTTTTTAAATGAAGAACAGCGACAGGCGTACGAAGGTGCGTACAAGCTCAACTACACCCTGTACGGCCTGCCGGACAATCTGGTCGGGGTCGATGTCTCCCCGCGGTTCACACAGCAATCGGACAACGAGGGCGTTTTTGTGCTTACAGTGGGCAATTACGCGCTGTATGAAAACCCGTATACGGATTTCACGAACCTGATGCAGAGCGTTTTTACAACAGATTTTATCCGCCGACTGGGGCCGTTATACACCGAAAAATTCATTGATTTGGACGGGCACCTGGCGACCTCCTGCGATTCCGTGCTGGCATGCCCCATGCATGACGATCTCTCCCGCACCGTGATGGACAACTGCCCCGACACCTACCGTTTGGAATCCGTAACCGACGACACCGTTGTGTTTGCGCTGATCAGCCACTATGACCGGAACTGGGCAAGCTCTTTTGCGCCTGACGATATGGACGTGTACACCATCGAATACCCCATCCGCCTTGTGCGCACCGCAGATGGCTGGCGGGTAGATGAATTCCATTCCACCGATTTCGGATACGCCGAGGCGGTGCTGGAGCCGCCGCTGTCGGAGCAGGATTTGCAGGTTCCCGTGCCGGAGTTCCTGACCGCGGAGCAGCAGTTGGTTTATCAGCGCGCCTATAAGATGATGCTTGTCCGCGCGGGCACGTATCTCATCGATGACACGCAGTATTTCCCCTGTGAGAGCCCGGACGCAGGCCGCACGCAGACGGATACTGTCACTGTAGACGGGTACGACTACACGCCCGCGCTGAACCGCTACCGGAATTGGGATATGTTTTACGCCGCGCTGCGGGATATTTTCACGAGGGATTTTCTTGATGATTCGTACCTTGCGTCGGACGGGTACTGCCTCTTCCGCCCAATCGATGGCCGCATGTACTATCTTCCCACCGAGCGCGGCTTTGCTGCCGGGTATAATCAGGTTACGACCACAATGACATTTACGAAATTGGAAGAAACCGACGAGAAAATTGTCATCCGGGTCACAGCGGTCTATGCCACAAACGATACCGGCAGCCAAGCCTTCCGCCAGGCTGTGCAGGATGGACTTGTCTCGGACACAAGCACCTACACCATCACAATGGTGCGGGAGGTCGGCGGCTGGCGGTTTGCACAGTTTGAAGTGCCGTTTTAAATCTGCCTGCCCCTGCCGTCTCTACCTAATTTTCTATCAGGCAGGAGTTGATTTTCCTGTCCGCGTCCGCGTTTACCCTCAGTCCCGACAGCGCGGCCTGTACCATCGAAATGACTACCGACGAGTACCTTACAGTCACAGAACCGCGCCGGAGCAGGTCAAGGTGATGGATGCTCCAAAGATTCAGATTTCACAATTACTATCAGAAACAACAAAAGACTGTGACAACATTGTTATCACAGTCTTTTGTTTGAGTGTTACAAAAAAGATACCCTGTTTGCTGTGGAGATAATGCCTAATAAACTCATTTTCTTCTCTTGAGTTTTTCATTGCATAGCATAAATGGTTTCAGCACCTCGTTAGCCAAATGCTTCAAGGAGCTCCTGAACTTCAACATATTTTATGTGATTCTCTAAATTTTCTATCCTTGTTTCAATTTTCTGTCGATGCTTTAAATATTTAACTCCTGACATCAATGGTAAAAGCGATTTAAAGTATTCGATCCTTCTTTCAATAACCGGAACTTCACTTCCGCTCCAGCTCCAGCTTGAAGATTCTAACGGCAATTTCTCAAATACCGCATATTCGCTATTACATCGCAAAAATTCTTTTAGGGCCTCTCTCTTTTGGTTTACATCATGTTCCGCTATCGCTCCAAAGAGATGGCACATCCGTTCTGAATCTAGACAATAATTTCCAATTGTATGTTGAATCCACTTTCCTTGTCTTTCTGTGATTTCGTTTTCACCCGACTCATGGCACAAAAGTTGTCCTATGATTGGGCGATATGTCCACTGCTTTTCCTCCGCTTTTTCGTAAATGTAGTTCGAAATCGAATCCATATCCAGTAGGTATGTGTCTTTTTTCCAAATATGTGATAGGCGTTCAATCCATTCGTCATGGTACCCATACGGATGCGGAGACTTTTCTAACAGCTTATCAAGATAACGATATAAAAAATTAGCATCCATTAAAACAAGCGATTCTAAAAAGCTTCCGTCATAATCATCCCCATCTACGCAATCCAAACACTTTAGGTAAATATCTTCCAAAAGCGGAATGTGATTTTTATACTTTTCAATCACTTTATCTGGAGACACATTATGCGAATTTGTCATAAGCGAAAAGTAGAGGCTGAATACAAATGGTGATTCATCATAGTGTTCAGCGATAATTTCGCTGGCCTTTATAATTACATCATCGTCTACTGCTTCAAATTTTTCCATTCTATCTAGTGGGCGATACATAGAAGATTTCAAACTCTTTGGAATCTCCACTAAAAAATGAAGAAAGTTTTCCTCCCATGTTAGAGATGATTGTTCCGGCGGTAGCTCATCATAGAATCCCCATAACCACGAATTTTTCTGGCTATAATCATGTGATTCTAAAAGTTCTTTTACATCCTCTGGCGATAAAAATTCGAAAAGATTGCGGATAACGCTTTGAGGGTAAATATTATACGGCGTATTAGCATTTAAATACGCCTCTACTACGCCAAAATATAATTTCTTATCTTTTGAACACGCATTAATTGCATATTCTATACCACGTGTTAAATATCTTGCACTAGTATCAACTGTTTCCATGCACTCTGTACATATTTGCAAAAGATATTGAAAGTCGCGTAATTCATATCCTTTTACAAGATTTTGCACCTGCTCTCTATGCCAATTTTCGCGTTCATAATAGTCCATGTTCAATAGCAGTAATGGATCTAGATTTAGTACACTATAGATTCTGTACTTCTTCGAATTCAAAAACGGTTCCAGCAAATCATCGCAAACATATTCAGCCCTCTTGGATACCTTTTTTATATGTTTTGCAATCACACAGTGAAATAACTTTTCTGGTGAAAATAATGCAAAAAACGGTTCGATTAAATTCAATTCATTCTTTACTATAGAATAGTCTTCGTTTTTGCCGTACTCCGTTCCATAATCCAGAAGAAAATCTTCTATTTCAGTTCTACATTGATTTTGTTCATAAAGCTTATATAGCTGTTGCAGTAGCATTTTGCGGTATCCTAACACTGTCTTTTGTGAAGCCAATGCTACCGTGTAGAACGTAATAGAATTATGTCGGCCTCCCTCTGTCCTTGAAAAGCTCAATTTCAAAAATTGAGCTGCCACCCTAATAAACAAAAGCAGTAGATTCGTTGTTTGATTTGATTCTATGGCCTTACAGAGCTGTTCAACAACAATCTTTTGAACAAAGTACCCCTGCCGTTCCGAATCTATATCAACGCCAAAGTGAATAGCTAATGCGCTATATATCTCATAAAACAAATCTGGTCTCTTTTGATAATAAAGCAGCAACAGCTCGACTGCTTCTGAAGTTTGATGTGTTGCCTTAAAGGCACACAATATTTTTATCGCATCATCTTCTATATTTTTCTCACTTTTATTTTTCTCAAATTTGATAGTTCCCACATCAAACACACGTGCTAGTTCTGATTCGATGAAATCACTCAATAGTACAAGCGTTTCTGTGGGGCGAATCAAACAAAAAACTTTGAAAAATGGAACAAATTTTTCTTTGCTAATCTTTAAAGAGTCCCAAACAATATCGATTTGCTCTTTTACATACTTTTGAACATCCTCATCTGAGAAGACTTGCAAAAGGATATTGCATGCCACAACAGTTCTCTCTTGGTTAATGAAAAAACCTTCTTCTATCATTTTACTTAGTGGAATGACTTTTTGATCTACAAAAACATATTTGATCAGATAGTTACTAAAGCTTTGATCCGAAATTTTAGCGGCTTTATCGTAACGTAAATCCACCAGTTCAAGCTTATCAAATTGCTTTAAATCATCCACAAATTGTTCTTCTGTTAGTCCTGCCGCATCCAAAATTGGCTGCACACATTTTAGATTGTCCAATCGCATCGCTTGAAAGAAAGCAATAATACCTGCGGATGCAATTCCAGTTTTGCTATCAACAATGGTTTGAATTTGATTTGCATAATAGTGTTCGTACAATTCTGTTGCATTTTGGATTGAACTTATGCTGTTTGTCTCAGCCGCAACCTTACCAGCCAACATAGCCAATCTCGCATTGCCTTCTGCAATCGCAACTATTCGCTCTGAATATATGTGATTTGTAATTCCAAACGCTTCTTTTATGAGCTTGCGGACATCATCGTCTGTTAGGCATCCGACCTTTGCAATTGACGGTTTCTTTACTTTCAATATTTGATTTAGCACTTGTTGACGTGCATAGTCGCGTACTGTCACAATAAGTTTCCTGATACTTTTCTTTTGGTTTCCTGCTTTACACAGAAAATCCAGTACAAAACGCAGCCCCGTCAGCTCGTTTGCATCATCTACAAATACCAGATAGTTTTTATCCTCTTCAATCGTTGTTACTAAATCTTCGTACAGTTCCAGTCCGTTGCTTTTAATGCAAAGAATTTCATACCCGTTTTCGCACGCTAATTCTCTACAAATTTGAAGTGCCAATCTTGTCTTTCCAACACCTGCCGGACCAGAAAGAACCAACACATCATTTAGGGTTAGCTTCTCTTTTGCCTCTTTAAGTTTCTCTTCCCGAAGCATAAACTTAGTTTCGAGAGGTGCAGACATTTTATTGGCATCATGTACCTGAACGAAATCTTGTATGGACATGATTTGTCCTGTATCCACACTCACGTCTAAAAAATCTTTCGCAATGCGCGGATAGTGGCAATACAAATCTTCACCAAGTTTATCCAACCCTATTAAAGTCAGCGTTGAATTTCTTGCTTTGCAAAACTCGTTCAGTGTCTGTGTATCCCCTGCTAAAAGGCGTCCACATGTATGGCAATATACAATCTCTCCAACATTTTCTGCAGGAATCCCTGTCTTGTCCGCATCAAAGCATTTTTCTAAATCTTTTAAAGCCTTTTTAATGAAATCGTCTTTCTGGGTAGTGTACATCACAAAGACGTACTTCCCATCTTCTTTCAAAAAGTAAGTATCTGGATTTCCCTTGGCCGTTTTATTTGTGCCTGTTCTCATTCCAAGGGAATATCCTATTCCATAGCCTTTGCACGTCAAATACGCATCGCAGAGATTTTGAAATGCCCCACCATCTAATTGATCAATTCTGTATTGTATATCTGTAAGTTTAGACATAGAGCCCTCCGTCTGAAATCCTTACACTTCAATAACCATATTACCTGTAACTTGTGTCATAACTGTCTATGGAATGATGAAGCACTTTTTGAAAAACATCCACACGAAATCCCGTTGCTTTTCGGAAATTTCGTGTGGATGCCTTTTGGGACTAATTCATAATCAAGACATTTTCCTTATCTCGGCCTCAAATGCGCTTTCCGTCATATTCGCACGGAGTGCAGCATCCTTGATGCTCAGCAAACCATCTTTAACAAGCCCTACAAGGGTAGTTACTTTGCCCTCAGTTTTGCCCTTTTCTTCTCGTTCATTCATCATATCTTCAACTGCTTTGCACACATCAATCACCTCCGCGTCCTCTGGAATGTCCAGAGGTGTGTTCGTTACAGCTTTGATTACTCTTGCCGCGTTCGCTTCCATAAGCATACGCGGGTTGTCTGTCAAAAATTCAGTTAGTCTCTTTTTATCTTTAGAATACTTGATGTACCCGATTACCTCCCGGAGACTTGTCGAGAATTTTTCCAAGTCCTCTTTGCTCAGTTTTGCCGGATCAATCAAGTGAATCTGATAATCTTGCACAAAATTCAGCAGATTCTCATTCTTGATTGCCATCATCTCATGGAGCGATAGCGGACTATCCCACTCGTTTGCGCCGAAGTGCAGTACCAATGTAATGACAGGTGTGATCTTATCATCCTTATAGAAACCGGACAGGTACTCACCCCGGCTGTGTCCTTTCGAACCATCGGTGCGATGCTTCGCCGCTATATCAGCGACCTGCTTGCCATACTGGAGCGCATCATAAATAATGTTGCGAACAGGCATTGCAGAGTGGATATCCGTTTGGTTTTCGATTCCCAAAAGGATGTAAGCCGCTTCGCCGTCCTACTTGATGACTGCTGATTTTAGTACATCGCGGTATTTTTGTACCGCATCTTCCGGCTGGCTTCCGTTCTCGTCCTGTGCACCAAACGGCAACACTATTTCTGTGGTATCCAGTTCCTGTAGCAGCGCAGGGTCAACAACTGTCTTGCCACCGTAAATCAAATAGTTAAATGCATCTGCAAACACGGTATTTTCTTTCATGTAGGCTTTTGTGACCGTATCAGCTAATCCCATTGGTGTACACCTCCCCTTTTTCACTTCTTGTTCTTTGTCTCCATCTTACCATAAAGCGTTCTTTTTATCAAGTTTTGTTTCACTCCAG
>OGZF01001383.1_pt1 | contig 15123 bp, 14 predicted proteins | sample 1576771 | NCBI WGS metagenome assembly OGZF01 (sample SAMEA3541536, study PRJEB24748) | human gut metagenome | biome: human gut; feature: human-associated habitat; material: faeces | place: China | collected 2012
CCAAATGGATAGAGTAGCGTTTACACGCAATACATTACGCGACTTCGTGTCGCACTCCTGCGTCAGGATCACCAGGATCAGGTCATCTGCCGTTGCCTGTACATAAAATCTCTGCCCGTAAATCTGACGTATCTGCTCTGACACCACCACGGTACGCAGCTCTTCTTTCAGTGAGCACTCGGCGTTTTCCTGAAGAGATGGGATCAGCAGCAGGAAGTTATAGGCTTTCAGCTGCACCGCATCCGTCAGCTGCTGAAGGGATTCCTGACTTACAGACCCTGTACGCAGCAAAATTTCCATTTTGCCATGTTCCAGCTCGCTGCGTGAATGCTCCAGTTCCTGTGCCAGTTTATGCTGACTGTTCACATTTCGGAGAAAGATCTCATTCAGCACTTTCCGTGATGCCAGATCCGATTCGTCCAGCGTATCCAGCATCGGACGCAGGCTGTTCATATCCTCCAGCGTCATGCGGACGCTGATCAATACACAGCCCAGAACGCCCACGATCAGATACAGCCGGATTGCACGCTGTACTGCCAACAGACCCGCTTCGTAGAGCGAAGGCGGCATTCCAATGACCGCCGTTGCATTCAGAGATGCCACATATCGCGTTGCCATCAGATAGCGCTTTCCCTGATAGATCTCCCAACCCGTATCATCACTCGCCAGGGAAAGTGTCGTTCCGTCATAGTTATTTCCCGCCAGGATCGTTCCGTCATCGGAGATCAGGCAAAAAAGGCCTTCCTCGCGCCATTGCTGCTGCGAAAGGAACATTGAAACGACATCTTTTTCCTTGATCAGCACCGTCATTGCGCCGCAAAGGCGGCCCGCCGTGTTCACATAGGGCTGGTATACCGTGGTATATGAATTGCCATAGCTGGAATGCATCAGTTTGACAACATGGGCGGGCTTTATCGTCATTACGTCGATCTGATTCTGTGCATCCCATTCCTCCTGAGACACATCCTCATACTCAAGTGCTCCCGGGTAAAAATTGCTATGGCTTTCATACGCGCTCCGGTCATCCAATATGATGCCATTCCGCTCAAATGTAATATAGCTGTATGTGATCACAGAGGAATCGTAGGTCTTATCCTGTAACGATTTGCTGGCTCTCGTCAGTGTCTGATAATCTCCCAGAATACTGTTGTCATAGCTGCTGGCAAGCAGAGTATACTCCGTTTCGCTGAACAATTTGTTCGTCATGCTGCGGATATTGCTCAGGCAGCGTTCAAACTGGGTGGTGCCGATTGCCAGCATTTCCATCGCACTGGAGGACTGCGCCTGGATCGTCTGGCGGATCATCAGGCTATATAGAGGAAACACGACCAGGAAGAACCCAACCGGAATACAAAGATACCTTAAAAGCCTTCGGATCCAGTTTCTAACAAACAGTCTCTTACGCATCTGCAAAACTCCAAGCAATGATGATTTCTATGGAACTGTTGGCTGCGCCTGTAAGGCGTTTATGGAGCTGGTGCATACAGCACAGATCCTCCCTCCGCGATTTCGCAGCATCTTTCTAATTATTTTACCACAGAAGGATTTTTTCCTCAACATTTTTATTGATTTGTAACAAAAATCCACTTTATCACCATGATTTTCAATGCTTGAAAATCTCTGTCAGATGGTCTATCACTTTGCTCCGCAAACCGTGTTGTCGTTCAAAGCCACCACCCGGGGCCTGATTGTCTGAGGGAACTCGAATCCCTGGCCCTCTGATTAAAAAGCTTACTTTGATGGACTTTTGTGCCAATATTTGTTTCAAAACATGCGTTTTAACGATAGTTTTGTGCAATTTCGCCCTGTATCAACTTCTCATGTATTTTCGAGTTATCGCATTTTTGTCGCATTATTTTGCAGAACTATAACTGGTACCTTTTTTCATCTGCCAAGATAAACAAGGTTTCTGTTTCCATAATTTTTGAAGAATGGGATTGCATGGTTTGGCTGCCACAAGAAGAGTAATCTCGGGTGGTTCCCCTACCCTATTTCCGGGTGCTGCGCACATCAAAATTTCGCCGGAGTGAGTTTGGCGGTAGGTGTGGGGAGGGGTGGGAATTATTGTTCGATATGGAGCTTTTATTGGCATATATATTTTTGGGGGGGAATAGTCTTTCTCAACCATGGTTCAATGAATAGAATTCGAGTATAATCTATTAATCCGCAGACCACAACTGTCCCTACAATTGAAATCATAGCAAGCAATGCGAAATTACTTTGCTTATACTGTAAGTTAACCCTCCAAATATTATTCCAGATAAACTCTCTCAAAACTATTGAATCCGAAATCAAATAAACTCCATACATCGTACTCGATATCTTATTAACATACTTATTTGATAAATCAAGATTACAAAAAAGTATAAAAAGAGCACACGCCGTTACACAAGTAAAAAGAGATTCATTTATAATATCCCCTAGTTTTCCTATCATTCCCTCATACTCAAGAAAAGACACTGCGGAATTCAAGATCCAGCCTCCAACTAAAATAGCCAGACAAATTTTTGGGGGTATCTTTATCCTTTCCTTGAATCTCCGAATAAATCCACCAATTAAATAAAATAGAATCGCTTTTGAAACACTCGTGTATAATCCCGAGAAAAGAATATCCCCACTATATGGAAAAATCCATATAATTGTCAACATCTTTTTATATTCTATTAAAGAACAACCCGTTGCATACTTATTAATATAGGGTACCAGCATCAACAAAAAGACATATGCGGTTGCAAACCACCATACGCCACCATTTGTGGCCGAAACTGTAGCTGTTTTCAGAATATTTCCCCACGAAATTTCTTCATGAGTCAAAAGCTTTACCCCTACTCCAGCAAGGGCACAGATAATTCCATAGTAAATGGTTTCTTCTATCACCTTTTGGGGTGATGCCTCCTTCCGACTTATCAAGAAAAAACCAGTAATCATAAAGAAAACCGCTACACCAACCGTTCCGCCCGGTTCCAAAAGACATACTAGAATCTTATTAGGTAAAGATCCTTCTATATACCCCCCCCCCCGTCAGTTTATGCAGCACACCATGCACAGCATAATGATGGCCTACAATCATAACCATTGCGATTATCCTAAGCAATTCAATATTTGATTTTCTCTTCATCATATCTTTTCTCTTTTACCATAAAATGGAGCAAAAAATTCCGGGTATTCTTTTATAAGTAATTCAATATTGGGTAACCCAATTTTATCGGGACTAATAAAGCAGAAATTATTCATTCCATCCTTTCTCCCAAATAAATCTTCCCCTTTTTCAAGACAATCTCGGATATAGTCATCTTGTGTCGAAAAAGCTTTCATTTTATTAATAATTTCAGGTCTATCATCAATAATTGATGATAGCTTTCTTTTTATTTGATCTATTCCTCCCAAATACGAGAAATGCCAACCCGCATCTTTTATATTGAAAAAAATCATCCTTTTGTCTCTTAATGTCTGTGGAAACATCATGTTCTTAAATTTGCATATAACAGTTCCAGGCCAAGCCACCTTACTTTCACAATTCATAAAATAATAGTGATTCGACTGTAAAAGCAAAATAGGGAACCTTTCAAGCACTTCTTCGGCGGAAAGCTCTCCTAAGATCAAGCGTCCCATTTCTCTTTTTGACATTTCGGAGACAGCATATCCAAGCCTTCTTATGCCCCCCCCCCCTATGCTTCTCTTTAAAGAACTCAAATTGGCAATAATTTCAGGATTTGGAATCTCATCGACATCTGAAATCATTATTAAATCTTCTTCTCTGCAATTGCCCAGTCCTTCTATCATGCAATTTCGTTGATATTTTTCTATCGACCAATCTCCATCGCCACTCCATTCCGGCGCATTCTCCGCCTTAATATAAACAATTTTATCGCTCCATGCAGAAAATTCACCCTTCCGTTCGAGGAAAGTATATTTCTTGTCTCCGCCTCGAAACGTTTTATTGGATTCTATCACAACAAAATAATCAACAATCGAATTCAAAAGGTCCATTCTTATCTTCAGTAAATCAATTTCATCAAAAATCATGCAGCAATCATAAATTGCCATTTCAACTTCTCCTTTTTATAATAATTTTACTAGGGATAAGCTCATCCACAGTATCCCGAATGTCCTTATTTTTTGTCTGTAGTAAAAACAGTCCATATCCTATAAGCGTTACCAATACTATTAATATGCACCGTATGATACACATTGCAACGCTCATAGATGGAAAAACACACTTTACTATTCTTACTCCCAAAAGAATTATCACGCTCAATATCAGCGGTATTGTTATCATTCGGTGTGTCTTAATTTTTTTCTTCCTACATATATACCATTTACTTAATGCGTAATTGGCAAATTCAGCTATAACTGTTGTAATTGCTGCGCCATTTATGCCTATCCTCGGGATCAAAAAAACATTCAGCATGATATTGGCCCCAGCAGAAATCACAGTTGTCCATAAAACAACTTTTTCATTTGAGGCAACAATAATGTAATAACTTGAATAAAATGCACCATAAATAGCAAACGGAATTGCAGCCGCCAATATCATTAATGATGTTGACGCATCTATATATGATTTTCCTCCTAAAATCACGATGATATCCGTACTCAACGCAGCAAGGCCCGCTCCCACTGGAATCACAATAAGCGTAAGCATTTTATATATTTTTTTCGTCAAATTGGTATATTCCACTTTATTCGAGCCATACAATGCTGTAATCCTTGGGGTAGCAGTAGATATAATCGCATATAAAAGCATCTTGATAATATTATATATCTTAGACGAAAGCGAATATAAACCAGCTTCGTAACTTCCACAAATACTTCCGAGCATCGTAATATCCGAATTCACATATACTACTGTTGCCAGTGAACTCAAGAAAAAGATAAACATATGCGGAAAATGATTCTTAAAATCCATCTTCCATGTGAATCGGATTTTTACATATTTTCTAACATGGAAAACGTTTAATAAGTTTGCTCCTGCAGACGAAATGACTGTAATATAGCAATACTTCACAACATCTTGAGGCGTTTTCACCAATACAAAAAGAAGTATAACAGAAACAACCTGCATTATAACATATCTTATAGTAAGGAAAAGAAAATCTTCATAAATTTGATTTATCCACTCTGCACCAATTGTTCCAAATAAAATAGAGAGACTTAGGACCAATATATATGGTCTCTCAGCAGCCAATTCTCTTATCCACGCACACAGAACAATCATCCCAACAAGTGAAATAATTGTGGTCATTATATTTATTGAAATTAATTGCGAACATAGTTTTTCTTCTTGGTTTTTATCGTTTCGGTGCAAAGCACCTTCCCGAACTCCATAGGTTGAAATTCCCATTGCAGCAAAATAAGAAATATAGGAAACGATTGATGCTGCATAATTGTATTCGCCATACCCTTGAACGCCTAGATGCTGTGATACATATGGAACCGTAATCAATGGGAACAATAACGTTAAGCCCTGCTTTATCATATTTAAAGCAACACTTAACTTCATCGAATTATTTTTCATGTTATCTCTCATTTATAATGATGAATGGGAATCTTTTGTTGTCAACTTTATTTTTCCACCCATCCCGATAATATTTGATATGATTGATATCTGTGCGCTTCTTTAAAATTCTTCTGCCTAGCTCAGTTGCAATCAGCCAACCATATCCTGCATATGCAAATATTTTGTGGTTGCAATTTCTTCGGATAAACGCCACACGGTTTCGGTTCATCAAATATTCATTCAACCCATTTATTTTATTTATTGAAACCGATCCTTTGTGCTGTATTGTTGTATCACCTAGGCAAAGCACCTTCATATTCTCTTTTTTAGCCTTGATACACCATTCTGTTTCTTCATAAAAGAGGAAATAGCATTCCGGGATATATCCAATCTTTTCAATAGTTTTTCTCGAACAAATTATACATGCGCCACCAACATAGTCACAGTCGATTTCTTTTTTTAACAACTTTTTACTAAGTCCGAAATTCAGCAGCTTCGATTCCCCTGTAAAAAGGCTCACCATTGCCCCAGAAGACTGGACCTTTCCAGTTGTATAATCAATTATTGCTGGTCCAACAAATCCCGTTTGAGGATCTTCCTTTAATTTTTTTACGCACGGTGTCAAAAAGTCCATCGTTGATTCTGTGTCATTATTTAGAACACATATATAATCACACCCATCTGCAAGTGCCCTTTTTATTCCCAAATTATTTCCGCCAGCGTAGCCAAGGTTCTTCTCTGTGCGAATGAGAATTACCTTCCCTTCAAGTTTCTTTTTTACTAGCTCGTAATCAGCATTTGCAGATGCATTGTCTACCACATAAATAACTTTAGGGAATTGAATGACCGATAAACTTTCCACACATTCAAGCGTATCTCTTGCACCATTATAATTTAAAACGATGATTCCTACTTTATCCATTCGATTTATCCTTAATTTCCATCTAAAATATCCGCAATCCGCTCACAGGCATGACCATCACCATAAGGATTGCTTGCCTTGCTCATAGCATCATACTCTGCCTTGTCAGACAGCAAACGGCTGAACTCCCGATAAATGGTCTCCTCCTCGGTTCCGACCAGCTTCAATGTGCCAGCAGCAATTCCTTCCGGACGCTCTGTTGTGTCCCGCATAACCAGAACCGGCTTGCCCAAAGAAGGTGCCTCCTCCTGAATGCCGCCAGAATCAGTCAGGATCAAATAGCTGCGGCTCAGGAAGTTATGGAAAGCCAGCACGTCCAGCGGCTCAATGATGTGGATTCGGTCATCGTCGCCCAGATACTCATTGGCAATTTCTCGCACCACCGGGTTCATGTGAATGGGATAAATTGCCTTCACGTCCGGATGCTCGTCCATCACGCGGCGGATTGCTTTAAACATATGCCGCATCGGCTCACCCAGATTCTCTCGGCGGTGGGCTGTGATCATAATCAAGCGGCTGCCATTGGCCCAATCCAGTTCGGGGTGCGTATAATCTGCCCGCACCGTTGTTTTCAGTGCATCAATGGCAGTGTTTCCTGTCACATAGATACTTTCGGGGTTCTTGCCCTCTTTCAGCAGATTCTGCTTCGACAACTCTGTCGGGGCAAAATTGTATTGGCTGATGATAGACACAGCCTGACGGTTAAATTCTTCCGGGTAGGGGCTGTAAATGTTATAGGTGCGCAGTCCGGCTTCCACATGTCCGACCGGAATCTGCAAATAGAAACAGGCCAATGCCGTCACAAAGGTAGTAGACGTATCACCATGCACTAATACAACATCCGGCTTTACTTCTTCCAGAACTGTTTTGATTCGTTCCAAAATATTCACTGTTACATCGAACAACGTCTGTTTGTCCTTCATGATAGAAAGGTCGTAATCTGGCACAACAGAAAACGCTTCCAGCACCTGATCCAGCATCTGCCGGTGCTGACCAGTCACGCAGACAATCGTTTTAATATTTTTGCGCTTCTTCAATTCGTTGACTAATGGGCACATCTTAATTGCTTCCGGCCGTGTGCCGAAAACCAGCATTATTTTTTTCATTGTATCAATTACCTTCAATTTTCATCTTGTTTAGCAGTGTTTTTGGCGTTCCAGTTCATTATTAATAACTTTTGCAATTGTTTTTGCACGAACTTCCCATGTATTTAATACTAGAAATGAATTTTGCTTTTCTATAGAAAATTTAATTTTATCACTTGCTATAACTTCTTTTATTGCATTTGCATATGACTTATAGTCCTTATAAAAATATACAAAATCAGAAAATCGTTCCACCTCTGGATATTCAACACAAATTATGTTTTTTCTGAAATTTATATACTCATATAGTTTTACAGGGTCAACCGACATAATTAAATCATTCAATGCAAACGGCATTATAAGGGCATCAACATCTTTTACGTTTTCATACAAGTCATCATGTGCGACAGGGCCTATATATTTTATTCGGTCATGTTTCGGGACTTGTACCCCTGCTTGTTTTGGACCAATTAATAGGTATTCGATGGAATCGAAATCTTCAAGGCTTTTTTGGATATACTCAAAATTCAGCCAAGACGCAATAGTCCCGAAATAGCATAGTATGTATCTACTTTTTTCACGGCGAGGCGTTTTTTCGTTCAATTGGGGTGATATCCCTGAATATCCATTTCTCACAAGCACATATTTTTTATTGTTTGAGGAGGAATATCTGTTTTCTAGTTTTTCCTTAAGATTTTCACTGCTTACGAAAACAATCTCTGCACGATCAATTAAATTGCTCTCGTCTCTAAGAATTTTCTCTCTTTGTGTAGATGAATCATCAAATGATATCATATCATCCATACAGTCATATATTAGAGTTCCTTTATACCAATTAGGGATACACTTCACTGCATATGGTGTCATAACGTATATACAATCCGGCTTTATTTTTCTTATGTATGCCGAATAAAACCATTTTCTCAGCATTATATTTATCTCGCCGAGATGCTTCAATGTATCAATTTTAGGAATTTTGTAAAAATTCACAACCTTTACTTTTTCATTTTTAGTCGAGGTGCTTTTTACCCGGTAATTATAATCACTTATTACTGTAAGCTCGTATTCATTTGCAAGTTCTTCCGCAATAAAATGAGGTCGTTGTTTAATCCAATTCCAACCAATATGCATGCAATATAGCATTTTCTTCATTTAATATGCTTCCTTTCATTCAATGCACCAATGCAATACCAATAAAATAGCCCTATCAAATCGCTATCAAGTAAAATGTACATCACACTCCATGCAAGCATACCAATAACAGCACCTATATACTTCATATTTTTTTCAATCTTTCTGGATTTCAAAATGGAAAAAAATGCTATCAGTATAAAAAGCAACAATCCAATTAAGCCGCTACTAATTCCAAGAGACAGAATATAGCTTTCTGTATTGATTGTATTCTCAATTCCTGCACTGATGGCTTGATATCCTGTGAAACCATACCCAATACCTACAATAGGTGCCTTTAAAATTATACTTAATGCTTTTTTTTGAAATTCGGTTCTGATGTTATTGCTTTCCTCACTTTGGGATAATCCGATTTTTATAAATCGATTGAAAATTGCAGAATTTATTATTTTATCAAGATTAACTATTACAACTATAAGCACGAGTATTGTTACCAATATAATACAAAGTACCTTCTTTTTAGAGACCTTGTAATATCCATTCAAACAGCGCAAAATCAAATACGAAAGCATTGCGATTACTACAAAGGCCAATGCTCCTCGAGATAGCGAATAAAGACAGCCAGCAAAATTAACCAAAAAAAGCACGGCTTTTCTTTTAATGCCAATATCAAGGTCTAACAAACAACACATTGAGAAACCAGAAATAAAACCAGTAATTAATGCAATACCTGCCAACGAATATCCACGCACAACAACTGTGTTATTGCCAACATATGCATATAATTTCCCGGCAAAAGTGCCCACCGCTGGAAGAAAGTGCAATTTAATATTTAGCATTCCAGCTGTCACACTAATAAATGAAAATAAAGCAAATAATATTTCGACAGTTTTCTTTTCTCTTTTGTTCAAATCACTTGCGATAAAATAAGAGAAAATTGGAATTGAATTTTGCAGCCATGCTGTCGTTGTTCCAACGATTGCAACTCCATTGATATGCTGAAATATTCCCCGAAGGAATACATACATAAAATATATCGTCACTAGCAGATCTATTCTTGAAACATCAATCCTGTACTTTTGTTTATACAAGGTCACCATCCCAAAAAGCATCATAAGAAGAATATATCCTATCCGCATAACTCCTTTGGGAAAGAACAGCGCTATAAATTCGTTAAATGTAACAAGAACGGCACAATAAATCCAAAATAGAAGGGAAATTCTCATCTTATGCATTTTGCAACAGCACCTTGATAATAAATTTAATATTTCTATATGAGCTATTTGATCTATATCTTTTGTCCATAATTAAGTCAAATTTTGATTTGATACCACACTTGGAATTTAATATTTTCAAACAAGCTTTTTGCGTATCCTCATTCATCCTTGCAAAAAATTGATTGTAAAATATTTCAATATCTGTATACCATTCACTTTGTTTCGTATCTAACATCCATTTGAGTTCTCGTTCTATTTTCCGAAGGCTCACTTTTTTTATAGATGTTCCTACAACATTTTCCGCATGTTGTCTATAATTAATATGTGGCTCAAAATCATAGATTGCTTCGCCAAATATTTTTGCAACTCGATAGAGCCATACATCATGCATCGAGTACTGTTCCGGCTGTGCACTTTTCGCCAAATTTGCCAAATCCCGATTATAAACTACCGTGCACCCTGTCGCCAAATTTTCAATAAGCGCTGCATACCTATTTTTTGATACATGCGGCATCGAATGAGACATTCTCCCGAATTCATTTTTTTCATTGACAACACGCAAATTAGAATAGTATAGCAGTGGAATATCCGATTTTTTCTTTTCAACCGTTTCTATTGCTTTGACAGCTATAACCAGTTTATCTTCATCCCATATATCATCTTGGTCAGCTAATGCAAAATATTTCCCTTGCGTATATGTACGAATCAAATATAAAAAGGAGTTACATGCTCCTAGATTTTTTCGATCGTTAATGATTATCATTTTTTCATGAATCTTTTGATACTCTTTCAAGATATCAACTGTTCTGTCCGACGATGCATCATCTCTCACCACAAGTTCCACACTAACATTTTTCTGTGCAAATATACTATCTAGCTGCTCTCTCAAATATTTTTCACCGTTATATGTCGACATTAAAACTGTTACACTAATCATTTTATTATATTCCCATTAACATCATCAAATCTGCAGAAATGCGTCATCTACATCCATATCGACTTTTCGCATCACAAGATATTTGCTTTTCTTTGCTTCCGGCAAATCACATGCCTTTAGAATGTCCGGACTATTTGCACCTTTTTGAAATCTTTGATAGAGCAGATTATCCGTATTCTCATCCGCATAAGGTGAAAGCATAACCAATGTATGGAAGAATGATTCATCCGGTGTCGAACTATTACAATAAAATTTGTAATACTGCGAATTCTCGTTCAGATACTTCATAACCCAATCAATCGTTTTCTCTTTCAGCGCCCACCACTGACTCCCAAAGTAGAACTCAATTTTCAGTTGCTTGCGCATGAAAAACTTCCAGGTCCGGTTATACCCGCCTGTTAGCTCCACCCAACCTCTTTTTATGACCTTCTTCCACATCTTTCTCCCAATCATCCAAAGAGGAAAATAGACCTGATTTCGTTTGTCCAGATTATTTTGCTGATGGTTTCCAAAGTTCTTACTGTTCCAATATTGAATGAAATTCTCGCCATCATGTTTCTTAAAGAACTCCACAATTTCATTCGCTGAATACAGCGGCCAATCCTGTCCGCTAATCAGCCAATAATAATCATATTTGCCATGCTGATATGCTTCTTTCATCAAATTCAGTGTTGCTGTTATCTGTGAAATCTGTGCCCATTCCACCGCCACACGTTTTTCATCCGGAAGCAGAATAATATTATCTCTTTTTATGATTTCAGTCGAAAAATCAGCTTTTCTATCGATATGGATATAACAGTCAATATCCGGATGATTTAGTTTATCCAATAACAAATTTATCTGTTTTGGGTTCTTATGACACTGAATTAAAATTGCTATTTTCATTTCTACCTCTTCAACACTTTCTCAAACACAAGCTCTCTTAACCCATTTGGAGCCAATGTTAGCACTCTTACAGACCCAATAATCCCTTATGCCTTACTTTTCCTGGCTTTCTTCAAATTTACATATTTAATGGTATTTTTCACCATATACCAACACTCATAATAAAGTGCCTCAACCGGGTTCAACCCAATATATCGATATGTATTCCAGTTCATCTTCGCAGCCTTGACCTTGTTGCCTGACTTCGACGATTTTGCCAGCCGATAAATAAGCAACGGTTCATCCACACCATAGGCCTTTCGTCCATCCTTCAGGATGCTGAGCCAAATTGCAAAGTCTTCATGCATTCCATCGCCTACCGCATAGTACTTTGTATATAGCTCTTTACGGACAAGCGCAGAGGAATTGGACAACACATTCTGTTTCAACAGCTGCCGGTAGGTAACTTCTGCAGGAGCAGCTAGATACCAGTCGATTGGCTTGCCATCTGCATCCATAAAAGCGGAACCTGTGAACAGCAGATCAGCATTCGTTTTTTCTTGAAGAGCAATCTGCTTTTCAAGCTTTTCCGGTTTCCATGCATCATCACTGTCCAAAATAGCAATCCACTCACCTCTGGTTTCTTCCAATCCATGTTTCCGGGTGTAAGAAACGCCGCTGTTCTTTTTATTTGAAATCAATCGAACCCGATTGTCTTTTTTCGCAACCGCTTCAACCAGTGCTGCAGTTTTATCTGTCGAGCAGTCATTAACAACAAGCAGCTCAAAGTTGGGATAGGTCTGGTTCAACACAGAATTTATTGCCTGTTCAATCGTTTTTTCGGCATTGTAGGCCGCCATAATAATACTTATCAGCCCAAAATCCACCTGCATCACTTCGTCTCCTGTCCCATCGCCGTAGTCTGCCCCTCTGCCACGCCTTCCGTGCTCTCCGGCATAAACAGGATCTTGATGGTAGCCAGCATAATCTTCAGATCTTCCACAATGCTGGGATGCGCAATATACATCAGATCCATCTGCAGCTTATCATACGGTGTCGTGTTGTATTTTCCGTATACCTGTGCATAACCGGTCAGGCCGGCCTTGGCCTGCAGGCGGAGCGCAAACTCTGGCATCTCCTCACAGTACTGGGCAGCAATCTCAGGCCGCTCCGGGCGGGGGCCGACGATGGACAAGTCACCCTTGAGGATATTCAGCAGCTGAGGAAGTTCATCCAAACGGCAGGCGCGGATGATATGACCGACCTTCGTGATACGGTCGTCTTTGTCACCAGTGGAAAGACGCGCCACACCGTCTTTTTCGGCATCCACCCGCATGGAACGGAACTTGAGGATCTCGAACTGCTTACCGTCTTTGGTCAGGCGAACCTGCTTGTAAAAAGCAGGACCACCATCGGATTTGACTGCAATGGCCGTAATCAGAAACACCGGACTCAGGATAACCAGTGCCACCAGCGAGATCACAATATCCATGGCACGCTTGACAAACAAGAACTCCGGGCTTGCCATGTAACGGCCCACACGCAGCATGGGCAAATGGAACATATGCATCGGCTGGGCACCGCTCATAATCACATCGCCCACACGAGGGATCACGAACACATTGATACCCTGTCCCACACAGTATTTCAGGATGATATTGCGCTCATGGCTGTGGACACCGCTGATGAACACGCTCTGCATTCCATCCAGCAGGCTCAGGTCGTTCAGGCATTCCTCAACGTTCAAGGTCATCTTGACATCGTATTTTTTTGAAAGACCGTACTCATTGATGAGCTTTTCCAATCCATGACGAACATCATAAACGACTGCAGTCGGCTGGGCCTGGAATGTATTAAAGTACCATCCATGCGCCAACTTCGCCCAGATTGAGGCCATCAGGATCTGTCCGGCAATCGCTGCGATGCCCGGCAGAAGATTGCAGAGCCGCCGGGCCATCAGGCAGATGACAATGTACAGAATGCCATCCGTCGCCATTGCCGCCAGCACTTGCCCGTAAATCAACTCCGAAATACGCTGCAAAGACATCCAGAATGCATCGTAGACTTTTCCCAGTAGGAAGAACAACACCGCAAACAGACCGATCATGGCCCAGTTGCCCTTCCAGCCAAATTTTGCATAGACCTGATATGAATAGTACAGTTCCCAACAAAGTGCAAATGGAATTGTGATCATTACCAAATCGATAATTTTTGCGATCTTCAACATCACATCATGCTGAAATTTTGACATAGTACCCCCATAACTCCTTCAATTGTTTTCTTTGGTTCTCATCAGCCTTTCTGATGTTGCCATGCGTCGAGCTTTTTCCACTGCATTTCAACAGCATCTAATAAAGCCATATACTCCTCCTGCCGCAATCAAGGAGTATCCTCCATTTGGATCATGGAAGATACCTCTTATTCTTCACCTTGTACCAATTCTCGCCTTATTTTATCATGAATTTACCAGCACTTCAATAGAAATACCTTGTATCATTCCAAATTGACGGAGAAAAAAACAACATTCTAATGCGATTTCATCCGATTTTAGACAAGAAATGCAATTTATGGAAATTACGGAAGCGTTTCTTTGCTCACAAGGAGTCAGACAAGGGTCAAGTAAAGGGAGGCATTCAGATGGCAAAACGAGGAGAAAACATCCATAAGCGAAAAGACGGCCGCTGGGAGGGGCGTTGTATCAAAAGACGCACTACCGATGAAAAGCCAATCTGGAGTTATCTGTATGGATACGCTTACGGAATAGTCAAAGACAATCTGATGAAACGAAAAGTCCTGTCCGGAGGTTTACGCAATTATTGGGATGGTCTCTTTTGTCCCGGACTGGGGAGAACAAATAACTCTTCCCTTCAGCCGGAATGACCCCGACCCCAGATTTTTAACCACCCCCAGCTCCGGATTTTTAACCACCCCCGCCCCACTTCTGATTGCTTCTGACTTCCGCCAAACAAAAAAGCCAGCGTATCATACGCAAATCGTACAATACACTGGCCATTCCGGTTATTCTCTTATCCGGCTTTCTGCGTGAGCCACTTTTCCACTGTCTCCATGCTGAAGCCAATCGCTCTTGCAATCTGCTCTATCGTCAGACCCTGCTCGTAGAGGTTCTTCGCCGTCATCTGAGCCTGTTCTTCCCGCCCCTCTGCATGACCTTCTGCATAGCTTTCATCTCTCAAGTCTTCCATCACTTTACACATTTCGCTCACTCCCTTCGGATTTTCCTTCAGATACCGGGTCTTTTCGGCAAGGATCTCAAAATTCATATCATCGGCACTGGTGCAGTTGAAGTCGTGCATCAGCTTGCCAATGTCAGAGTCATCCCGATATTCACCGTTTACATACAGGACTAAACCGGAATGTCCTACTCCATCCGCAGATGCCGCCACACCGCAGAACGACATTACATGATATTCAAAATAAGATGTTCAGATACTTTTCTGCTTCTGTGC
>OGZF01001386.1_pt1 | contig 15080 bp, 15 predicted proteins | sample 1576771 | NCBI WGS metagenome assembly OGZF01 (sample SAMEA3541536, study PRJEB24748) | human gut metagenome | biome: human gut; feature: human-associated habitat; material: faeces | place: China | collected 2012
CTTATTTCCAGTCTGCTGTTCCCACTTTACAACTGCCGATTGATAATCACTATACTCTGCTTTGGAAGCTCTGTATTCAGTCAAAAACTCCTTCACATTCTTATAATCATAACCCTGCACGATACTTGATAGGTACTGTTTCATATTGGCTATCTGTGTCTTTAGCTGTTCTGCCTGCTCCTGAAGCTTGTTGCGCTGTTTTCCTTTGAAAATACCCTTTGTTCCGGCAATCTCCTTCTCAACACTTGCAAGTTGTTGCTCCCTTTGATAGATGGCTGCATTCTGCTTCTCCAACTTGCTATAAATGTCTGCAAGTCTCAGAAACTTGGAAGCAAGTTTGGACTTCTTCGGCATTTCCGGTATCGGTTCACTTTTCTCCATCACAGACTCATTGACTGCCTGAACCTTCGTCTGCTCTGGTTCTGCCTTAACAAACACATTGGTCACCTTATCAGCCTTTTCCAAAGTCATTTTAAATACCTTACTACTCAAAAGCTCCAAGGCATATATCGCCATCATAATCAGGCTTTTGAACAGTGCCGGATTTCTCCCTGACTTCTGAATGGAAGCCTTTACTTTCTGTCCGATTTTGCTCTGCTTCACTTCCAAAATCTGCTCATCCGTCACACCACTAATCAACGCTCTATCCACAGTCTGATTCCACATGGTACGGTACTGATTATCCGTGCGTATCTGCTCCGCTTTGGGGTTGTTCTTACCAATCTTTTTCATAGGCAGATACACACCGTTTCTGTCAAAAACCCTGAGCTTTTGCTTATCATCTTTTACATAAATATTGATAAGGTCAGTGTAGGAGTGTTTCACTTCATCAAGGAATCTGTCGCTATTAAACCTGCTGTCCTTGATAGTAAAAAGAGTACGCTCATATACCTCGCCCTTGGGAATGATTTTACAGCCTTTACGAAGCTGTCCGGCTTCATCCTGTATCTCTTTTTTTGTTCGTACATGCTTTCCGTTTTCATCATAAAACATATTTCTTGTGGCAATCTTCTCCACAGGTTCATCAAGCAGCTTTCGCTCCGAAAAGATAAGATGGATATGATAGTTGGTCTTGCTTTTGTTGTGGTGCAGGGCAGCGATACACTCCACGCCATAACTTTGCTTGAAGTGTTCAGTAAAAAGTTTCAGCAGCTTGGAGAAGTCCTCGGCTTTCTTGACAAGACTTCTGATATCCGTATGGCACAATATGAATCAGAAGCAAGAGTACCCAAGCATGATCTCGTAAAAGAAATGGCGGATATCTTTGATATCAGCACCCATGCACTTACCGTACCGGATATAGATACCTACATCGGTCTTATGCACACCTTTTTCGCATTGGAAGATATGTATGGACTGAAAATTGACGAAATGGATGGTGAAGTAGTCTTACGTCTGGATAAGTCCGACTATTCCACCTATTCCTCCATGAATAAAATGCTCCGTGCATGGCTCGCCGAAGCTAAGAAGCTGGAGAACGGAGAAAGCACCAAAGAGGAATATGATGACTGGCGTTACAAATATCCGGAACTGGATACACACCAAATCTGGGCTAAGGTTCCTTCACGGGAAATCAGCGATATGCTTCTCGCTGAATTGAAAGAAATGGAAAAAGAAGAAAAGAAACAAACGAAACGTAAAAAGAAAAAATAAGCATGAAAAAACCTTACCAATTTTCAGTTTTCATACCCTCGTCTGTGGAACTTTTTCTGTAAAATAATCTAGGCAAGGTCCTTCTATGATAAAATAATTATCATTAGGAGGGCCTTTTATTATGGCAAGACAAAAGAAACCTGTACACAGAGTACAAATGACCGATGGTAAAAGAAGCATCATTCGGCAGCTTCTCGAAGAATACGATATCGAGACTGCAGAAAACATCCAGGATGCTCTCAAAGATCTCTTAGGTGGCACCATTAAAGAAATGATGGAGGCCGAAATGGATGATCACCTTGGATACGAAAAGCCCGAGCGTTCTGACAACGATGATTATCGCAACGGCTATAAACATAAGCAGGTAAACAATCGGTATGGTTCTATGGAAATCGAAGTCCCACAGGATCGAAAATCGACCTTTGAACCACAGATTGTGAAAAAGCGTCAGAAAGATATTTCTGATATTGATCAGAAGATCATTTCTATGTATGCAAAGGGAATGACCACTCGCCAGATCTCGGAGACAATCGAAGATATCTATGGTTTTGAAGCATCAGAAAGTTTCATATCTGACGTGACAGATAAAATACTTCCTCAGATTGAAGACTGGCAGAACCGTCCACTGGATGAGGTATATCCGATCCTTTACATTGATGCAATCCATTATTCTGTGCGGGATAATGGAGTCATTCGTAAACTTGCAGCTTATGTCATTCTGGGTATTCATACAGAGGGCAAAAAGGAAGTCCTGACCATTACAATCGGTGACAATGAAAGTGCGAAATACTGGCTTTCAGTCTTAAATGAACTGAAAAATCGAGGAGTTAAGGATATCCTGATCATCTGCGCCGACGGCCTTACAGGTATTAAGGAAGCGATTGCAGCAGCGTTTCCAAAAACAGAATACCAGAGAGGTATTGTTCATCAGGTAAGAAACACTCTGAAATACGTTCCGGATAAGGATAGAAAAGCCTTTGCTACAGACTTAAAAACCATCTATCAGGCTGCTGACGAGCAGAAAGCTCTGGCTGCCTTAGACCGTATAACTGAAAAATGGACTCCCAAATACCCGAATTCCATGAAGCGTTGGAAGGACAACTGGGATGCTGTTTCCCCTATTTTTAAGTTCTCAACCACTGTCAGAAAGGTCATTTACACGACAAATGCGATAGAATCACTGAATTCCACCTACCGGAAGCTGAATCGCCAAAGGAGCGTATTTCCAAACGATACCGCCCTGTTAAAAGCCCTGTATTTGTCCACTTTTGAGGCTACGAAAAAGTGGACTACCACAATCCGGGATTGGGGCCAGGTCTATGGAGAACTGAGTATTATGTAAGAAGGGCGCTTACCTAAATAATCAAAAGACAGCTTAAAAAGACAGGCGGGAAACCGCCTGCCCTTGACATACCTGTAAGCAACTGTTATATATAAAACAAGGGCGATAAGCCTAATCCGTAAGCTTATTGCCCTTAATTATCATAGAAGAATCTTATTTACAGAGATTTTCTCATACACTCTTTAAATTCGGCGGTAAAATCAAAGTTCTTGGATATATCACTAACAAAATAACAACAGATACTAATGACAGTACAAATATTTCTCCATTAGCTCAAGTTGGCATCGGGTTGAACCAAATCATGCTTTCATTCTTTGGTCAACAATCATCCTTAAATATTGTACATCCTATTGCAATATACTACGAATAAAAAGGAGATATTCATATGAGATTTTGTGACTTATTTATCAGCTATAAAATTGGATTAAAAAGTATTAAAAGCACTATTCCTTTTACAAAACTTCCCCTTTACCGAAAGATTTTTGTAATCATCCTTTTTGCAAGTGCTATTATTAGTGGTATCTTATTAATTTTTAAGCAAACTTGGGCTTCATATATCCCGATGGCATTAGGTATTATATCACTTATAATTTTCTTTATAATTGATTCCATGAAAAGGAATCTTAAAGTAATGCTTCAGCAACACTATGCCCCTTATTCCGAAAAACGAATGAATATGACCATTAATGTATTAAAAGACTACGGAATAGAAATTCAAAATTTTGACTCACTTGATATGTTAATTGAGGAAGCAAAACAGGCACAAATCCAATGTGACTACATAGCTCCATTAAAGAAACCATTTAAGACATTAGGTGCAATAATTATTCCTATTGTTGCATTTGTAGCACATAAAATTGGAAATGCTGCTTCACAAGACGAAATGATTACCATGGCATTACAAGTTATAGTTCTTGTGTTATTAACTTTTTCACTAATTTTCTCATTAACACCAATTATTAAAGATATTCTTTATAGAGATTATAATAAATACGATGATTTTATTTATGATTTGAGACAAATAAAACTTTTCTATGCAAAAAATGCTACATATTCAAATCCGATATGAGCACATACTAATTTCCAAAATTATTGTCATTTGATTGTCACGCAACCAAAAACGAGCCAAGAAACGCCGTAAATTCGGCATTTCTTGGCTCTTGTACATTATTCAAACTCCCTGCAACTACAACATAATCGTTAAATATTTGATTGTTTTTTATGGGTTTTTATATTCACAATATCTAAATTTCATGCCTTATTCATAGTTTTCGCCCAAATAGGTATCATACGGGTATCACAAATATTTTCCCCTGATCGCCTTATCTACATGGTGCTAGCACTATGTAATTATATTTGACAGGTAAATTTATAATTTTTCCCTCTATGTAGTAAATCCAAATTACAACGAAAAGATTACTTACCAATAGCTTTTCTTTTTCGCTTTAAAGTTTAATATAAAAAATTCATTGGCAACCATCCTAAGTTGTAACATCTTTAATAGCCACATTTCTCTACCAATCAAAAAACAAGAATCCGTACTTTTTTCATGTGCTGTGAACCACTCACTGGCTATAGAAAATAGCAAAATTATTTTTTATTTGTTTCATTGTATTTGAAAGTGCATATGTAATAACATAAAATGTAGCATTCTCATAATGGGTATTTTTATATCATACAAAAGGTGTCTAATTTTCTACTGTTGCTAATGCAATAATAGTTATTTTAATCTGAAATTATCCCAAGATTATTTTTCAGTTCCTTCTCACAATTTTTTCATAGCAAGTCTCCTTAAATTTCCATAATATCGCTAATATTTTCTTTAATTGTGTTTATCCGAAACTCCACCATATGTATCGCAAATAATGTTGCTCGAAATGCAAATCTAAGTCTGCCGCCGGATAAATAATCTCTACCATGAATACATTCATTTCTCACATTACAAGAATTTCCATTATACATAATATTATAAATAAAGATTAAATCTGGTACATTTTCAAAGCTATGTTGTTCATCAAAAATCATTGTCAATAATTCCCGTAACAATGAACTAGGGTCATTATATTGCATAAACTCATCTATATTTTTTTTAAAAGGGAAAATTCCAAATAATGTTACTAATTCGCGTATTTTAACCTCTAGTACTGGAAATAATTGTGTCACCATTGCTACTGATATCGTATTGAAATATGGTAGCAACTTTATTTTTGTCTCCGCCCTTACAGCATTATATAAATCTTCTTCTTTTATAAACATAGACAAGGCACTTTCTGTATTCATCTTATATCTTTCATGAAGACTGGACACAAACACCTCAGATTCAAGTTGATTTAATAATTTATACCCTTTTTTACACTTTAATTCATTTATATACTCTAAAAGCATTTTATCAATGTCATGACGTTCATAGACTATTTTATCTTTTTCTGTAGGAAATATAGGGCTTAATGTCATTCCACGAAACAAATGAGATAGTGGATGTTCCGAAGTATGTATCATTACATTCAATACTGCTTTTTCTGAAGAAGGGGTACAACTTTTAGCAAAGATGATTGGATTTAACAATGATAAATCACTAAATTTCACAAGTTCCTCTGTTTTAACTTCTTTCTCATATGAAAACACATGCATATTTTTACACTGCTTTTCATATATGGTTTCTTGCCAAATCTTTTGTATATGTATCATTTCTTTCTGCACATAACGTTTATCTACATTTTGATTGTTTTTTGTTATTTTAATCAGAAAAATCATGTAGGCATAGTATACTGAAGAAACAATAACACTTGTATTTTCCTCTGTATATTTCTTAAACTTTTCACTTACCCTTTGAAGATATTCTGTACTAATTTGCTTTGTTTTGATTTCATCTTCCAGATATCCAAGCAAGTCATTTATTGTGTACACATTGTCTATCTCCTTAAATTTGTTAGTAAGAAATTCTGTTACTATAGTTCTTTGTTCTTTAGAAATAGGATATCCATCTTCTTTAATGTTCATAATCTGCGATGGCTCTTTCCATTCCTGTATTATTCTTAAAAATTTAATGTAATCTTTTTCTTTGTTACAATCTCTCATTAATTTATCTTGATGTAAATAAGACAAAATACGATAAGAAGAACTAGAAAAAATTTTATAACTTCCTTCCCCTGATTCAATAGCTTTCATCAAAAGATTGCAATGAAGCATTTTTACCTCTTTTGCTGGTTCAATGCTAAATGCCATATATGCAATAGAATCTAAAATAAAATTCGCAATCACATGGTTAAAGTATTTCTTTAAAACATTTAAAATCTCCTTATTCCACATGGATATATCTGGAACAGATCCACTTGCTCCCGAAAACATGGGCTGTATACTTTTCTTTTCAAACGATACCCGCAGCATATCTAGCAAAAACACTTCTTGCCAGGTCTGACAATCTTTTTCATTAATATGCTGATAAGAAAAGGCATTATAACTTAAAATCTCTTTTTCATGTCGCAATAAAAACTCAACATTACATGTATATTCTACCTGATTCAGATTGTCTTGCAAATTCTTCAAAGGAGTGCCTAACCCCGATACAGAAATGGTATGCGTGTAACCTATCAGTTTCTTTTCTGCTTCCAATAGCGAATCGCACTTAATCAATTCAAAATAATTCTTTTGATTAAGTAATCGAATATCATACAAATAGTCAGAATTATTGTCTCCATTCTCCAATTTCGTTATCCACACGCAAAAAAAGAAAAGTTTACATTGATTATGCAATATTTTATCGACACAATCATTAACATTAACACTTCCAATATAAAACTTTGCAATTTCCCATATTTCTTTAAATTCCTCTTTTGAATATATCCAATCTTTATCACATACATTTAGTATTTTTACAAAATATCCAAACACATTTCTTATGGAAACACTTTCAGCAATATATTGTTCCCAAGAAGTAATTTCTTTAATTTCAAATCGTTCTTGTATTTCATCTATCAGCCACTGCCATTCTTGTGATTGTGCCAGCAAACCATCAACAAATTTTACTTGTGTCTTATGCTCCAAATAATTCATTCGAAAGTGTTCACCTCTTTAATTAGATTTTCTATTGTTCTTCATGGACTTAAAAGCATAGGGACAGTTACCTGCCCCTATGCTTCTCTTTCCTTTTCTGCTGTTTCAGTTCAAACTGCCGCTGTTTCTCTGCTTCCCGTTGTTCCCGACTCACAGCTTTACGTTCAGTTTTCAACTGCTCCTGCTGTAATTTCAAAGCCTGTTGCGACTTCGTTCCTATCCCGGTATTCTGTACCTGTTTCCGCACTTCTCTCTGTACCCGTTTCGGATTGCGACTAGCTTCTTTTACATCAGTTGCCACAGCCGGACTAAATTTCAGTCGATAGTAATTTCTCAAAACAAAATCGTATACCTCATAATCTTTCGGCTCCGCCCCGAACGTAACCTTGCATACAGATAATTTTCCCTCCGATATGCGTTCAAACACACCTATCCAGAATGGTTCCTCAAAAAATACTGTCAATCTGCCTGATACTTTGTCCATGACAATTCCTCTTTAAAAATTGTACTGAACAAAGAACGGACGACCCAAGGAGGGAGGGCTACTTACACCAAAACGGTGCGGCCGGACTACCTACCGGCTCTATAAGAGATGTTATCCCTTACGTTGTGTTTTTATCTCTGCTCTTTGATTTTAGCATATTATCAGCAATTTTGCCACAAGAGATAAGGGGCACAGCCGCCATGCCCCAAATCCCTACCGTTCCAATGCTCTCTCGATTTTCTGCTTCTGCCCTTTCAAATCGTTCTGCTTCTCATACAAGCTGTCACGTTCTTTACAGAGTGACTTCATGCGCTCCAACTGCGCCCGCACTCCCTCCCGGCAATCCGGCTCAATCCGCTTATATTCTCCGGTCAGACTGCGTATCTCATTATTATTTGATTTTATCTGCTCCGACACGCATATCCAGTCAATCAGATTGCGTACTTCCATATCCATATCATACAAATCCGTCTCCGAAAGAATTTTCGCGCATAGCCGAACCATAACTTTTTTCTCCATATCTGTCACTCTATCAATCCCCCTATCTGTTCATTTCAAATGCACGTTTCGGGCGCTTATTTGCCTTTTCTGCCCGTTCCAGAGCCTTAGACCGTTCAACTATCGACTGCACCTGTTCTCTACCAAAATAACGCTCTAAACGCTCCAAATCTGCCGTTTTCTCCTGCAATCGGTCAATAATGTCACTCTGCTCCATGATCTTATCTGTCAGGCAGCTGATCTGCTGTTCCTGCCGGGTAACTTTATCTTTCAGTTTCTTTCCCTGTTCCGCAAGTTGAACGCATTTAATCGTCAGTACTTTTATCGTCTCTTTCAATTTCTCCACAAGTGGAGAGGCTTTTTTATCCTTATAAGCCTTTGCAGACATCAACGCCGCCGGTTCAGGCAACTGCCACTTCTCGTCCTCGTCATAGGCGTGTATGTTCCGTTCCATGACCGCCTTAGACTGAACCATTTTCTCAATATCCTGTTGCAATTTCTTCTGTTGCTTCCCCAATTTCACATTATCAGACAGCAACTTTTTCTTGTCCTCTGCCAGCGTTGTCGCCTGCTCCTTCAGCAAATCACTTGTTTCCGAAAGTTCCGACACTTCCTGCCGGATTGCTTCGCCCTTCTGCCGTATCTGCTCTGTTTCCTGCACTGCTTTTCTATGCTGAATCTGAATATCTGATAATCGCTCTTTTCCGTCAGAAATAGATTGCTCCAATTCTGCGACTTCCTTTGCCCGCTCCTTTTTCTCAAAGTCCAAAACAGATAAATGCTTTTCATGTGTGCCTTTCTTCTCCCACTCAATCCCATGTTCCAGCATGACGGCGGCAAGCTGTTCTTTCTCATAAGCCACCCACTGATTTAATTCCGTTTCCCGCCTTGTACCGCCTTTAAATCCGAGAGCAGATAACGCCTGTTTCAAAGAAACTCTTGTATCAAGTCCCCGCTTGCTTCCTGTCGTATACGGTACAAAATCTATATGCAAGTGGGGCGTTGCTTCGTCCATATGAAGATAGGCACTAAATACTCTTAACGTAGGATTTCGCCGCTGGAAATCCCGCATATATTTATCCAGCACCTTTGCCGCAAGCTGTCCGTTCTCTGTCTTTGCCCCCCATGTTGTCCTTATCCCCAATTTGCAAAATAATTTCATGGAATGGCTTTTCCTGCTTGCCGGAACGGATTTTCTCATAATAATCGTCAATCCGGCGGTCACTTCTGGTCTGCTTCTCATTGTACCAGGCGAGTGCTTCATCAAATAATTCGTGATATACGTCCTTAACATTTTCATTGCAGTATTCCACGTTCAGACAGCTTCGCTCCGGGGCAGTATTCTTTGCATGGAATTTTCTGCTATTATGGTTGACAGAGCCTTTTCCTGTCATAAAGCTGATAGTTCGCTTCAATCAATATCCTTTCTCCCTTTCCGGGCAATCAGCGCCGGATACGGCGCATAAGCTTTGTTACTTTCGTCGAAAGAAACACAAAAGCACTTTTGACAGCCGTTCCGTCCATCAAAAGCTGCCTTTGCGTCCTGCCGGGGGCTTTTCCGTCCTACGGACGGGGCGGCTGTTCCCGCCGATTTGCTTCCGCCGCCACAGCTTTTCGGATAGCAGAAAGTACGTTTTCAACCGTACATTCGTCCCATCCGCACAGCCATACCAGCGTCCTCATTTCTGCCGCAGTCAGTTCCACATCTCCGAATATCTCATTGAATGCGGCAATCCTCCGGGCTTCGCTTTCATAAAAATATTTGTTCACGTTCCGGGTTCCCCATTCCGGCTGTCGTATCATATCCGCTCTCCTTTTCAAGACCGCAACAACGCAAGGTCTATATCTTTTGCAACCTTGCAGATACCAAGCCCGCAAATTGTATATACTCTGCATTGTTGCGCTGTTGCCTTATTCCGGCTTGATTTTATCCAGTTCCCAATACCAGCTATTATTTATCCGCCTTGCTTTGATACCCAATTCCTTTTTCGCATTTTCAAGCGTCCGTCTGGATATGCCCTGTTCCTCCGCCAGATTGAAAATCTCATTGCTCTGCATGGCATTGTTTGTTTCCGCTATCTCCCGGAGCAGACGCTTCGCCTGTTCCAGCTTATTCGCTTTCGGAGCGATACCGCCCAGCACTTCATCTGCGGTAATCTCATAATCTCCGAGCCAGTGAAAGCCGTCCTCTGATAATTCAAATGCTTTCGGGTGCCCAAACGCCGCCAGATTGTTTTTAATCTGGACTATCGCCCTTATATTTGCTTCGCCCTCCACTCTGCCGACCAACAGGACGCTCCTTGCCACCGCAAAGAAATCAATGGAACCCATACCCCGATATGCCGCCTTATTTCCAGCCGCTTTGTTCATGTGCCCTACAAGTACAATGGCACATTGATATTTCTCTGCCAGAGCCGCCAGCTTCTTTGTCATATCCCTTGCTTCGTTTGCCCGGTTCATATCCATACCGCCGCCGAGATACGCCTGTATCGGGTCTAGAATCAGCAACTTCGCCTTTGTCCTTATGACTGCTTCTTCTAAACGTTCATCTATCATGGAAAGTGCTTTTATGCTCTCGTCAATGACGGAAATATTTTCACAGTTCGCTCCTGCCGCCTCCAACCGGGGCTTCACCGTATCGGCAAGCCCATCCTCCGCGCTCTGATAAATCGCAGTCAATGGCTCTGCTAGCTTCATCTCGCTGTCAATGCCCTCACCTTTTGACAGCTTCGCCGCTATATTCAGCACAAACGTTGTCTTACCGTCTCCCGGATCGCCCTGCACAATCGTCAGCTTCCCATAGGGGATAAACGGATACCACAGCCACGCCACCTCCTGCGACTGTATCTCCGACATTTTAATCATCTGTAATTCTGTTCTGGTTTCTTCCATAAAGTCCTCCATTTCTGAAAAATTTCATTGTCACTGGAAGAAACCTCTGCTATACTTGAATTGTGATTGTTGATAACAGAGGTTTTCCAGTTATCACAGCCCTAACATTTGCCACTGTCAGGGCTTTTTTCTTTGCCTTTCCACAGATACTTTGCGCCATCCAACATCCAGAGAATTGCTTTCAGCATATCTTCATAGACTTCCTGCAAATCTCTAATTTCTTTGGAAGTAATCCCCGGCTCTTTACTGTCAATTTGTTCAGCCAGTTCTACCAGCCGATTCTCCATTTCCTGCAACCGTTCCACAATCTGATAAACTGTTTCTTTCTTGCCTACAACGCACACCTGGTTATAAATGCAGGAACGGACAAAATAATCTTTTTTCTTCATGCCGCTTGCGAAAATCTTTGCTTCGATTTCTTCCCGTTCTCTGGGAGAGATACGGAAACTGATTGTCGGATATTTGTGTATACCGCTCATTTCTCTGAGCCCTCCTTAAATTCTTCATTCAGCAATTTTGCCATTTGTGTCTGTTCCGTCGGGAACATATGAGCATAGCGATAAGTAATATCCACGCTTTCATGCCCCACCCTATTTCCGATTGATACCGTCGAAAATCCTATGCTGATAAGCAGTGATACATGTGAATGTCTCAAATCATGGATTCTAATGCGTATCACTCCCGCTTTCTCCTCCCCTCTCGTCATTTCATGATGCAGAAAGCTTTTTGTCAAATGAAAGATACGATCAGTGGGAAGAATCCCGTACAATCTGCCGATATAATCTTTCAGTTCTTCACATAAGAAATCCGGCATACTCACATTCCGTTTACTTTTCGGTGTCTTTGGGTCTGTAATTACATCTTCGCCCTCCAATCGCTGATAAGATTTTGTTATCCGAATGACTTTATTATCAAAATCAATATCCTGTGGCATGAGAGCTAACAGTTCTCCTATCCATAAACCGCACCAGTACAATATCTGAAACGCATGGTAGGAATACGGTTTGTCCTTTACTGCTTCAATGAATTTCAAATATTCCTCTTTTGTCCAAAACAGCATTTCCTCCGCTTTTCCCTTTCCCAGCGGCCCCGCCTTTACAACAGGATTGCTTTTCAGTTCATAGAACCGTACCGCATGGTTAAACAATGCGCTCAATTCTGATTGTAGAGTTTTCAAATAAGTCGGAGCATAGGGCTTCCCTTTTTCATCACGATAAGAAATCTGTTCATTCTGCCACTGGATAATATCTTTCGGACGAATATCACGCATTTTCTTATCCTTGAAATAGGGCAGTAGCTTTGCCCTCAAGATATGCTCTTTTGTCAGCCAGGTATTGTGTTTCAGCTTCGGCTTCATATCTCTTGTATATGCCTGAACAAATTCCTCGAAAGTCATATCCAAGTCAGCCGCTTCTTTCATACGGAAATGCTGTTCCCACTCTGTTGCTTCCCGTTTGGTCTTAAATCCCCTCTTAACTTTCCGGCAATTCTTACCAGTCCAGTCATAATAGTGAAAGGACACATACCATGTTCCCCGCTGTTCGTCTTTGTACGCCGCCATAATCTCACTCCTTCCCTAATTCGCCTCCGCCATGCCATAAAATTTTTCTTCATAGTATTTTCTGCTCACTCGTCCGGCGATTGTGATAAAACCTTTTGTTTCCAGTTCTTCGTTCATCTGCCGCACCAGCTTATAAGCAAATGGTTTGGAAATGCCTAAGTCCTGCGCCACTTCTCCGGCTGTTACAAATAAATCATTTTTCAAATACACGTCCTCCTTTTGGGTTTTTAACTTTTTTGTTAAATTTATCTTTTTTATTAAATTTAGCATTTCTGATAAGTTATTATTGCCGTATTATTTTAGGTATGCTACAATGTAGGAAACGGGATAACTATTTTCACAGGAGGGCTTTATGGAATACACGATACGAGAAATGACGGTAATGGAATATCCTCTATTGAATGAATTTCTATACGAAGCTATTTTTATTCCAGACGGTATAAAGCCGCCACCGAGAAATATTATCGCTTCTCCCGAATTACAGATTTATGTTGACCACTTCGGGGCATCAAAAGCTGATTTCGCATTAGTCGCAGAAGTTGAGCAAAAAATCGTTGGTGCTGTCTGGGTACGCATTATACACGATTACGGACATATTGATGATGAAACGCCCTCCCTTGCCATCTCTCTATACAAAGAATACCGGGGACAGGGGATAGGAACCGATATGATGAAAGAAATGCTATCTTTGTTGAAAACACATGGTTATAAACATGTTTCACTTTCCGTTCAAAAGGCTAATTATGCGGCTGAAATGTATCGAAAAATCGGCTTTGATATTATACGGGAAAACAAAGAAGAATGGATTATGGTGTGTAATTTGTAAATTTTAAGGAAAGGACACAGAATTATGATACTGGGAGAACGTATTAAGAGAATCCGCACATTTCGGGGATTAACACAACGGGAACTAGGCTTGAAGCTGGGATATGAGGAACGCAACGCTGATGTTCGTGTAGCACAATATGAATCCGGCTATCGTGTTCCCAAAAAAGATACTCTCATGGAAATTGCCAAGATTTTGAATGTCAACTATATCAATTTTATTACCGAAGCCCCTGGCTGCGCCGAGGACATTATGCAGACTTTTTTCTGGCTTGACGAGGACAACCGTAATACTTTTCATCTGTTCCAGCTTGTCCGCAATCCCAGCAAGTGCAACGCTTCTGATGATAAGGCTGTTCGCTATAATGATAGTGACGAATGGCCTGCTCATGCCCCTGTTGGTATGTGGATTGATTATGGTCTGGTAAATGAATTTCTGCGTGAATGGTATTTGCGGAAAGAACAACTAAAAAGCGGAGAGATTTCAGAGGACGAATACTTTGAATGGAAAATCAACTGGCCAGCTTCCAGTAGCAGCGTTGACGAAAAAGGAAATGACAAAAAAAATAACAGTTTTCAATGGAGAAAATAACAAAGGAGAACTTAATGAAAAGTATTGTATTCTTTAATAACAAAGGCGGCGTAGGAAAAACTACCTTTACTTATCACATTGGATTTGCTTTAGAACAAACCGGGAAAAAAATACTATTTGTTGATGCGGATCCACAATGTAACCTATCAAGTCATTTATGTGACGATGCAATTATTAGCAAAGAATGGGGAACCAATGGTAATAGTATCTATAAGGCGGTTGAACCTATTGTTTCCGGTTCTGGTGATATAAATTTTGTTGAACCTTATAGATTAGGAAACAGAAATATTTGGATATTCGTTGGAGATTTGTTACTTTCTGATTTCGAAATGGAACTTACTAATGCTTGGACACAACTACTTGCTGGAATGGAAAGAGGTTTTAGAGTTACTTCTGCAATTTATCGAATAATAATGAACTTTTGTCAAAAAGAAAATATTGATTATGTTTTCATTGACATTGGTCCAAACATGGGAGCTCTAAATCGTGCCATATTGCTAGGGTGTGACAATTATTTCATCCCTGTTATACCAGACATGTTTTCTCTACGAGGCACTCAAAATATTGGACGTACCTTTGCCACGTGGATTTCTAATTTTCAATATGCATTAGAAAGAGTGACCCTGTCTAATTTTGATTGTGTTTGTGGTACACCCCAATTTTCGGGTTACATACTACAACAATTTAATAAATATCGGAAACGAGAAACTAAAGCTTTTGAAAATTGGGGCGACCAAATCCCGAATACCATTGAAAATTATATTGTCAAGCCATTAACTACACCTACACTATCAAAGTACAATTTAGTACAGAAACAAACTAATTATAAAATTGCTGAATTTAAAAATTATAATGGCTTAATCCCACTAGCCCAAGCCGCCCAAAAGCCTATTTTTGAACTTACCTCTAAAGATGGTGTTGTAGGCGGACATATCGCTTACGTTAAAAATTGTAAAAAAGAATTTGATGAAATAGCCCAAAACTTTTTAAAAGCATTATAACAACCTTACTATTTTAGGTATCAAAAAGGTATCACGTCACACACTAAGAGCCGGAAAGCCCGCTGTTTATGCGGCTTTCCGGCTCTCTGTTTACTACTCAAACTCGGCAAATCCAAAGATATTCGTAAACGTCAAATCCTGCGCCTACCCTTAAATTTAACGCCGCTTTTATGAGCGGC